>Ga0315902_10003099_pt1 | contig 25212 bp, 20 predicted proteins | sample LakEriMetagenome_9_FD_203523 | JGI IMG/M metagenome (GOLD analysis project Ga0315902, IMG submission 203523) | Freshwater fungal communities from buoy surface, Lake Erie, Ohio, United States - Buoy 12 MA117 | ecosystem: Environmental > Aquatic > Freshwater > Lake > Lake biofilm | place: USA... | reverse complement strand
CGCTCGGGCTGATGACATGGGCGGTACTGTTCATAGCACGCCGATTCGGTGGCTCCGCCGAAGGAGCGGGCGCATGAAGGCTACGCAGAGCGGCAGAGTCGACACCCCGGTTCTATTGGCCATCACGGTGGCAGTGACGCTGTTTACCGTGCTGCCCATGCTGGTGTCGATCACCGCCGGACTGACCAACAACTTCAGCCGCGGCCTGGCCAGCGGCCTGACCACCCGTTGGATAGAGGAGGTATGGGCCCTCTATGGCTCCACCGCCTGGCGCTCAGTGCTGCTCGCACTGGCGTGCGTAGTTGTAGGGCTGTTGGTGGGTGTGCCTTGCGCTTGGGCGCTGGCCCGAAGTCGGACCCGAGCGGCACGCTTATTTGAAGAGCTGCTGACCCTGCCGGTGGCCGTGCCAGGGCTGGCCAGCGCGCTGGCGTTGATTCTGGCCTACGGCCAGATCAGCGGCTTCCGCCAGAGCTTCGCCTTCATTCTCGTGGGCCACGTGGTGTTCACACTGCCCTTCATGGTGCGCACGGTGGCGGCGGCCTTTGCCCGCGACGATCTGCAATCCCTGGACGAAGCAGCTCGCTCGCTGGGCGCAAGCTTCCCGCAGCGGTTTCTGGGAGTGCTGGTACCTGCCGTGGCGCCGTCCATTGTGGCCGGCAGCCTGATGGTCTTCACCCTATCAGTTGGCGAGTTCAATCTGACCTGGATGCTGCACACCCCGCTGACAAGAACGCTGCCGGTGGGCTTGGCCGACAGCTACGCGTCGATGCGCATTGAGATCGGGTCGGCTTACACGCTGGTTTTCTTTATTGTCATCCTGCCCATCCTCTGGGGCATGCAGGCGCTGGCCCGCTGGATCGAGAACACCCATGGATCATCACCAGCCGCTAGCCGTTGAGCGTACGCGCGTCGAGGTCATCGACTGCGCCAAGACCTACCAAGGCGGAGCTCAGGCGCTTCGACCGACCAGGCTGACTGTGGAGCCTGGTGAAGTGCTGGCGCTGCTAGGTCCGTCTGGTTGCGGCAAGACCACGCTGCTGCGCGTCATCGCCGGTCTGGTCGACCCTGACCATGGCGGGCGTGTTGTATTCAACGGCGACGATGTCACATCGCGGCCAATTGAACAGCGTTCAGTGGGCATGGTGTTCCAGCACTACGCCCTGTTCCCCCAGATGACGGTAGAGGCCAACATTGGCTACGGGCTTCGTGTGCGTGGCCTTGCGCCGGACAGGATCCGCCAGCGCGTTGGCGAGGTCATCGACCTGGTTCGCCTGGGCGGGCTGGAGCAGCGCCGCCCAGCTCAGCTCTCGGGCGGCCAGCGCCAGCGCGTGGCCCTGGCTAGGGCGGTGGCGGTGCAGCCCCGCGTTCTGCTCCTAGATGAGCCATTGACTGCGTTAGACGCCAAACTCAAAGAGGCGCTGCGCGATGAGCTTGCCCAGTTGCTGCGCGCCCTTCACATCACCGCTGTGCACGTCACGCATGACCAGAACGAGGCCCTGGCCATTGCCGACCGCTTGGCAGTCATGCAGGCAGGACAAGTTGTGCAGGTCGGTCGCGGCGAAGACCTTTACCGCCAGCCTAGTCATCCTTTCGTCGCCGAGTTTCTAGGTCGCGTCAACCGGTTGCGCGTCGATGGCCAGCGAAGACTGCCGCTGGGGGGCGTTGAACTGCAGTGTCCTGACGCGCTGGTCGGTGGTCAGACCGTACTGGTCCGGCCAGAAGATGTGCAGGTCCGTACCGGGTCGATGCCGTCGCTGCCGGCGAATGGAGCAGGCTGGGGGCAGGCCCACGTGGTGCAGCGCACGTTTCTTGGCGACCGCGTACACCTGCGGCTGTCGGTGGCCGGGCAGGGCGAACCCATCATCTCCGACCAGTCCCGCGACTGTCCTGCCGCCGCAGGTGACATGGTGTACATCAATATCGACCCGGCGCGCCTGATGGCGGCGGCCCTGAAAGACAGCGCATGAAGACCTTGTTTGCACAACTAACCGATTTGCACATACGTGAGCCGGGGAGGCTAGCCTATGGGCGCCTGGATACGGCGCCATATCTACGCGCGGCTGTTCAAGCTATTGAGGCCTTGCCGCAGCGTCCCCATGCGCTGGTGCTGACAGGCGACCTTACTGACTTCGGCCGTGCTGGCGAATACGAGCATCTGGCAAGCATGCTCGCTCCCTTATCAATGCCGCTGTTCCTGTTGCCCGGTAACCATGACGAGCGTGCGCAGTTGCGGCGCAGCTTCAAAGATCACGCCTACCTGGGCGACGGAGAGTTTGTGCAGTACAGCGTGGGTCTAGGCGAACACGGTCTGCGACTACTGGCTCTCGACACTGTCGAACCTGGTGCACCGCATGGCCGGTTGTGCACGAAGCGTCTGAAGTGGCTTGCCGACACGCTGGACAGACACCGTGGGGAGCCAACGGTCATCGCCATGCACCACCCACCCTTCGAAACGCTGATCGGCCATATGGATCGCATCGGCCTGCTGGAAGGCGCCGACGCGCTGGCCGAGATCCTCACGGGGCACTCGACGATCGAGCGGGTGATTTGCGGGCACCTGCACAGAACGATCTACAGCCGGGTCGGCAGCGCAGTTGCGTCCACCGCGCCTAGCCCTGCCCACCAGGTCTGCCTGGACCTGGTACCCGACGCGGCATCGGCTTGGATCCTGGAGCCACCCGGCTTCCATCTGCATGCCTGGAGCGGTCCAGGGCGTATGGTGACGCACGTTGCCGCTGTCGGCAGGTTCGAAGGGCCCTATCCCTTTCACGACGGCGGCAAGCTGATTGACTGAGGAATCAGCCCAGCCAGAACTTGTGGGGTCGTTCACCTCGTCGTTGCATGTCGCCCAGCTGGTGTGGTCGCCAACGCGCTGCATAGCTACCGAAGTTAAGGATGCCGCGCTCTAAAGGGACGGCACGGCGCGTATTCGCAAGTTTCAGTCTTGCTGCGGCGCGCCATTCGCTATTCCCGGGATCGGGACGAAAAGGTGAAAAAAGAGCGGCCCGAGGGCCGCATTCAAGATCCAGGTCACGCCAAGGCCAGCTTACGCCCGAAGTACCGCCGTGTCGATGACATTGGTCAGGACGGTGTGGAAGGTCGCTGCAGGCAATCTATGAGCAGACAGACGGCTCCGATTCATCATCCGAGCCAGGCTCGCGCTCCCACTGGCTGCACCCATTGATCGCTGAAGATCTGAGTCTTGCCGTATCCACGGCGGCGCACAAGGCAGCGCTGCCATCGGAGGCCATGCCGTCGAAGTACCTGCAGTGCCAGCAAGGCCTGAATTCGCTTCTCCAGGGGCTGAAGTGGTCGATGAACTGCATGGCCCTGGACTTGGCTTTACGTGCAGAGCGTGCTCAGCGCAGCACGACCTGGCCCCGCAGGTCGCGAAGCAGTACCTGCCTGAAAGCCATCCAATCTTCTTCGTCCTTGGGCTGACAGATGGGCTGTTTGCGGTCTGCGATGAATGTTCGCTTTGCCGTCAACTTCCTGCCACTGAGGCTGTACTGGGCGCTGTAGGCAAGAGCGCCCTGTCGGAAGGTGACGGACGCAGGGATGGCTTCGATGGCTTGACCCACGGGGAGCTCAAGGTTGATCGTCTCGTCGTGCCGCACAGACTCGCAAACGTATGGTCGCTTGCGATCCGTGTCGACCGCTCTGGACGCCAAAGCGAAGATCCGCCCGGGTGCCAGCCCCAACGGTAGCCGGAATGCCGCTGGGCCTGGACGATTGACGATTGGTTCGAGTTCGAAGGATGTGTGAACGGTCCACGGTAGATCCAACTTTGTAGGCTGCGCCCGCATCTCTCCAGTGCCTACCTCCTGCGTCCTTGCCAGCAGCCTGTTGACGAAACTTCTCTCACCCTTCTCGAAGCCCCAGGCTACGTAGTGGCGTGACTCGACCTCTGGAAAGCCTCGCATCGTGGACGTGCTGTCGCCGTTGATGACGCCTTCCTCATCCATGAACAGGTTGATCGTGGTCTGCGAGAAGTCTGAGCGCGGACTTGCCACCGGTGTCTTGCTGATGCGGCCGTCGCTGACATGCAGAACGGGCTTGCCGAGCAAGTACTTGGGAAGCGTGCCAGCCTTCGCATACTCTGCAGTCGGGTCCAAATAGAGGTTCAACGACGGGACGAACACCATCACGTGGTCGAAGGCAGCCGTTGCTGGCTGAGGGGGCAGCACATAGATTGGCTCGACATCGATCAGTACGGCCGTGGATTCGATTCCCAGCGACGCCAGCAAGGCTTGAAGCAGGATCGACTTGTCCTTGCAATCTCCGTAGCCACGCTCCAGCACCTTGTGGGCTGGGTTCGGGATCACGCCTCCGTCTTCCAGGGTGACCGACACGTAGCGGATGTTTCCGGCCACCCAGTGGTGCAGCCGTTCCACGCGCTGCAACAGGGATCGAGCCCCCATAGTGATGTCGCGAGCCTTGGCGGAGAGAGCTGGTGTGACGACTGGCTGTGCACGTGCCCCATAGGCTTTGGCGACTTCTGCCCAAGTCTTTAGGTTCCCAAATTGCAAGGTGGGAGCGAAGTCCCTCGAGAACACCTGATCGGCCTCGTAGTTCTCCGCATCGAGGTTGACGTAGGTGTACCTGTACCGCGTGGAGCCCGCAGGGTCGCCACGGCGCAGCGGGACTTGACCGCCCTTGAGGGCATTGCTCGGGTCACGCACAGCTGCCCGAATGTCCATGCCGGGGTCATGCAGCAGCTCCACCACGACCTCTGCATGCGGAATCAAGGGCGACCACGTCATCCAGCGAGAGAAGATGCCCGGGTACAGAGGTGTGCGTCGAGTCTTTCTCGTTTTCAGATGGACATCAACGCCTACCCCGACTCGCGGGAAGATGACCACCTTGGCCTTGCGGTCGGTGAACTGGATTTCCGAATCGGATCGTGCAACCTGCTCCTCAAGGATCCGGTCCGGGGTCACCGCGATCTTGGTCCCATCGCCCAGCTGCGTCCAAGCCTCCAGGACCTCCACCTGCTCCTGACCGGGCTTGAACGAGATTCGCTGATTTCCCAGGAGCTCGACCGCACCCACGTGATGCACACGCTGCACCAGGACTTGCTCCTCCACGACGGAGAAGTCGCTGCGCACATGGATAGACGTCTTGCTCGAGATGACCGCGAAGGCCGGGCTAGCCTTGGACGGTGCTGACCACCCCACGAGCAATAGCCCAAAAATCAACAGAAACAGGTAGTAAGGCATTCAATCGTAAAGACTATCGGGGTGCTCAAACTTCAAAGTGAACTGGCGACACTTTGGGCATAGATTGCCGTCCATCTGTGCGGAGTTACCCCATAATTGAAGAACCAAAGTATCCTTCTTCTTGTACTTGGAAATCTTCTTATGTCCGTAGGGAAGGATACCTGACGAACCACAAGACGGGCATTGAAGCGGAGTTTTGCAGACGTTAACCTCTACTAGGCCACAGTCTGTGCAGTAGTGAGGGTACTTGGAGTTCTCAAGAAAGGTTCGACGCACTCCGCCCACGTAGATGGTTTTCTCATAGCTACAGGGGCAGTGTGCTTTATGGATTGATCCCAATATATGACTCCATACTGATAAATATAGGGTACGCTATCCGCGATAAATCAATTAAAAATTAAGCATCAAGCCTTTTATGTGAAGGAACTGGTGCGGATGTTTAAGTGGGGCATGGTCCAGATCTACTTTGCTCAGTGCGTGGGTGTGTGCGGCAGCATCCGGGAGATATTGATGGCATGAGCAGTCACGTCTCGCAGAAGCTCAGCGTTTGCATGGCCTTCATCGACAGCTCCGCGCAGTTCGTTTATCGCTGTGATGATCAAAAAGTGAAGAGCGGACGGTGCGTTCACAGCCATAGCATCGATCAAGTCAAGAGTTTTTCGGATGTCGTCATCGTCAGAGTCCATGGCCGTCGTCTCCATCAAGATATGGTGAGAGATCGGGACTCGTTACCTTCTTGAACTGGGTGTGTTCAAGCTAATGTCTATCGACCTGGTACGACTGCTCGATGAGCAGGTCATCGATCTTGAGTGCCGGCCGCAGACTTGGCTGCCCCGATGAAAAAGACGATGGTACAGAATTTGACGATAGGTAAGAAATGCAAAGCGACTTGTGATGATTGCTGGTTACTAGCTCACTGCATGAGCTGGTCAAATGCACAGTGCTTCACCTGCGTGCACAAGGCTGTTCGCAAGTGTCAGCAATGCGAATGCTCGACATCGCGGCTGGTGCCTTGGGCGCTCCCGGCGCATAGAAATGCTGACGCGCAGAGGCGATCCCTGGGCTGCCTTCGGAGATCACGGGTCTTTCGGCACCCGAGATCGAACGCACTTTCTGCATTGGTTCATCGAGTGCCCGCACCGTCCTCATCCTGCGAATGGGCAGTCTTCGCTCGATAAAGCTGCCTCAAGACGCAGGTCAGCCCAGCCTCAGCGCCAGCCTTGCGCAAGCCATCGGGTCAGGCGCAGGATCGTTGGCGGCTTGTGCGCCGACTGTTTCCTCAGGCAGTCTCGATGCCCACCTTGTGACAAATTCCTGATCTGCGACGTCGCGTGCCGTGCCGCTTCGCTCCCACTCGTTGTTCGCTGCTTTCGTCAGCAGCGTGGCCAGGGATAACTGGCCTGTTGCAATCGCATAGGCCGCCGTACAGTCCAGAAAAGAGGGTTGCAACTGCTTGCCGGACTCGCCCTGGATGAAGTCGCACATTGACCGCAGCCAATTGGCACACTCTGGAAGTTGATCCGAGTCGAGGCTCACCATGGCGAGGTTGAGTTGCATGATGCAACCTGAGGTTTCGTCACCCAGCCTTGCGCACAGGGCGAGTGCTTCGGTGAACGTCTGGAAGGCGTCCCGGTACTCTCCTTTGGTGCGCTGAAATTGCCCGAGTAACGAGAGCGCGGCCATCGTTTCAAAAGTAGCGCCGGTTTTCCTCGCAGTGTCCACGGCCTCGGAAAGATAGGCTTTGGCCTGATCGTCCTGGCCCAACTCCATCGAGGCATGGGCAAGCGGCTGCAGTGTCAGCGACAGCATCCGCTCCAGGCCCAGGCTTTGCGCTTCCTGTCGAGCGGTGAGCAGGACCTCCTGTGCCTCAATCACCTTGCCCAGGGACAACGCGTGGCTGCCCAGGGCGAACAAGGCGAATCCGCGCTCCTCGCCCGGGGTTTGCGCGTCCAACAGGGAGGTGGCTTGCAGTGCCTGGACGTGGCCCACGCGAATCAGCCCACGATGAACGATGTAGCGGAACGTTCCGCGCACGAGCTTCAAGGCCTTCAAGCCCCCATGGCCGCTGGTACAGGCCCACTGGTGAGCGCAGGCGATATGGGCTTGCTCGAGGTCGATCTCAGCGGCCAGGCGTGCCTGATCCGGGCCGGTCAACCCCTTTCGCTTGCTTTCCAGAAACGCCAGTACCCAATCCAGATGGCGCTCGCGCACGTCGGGACGCTCGCCCGCTGTCTCCTGGCGCTTCAGGGCGTACTCCCGCACGCTTTCTAGCAGCCTGAACCGTCCGCTGCCGGCTTCACGGGTCACCAGCGACTTGTCCACCAGTTCGGCCAGCAGTGGCAGCACCTCGGCCTGGGGCAGCGTGGCGTCGGGCACCACCGACTCGGCGGCTTCCAGCGAGAAGGAGCCGGGGAACACGGCAACTCTGCGCAGCAGGCAGCGCTCAGGCTCGCTCAGCAGGTCATGGCTCCAGTCGATCAGCGCGGCCAGGGTCTGCTGCCTGGGGGCTGCGTTGCGATGGCCGCTGCTCAGCAGGGCGAAGCGGTCGACCAGGCGCTGCCTGATCTGCGCCAGCGTGAAGTGGCGCGCTCGCGCTGCTGCCAGTTCAAGTGCCATGGGCATGCCGTCCAGCTGACGGCAGATGGCCAGCATGTCCCGGCGCTCCGAGGCTGTGGGGTCAAAGCCAGGCCGTGCGCTTTCGATACGCTCGGCCAGCAGGGCCACTGCAGGTCGGTGCTGCAGCCAACTCTCCAGGTCCTCCACTGGATGGACCTGCTGGGCAGGGTGATCTTCGGCCGACTCCAACAACAACGTGTCAAAGGCCGAGGGGCGTGGGTCTGCGTCAGCTTGCGCTTCGCCACCTGCAGGGTCCACCGCCAGGGGTTCCAGGCTGATCAGGCTCTCGCCCAGCAAGCGCAGAGGCTCCCGGCTGGTGGCCAGTACCTTCAAGCCTTCGGCGGCGTCCAACAGCCGCCTGACCAGGCCCGCTGCAGCGTCGATGAGGTGCTCGCAGTTGTCCACCAGCAGGAGCAGTTCTCTGTCAGCCAGGTGTTGCGACAAGGTAGCTTCCAGGGGCCTGCTGGCCTCCTCGCGCACGCCCAGCGCAGAGGCCAGTAGCTGCTCCAAGAGGCCTGGGTCGGACACGCTGGTCAGGTCCAGGAACCAAGCCCCATCGGTTAGGGCGTGGCCATGCGCCTGCGCCCAGGCCAGGGCCAGACGAGTCTTGCCGATACCGCCTGGACCCACCAGGGTGAGCAGGCGGCTGCGTGCCAGACCATAGCTGATGCGGTCCAGGTCTTTCGTGCGGCCGATCAGGCGCGTTAGCGGCCGGGGCAGGTTGCCGGGCGTGGCGTCCAGTCCCTTCAAGGGCGGAAAGCGGGTGGGCAGGCCAGGGTGATTGACCTGGTAGACGCTCTCCGCATGGTCGATATCGCGTAGGCGCAGGATGCCCAGGTCCTGCAAGCTGGTGTCTTGAGGCAGGCGGTCACGCACCAGCAGCGCTGCGGCCTGTGACAGCAGCATCTGCTGCCCATGGCCCGCAGACATCAGGCGCGCTGCGCGGTTCACCGCCGGGCCGAAGTAGTCGTTGTCGCGGGCCTGGACCGAGCCCACGTGAAGACCGCTTCTGATGCGCAACTCCAAGCCGCCTGTACGGTCGGAGTTACGCAATGCCAGATGCAGTTCGATCAAGGCCTCTAGGGCATCCAGCGGATCGGCGAATACGGCGTACAGGCCGTCGCCGACCATCTTCACCACCTGACCGCCATGGCGCTGCACCGCTTCTCGCGACAGGGCGTCGTGACCCTGCACGGCCTGCTTCATCTGCGACGGAAATCGCTCCCACAGCCGGGTGCTTCCGACCACGTCGGTGAAGAGCAGGGCCAGGATGCGGCCCTGGTCCGGCGTAGCGACCAAGTCAGCCCCGCGGGTGTGTTCACCTGATTCGGCTCTCACGGTACCCTCAATACGCTCTTATCAAAGCCTGTACCAGCACTGTCATCGGCGTCGCGTAGTAGCTGCCCAGCCTCAACAGAGCGCGGCCCGATCAGTTGACTAAAAAGGCAGTACGCCTGGCAGATCCAAGTGTTGGCTCTACTGAAAACCTGATGGTAACCCTGCGATCTGCCTGCTAGCATTGAACATACAGACTTTAACTGGTTGCAAGTCACAGTTGCTGGCGACTGCATTCGCCTGTTTGCTCATCGCTAATCTTGACGTTTGTTAATTGGAGGTTTATTCATGAAGTTCCGTAGATTGAAAATTGGGTATGTGGGAGCTTTAGTTTTCGCTTGCCTCGCAATAAACGGATACGCTAAGGGCGACAAAGAAAGGATGTGCTCTCAAAGCGACAAGTGCGATCTAAAGCTATACATCGTTGCAACTTCTCAGGATACTAATAAATGTAGGAATCCCATCATCACGACGCATGAATCAGGGAGTGTTGATTTTGATAGCCTAAAGATTGCGCGTAATTTAATAAATCGTGATGTAAATATCGATATAATTATTCCTTCAGGCCAGCCTTATGTGCTAGCCAAAGATCCAGTGTTTTTTACTGAGTCTCTTCCGAGCGGACTGAAAGGAACGGCACCTCTAAAGCCCTCCGATCTCGGTATTAAGATTTCAAGTAATAAAAATGACGCAAGCATTAAGTTCAAAAGAAATGCGTTTCTTAAAACTGAATTTTACTTTGGCGTAAAACTTGAATTTACAGGCGTTTCGAACTGTGCAGTAGATCCCAAGGTGGTCAATGGAGAATAACTGCCAAGACGTGGTGTTGATGGCCTCGTCTGTTATCGCCTCGTACCTTGATGCCGGTAAAGGGGTTGGCTAGCACGCGACGCTGCTCGATCGTCGTTCGCGGTAGGCTGACTTGACGAAACATGAAATACCCACTGGGGGACGCCAGCGTCGAGCTGAAAATCGATGCTCGCGAACGGCCGTCCAGCTACTACCAGGGCGTTTCGGGATCCAGATGTCGCGTCAACTCCTGCACCGGTTCATCGAGTGCCGCCACCGTCATCATCTGCTTTGGAGCCAAAGAGCCAGTTCACCCGCCTGTTTAGCTCCAAAGCCGTCCTGGGGATCACAGGCAATGAGCTCTGGACAAGGCTTCGGGAACTCGAACACCGCATCGTCAGCTGCACGCCAATCAGCCAGCGGTGCGTGTTTGGCGAGCCATGCCTTGATCTCGTGAAAGCGAGCCCAGGGACCAATGTGTGCCTCGCCAGTTGCGCCCACGATTGCCTGTGCGAGCTTTGGAGGCATGCTGCCCAGGATCTCATCCATGGGATAGTGGAACCTCCAGCTTGAAGACACCACGATGCGAAGCGGGTGCTTGGCGAGCACTGCCTCCAACCACGGAGCGTTGCAGAAGCGCTGCTGCCCCTTGATGTAGCTTGCAGGGTGCATCACGCCGTCAAAGTCTAGAAAGAGTATTGGGGTGATCACTTTTCGGTCTCAGGTCTAACGGACACGGTGCGCACTCATAGGGGTGCTGTATTCGAAGCAGGCTGGTTTCATGCCCCGCCCGACTACCGGAATGCCAGGTAGAGCACCAGCGCGATCAACAGCATCCAGAGGACTCCGCGCCAAGGCTTGCCGCGGTACGGTTGCTCGGCAGAAGGGTCGGGCGACCCTTCCGACAAGGTCTCTCGATAGGACAAGCCGGTCCCTGGCACGCCCACCGTGCCCGTCACCTTGTCCCCACGCACATTCACCGAGGCACCGGGGCCACCCAACGTCCAGGAGGTGCCCGTCTTGCTCAGGTTCAGCGTCAAGCCTTTGAAGATGCGGATTCGCTTTTGGAATCGAAAGCCCATGTCATGTCCTCTCAGACACCTGCGCATCTGCGCAGGTGGTATTCGGTGCTGCGACTGCTCTTTGAGATGCCGGGTGGTTCATTAGATGGGTGAGCTACTCGAGCCCGGAAAATCTCACGTGCATCGCGTGACCGCGCCATAGCGGCGCCGGCGCCTCGCTGGCCGACCCAAAGGGCTGGCCCCCGCTGACCATAGCCACCGAGGCGAAGTGCCCGGTGGCGCTCATCTTGGAGCAGCCGGCCGCGATCGCCTGCCAGTTCGTCGGCCGCACTGCACTGTTGGCCGGGAACTTGGCCGAGCGCACAACCACCCACTCCGGGCGCTTGGTTTTGCCGACGAACCAGATGGAAGGGTCCACCTCCGGGTTGGCTTGCCAGGACATCAGCTCGAAGCCTGCCTTCTCCAGGTAGTCCCGTACCACCTGGACGGCCATATCGTGGACTTCCCAGGGCGACATCTCGATCTTCTGGTCGGTGACCAGGCTGACCGGGTTCACCGGGCTGCGGCTTGCCGCGTCCACCAAGCCCCAGCCCGGCATGTCCGCCACCCATGCCCCGCCAAGCAGATCCTTTTTCATCGGCAAGATGCATGCGTGCCCGTTGGCCATCTGCGCTGCCGTGATGAACCCACGGGCTTTTCCCGGGCCTTGCACCTTCCCGTCAACGTCTTCCACGCGCACAAAGAACAGCTGGTTGCCGAGCCGGAATGACAGGTGCTCCAGGAAAGGCGGGTAGGGGTGAGCGCGCAGCCAGGACTTGATGCCCCCGTCGACCTGCCTGCTGAGATGTACGCCAGCCGCTTTCCAGCAAGGAAAGAACGCCTGCGACATCTCTGCCATCTCAATCTCGTACATGCGTGCCGTCCCTACAGATCCACCACCATCCCGAACGGAAATTGCTGATCCGCCACCCCATCTGGGGTGCGCAGCCAGATCACCGGCCAGCCAGGCGGTACATCGGGAAAACGCCCTGCGCCGTCGGTTGCGAACACCATTGCCGAAGTCGCTGAGGTTGAACTGCCGAGCCGCTCTTCCATCCACTCAAAAACCGCCCGAAAGTCAGTGCCCCCGCGCCCAACGACCGTGAGGTGCTTGGGGATTTCCACGCCATCGAGTTCGCCGTACTCCACGACCGACTTGATGGCCGTATCGGCCTGGACCACCGACAGTGAGCAGGGAAACGTCTCCCGGAAGGAGGCAATCTCGCCGTAGATCTGGGCCAGCACGGACAGCTCCATCGAGCCGGACGTGTCCACGGCAAAGACGAGATGGCCAGGGGCTTCCACCCCCACGGAGGGCAACAGAAGCCCGCGGTGGATGTGCTTCTTGCTCGTTGGCCACATGCTCCAGTCACAGCGCATGCGGTCTTGCAGCCAGGAGCGCAGCACAGCGCGCCAGTCGACCCGCGCGGAGTCTGCTGCATCGCACTCTTGCTGAAACCATGCGCCGGCCCGGCCTTGAAGTCTCGTGCTGGCCTCTACCCGCAGCTCCGTGGCCAGATCGCGCAACTGCTCGGCGTCGGGCGCGTCTGAGCTGCGCAAAGGCATCGTTCGAGGATCGTCCGGGTCCAGCAAATCGCGGCCGACCGGGCAGAGCACACCGTTGTCGTCATGTTCATCGGGGTCGCCTTCGCCTCTGGACGAGCCGCCTGCGCTGCGATGCGATGAACTCTTGATCAAGTCGTCGTAAATCTGCTCAGACGTCTTGCCCGTGAACCGGTGGTCGGCCAGGCCCCCTTTGGGCAGCCTGAAGCCCACATCGATCAGCAGCAGGTTGATCGCGTAGTCGCAGGCCTGGTTCCAGACCTCGGCCACGCGGTCTGCGCGGCGCGAGGCGTGGGAGAAGAGCACGTGGAGGAGCTCGTGCGCGAGCACCCCGCGCAGCTCGGCGTCGTGCAGCTTCGCTACCCAGCCCGGGTTGTAGAAGATGTGAAACCCGTCGGTGGCCATCGTCGTGCACCACGACATCGAGTCGACCTCCACGATGGGCAGCCGCATCAGCGCGCTGGCCAGGAACGGCTGGCGCAGCGCTAGGCGGATGCGTGCCCGGGTGACCCGGGCTTTGAGCTCATCTGGCAATGAGGGCTGCATGCTTCTTCATGAATTCGCGGTACTTCGGGTCGCGGGCAAAGGCAGGTTTGCCGCGCAGCATGTCGCGCGCCAGAACGACGGCGAACTCGGGCGGCAGGCGCGACAGCAGCTCCGAGGCGGCCGCGCTGACGTCTTCCTTGGTCGCGTTGTGCGCGAGCCAGGAGGTCAGCACATAGATGCCGTCCAGCGAGTCGGGAAGAGGCGCATTCGCAGGATCGGCCACGATGGCCTTGATGCGGTCGATGTTGGCCGACTGCTTGAGGAAGGCCAGGAATTCACGCGCAGGCCCCTCTCCGACGATGCCGGGAATGAGGTCCGCGCAGGCCTTGGGGCTCTCGAACTTGGCCAGCACGTCGCAGAGCATCTGCCAGCTTCGAGGCGTCGCATAGGCCGCTTCTTGCCCTGGCTCCTGAGACAGCAGGGCAGGGCGATAGCCCAGGAACGAGACCACCAGGGGATCTAGCCCCGCGCCAATGGCCCATGAGCGCCAATCGTCAGCATCGGCCTCGAGCGTGACGTGCACGAAACGGTTGGCCAGCGCGCTGCTCATGCGAAACGTCACCGCCCGGTCTTGCTGGCGGTTGCCTGCGGCCACGATCCACCAGCCTGAGGGCAGCACGTACTCGCCAACGCGCCGGTCCAGCACCAGCTGGTACAGGCTGGCTTGCACGAGGGGAGGCGCCGCATTGATCTCGTCAAGGAACAACACCCCGGGCTTGTCGGTCGGCTTGGGCAGGAAGCTCGGTGGGCACCAGACGGCGCGGCCGTTCTCGATGGCGGGAATGCCTCGAAGGTCCGTGGGGTCCAGAAGCGAGGCGCGCAGATCGATCACGGGCAGGCCCGCGGCGGCAGCGACGCCGCGAACGATGGAGCTCTTGCCCACGCCCGGGGGCCCCCACACAAAAGCGGGCCATTGCTGCGTGAGCAGCGATTCAAGAACGCGGGTCAGTCGGGTCGGTTTCATGGGGGGGGAGAGGGAGGGGAGGGGGCTGGTAGTGCGACTGGTTGTGCGGCTGGAGGTGCTGCTGTTACTGCGCCTGTCACTGCGGCTGGATCGAGGCCTCTTCACCTGGGGCGACCATGGCAAGCCAGGTGCTCAAGTCGTCCTCGGGGGCCACCCAGCTGTAGCGGGCCACCAACTCTCGGGCCAGGGCGCGGTCGGTTTCGATGTTCTTGTGCACGCCCAGAAGTCCGTTGAAGTCGCGCAGGGGCAGTTGCACCCTGCAGACACAGGCTTCAGCCTCGGGGTCCAGGCTGGGGACTGGGCTGATCAGGTCGAGTCGCTGGCTGTCGCCCACATGCACCCACCAGCCGTCGAAAGACGCCGCATGCAAGTCGATTTGCTGCTCCGAGCTCAGCTGCAAGACGAGCGTGGAGCGAGCTGCCTCGTTGATCCGCTTCGGGACGGGGAGGTTTCCGATCTGGCGTTTCTTGACCGCGCCGTCGCTGCCCAGCCGCAAGAGCGTCAGCCGGGTCCTGGCGCTGCTCCAACGCGCCGCCTCTGCGGCGGGCATGTCAATGTGCAGGGCGTCGCCAGCCTCGGGAGAGAAGGACAGCCGAATGGGCTGAGCCTGCATGCTCTGCAAGGCCTCAAACCACTCCAGGCTGATCCCCGAGTCCGGAACCCGAAGGGGGGACTTCGATGCGATGCTCACCGAGGCCCGGTCCACGTACTGCAGGCCCTTGTGGGCGCAGTGGAAGTAGCCCAGGTCGATGCGCGACGCGCTGGAGTAGACCACCAGCGTATCGCTCGGTGTGGCCGGATACTCGATAGCCACCAGGGCCGTGGTCAAGGGATCCGCCCTGAACGGCAGCACCGCATCGGGCATGCCGCTGCGGGCCAGGCGCAAGAAGTTGGCCACGATGTCTCGGCTGCGCGCGCTTTGCTGTGCCACGTCGTCCACGGCCTTTGCAATGCCCGCGACAAGCTCGTGGCGACCCTCCAGGGCGGCAGCGCGAGCGGCGGCAACGAGTCCTGCCAGCCGCAGGCGCACGGGGGAATCAGCTGATGAGGACCGCCTATTCATACGTGATCAGGTACAGCGAGCGTGAGGGCGAGGTTCTTGCGGATGGAGTCCATGGAGTCGGGGTCCACCTCGTAGCCGATCGCCCGTCGGCCCAGTGCCAAGGCGGCGCGCGGGATGGTTCCCGCACCGGCAAAAGGGTCCAGCACCAGGTCGCCCGGGCGGCTGTAGCTACGAACAAGCGCCTGGATGAGCGGTACCGGCGAGTGGTGACGGTGGCGCACGGGCTGCTGCCCCACGGGTGTGACGAGACTCTCCCGGGTCAGCAACTCCACGTCCTGGCTGGTGGGCTCGCCCGTGCGTGGCGCCCCGGGCTTGAAGAACACCAAGAACACCTCTGGATCGAAGGGCAGGGGAGCAAAGGCGCGGCCCAGGCTGTTGAGCACTCGCCTGCGGGTGAGCCGGGTATGGGGCGGGCGCCAGAAGTAGCGGGTGTAGAGCTGAAAACCCTGCGACTCCATCAACTCGCGATGAATGGCCTCCACGGGTGCGAGTTGCTGACGAAACCGAACGTCGCGGGTCTGCAAGATGGCCCAGCCCCCGGGCATCGTCACGCGCCAGACCTCCTCGAACACCCCCCGCAAGCCCCAGGCGAAGCGGATCGTGTCGCGCACCATGGACTCTCTGGTTGCCTCAGCGCCTTCAGGCTCCTCCAGTGCAGGATCCTCGTCCTGCATCCACGACTCCACCTTCTTGGAGAAGTAGGGGGGGCCGCTCAGCACGAGGGCCACCTGCGCGTCGAGCACCTCGGTCATCCGGGCGCTTGAGGCGTGAACGATGGTCGGGGGCTCAGGCTCGCCTGAAGGCGGTTTGCCTGGCGCCTTGCTGCGCTCCTTGCTCACGGGGACCTTCATGGGGACTTCCGCCCCTTTGGCTGGGCTTTCTTGGCCGGCTCGGGGGGAGTCGCAAGTTGCCCAAGCAGCTTGGCCGCCTCTTGCGGGTGCACCATCCCAAGAAACGCCAAGCGCCCTTTGAGCGAGGTTGTGGACTGGGGCTGCCCGTGCCAGGTCGACTTGCCGTCGATGCTCTCGCGGTGCACGGCAGCGCGAAGCCGGCGGCGAACGCGCCTGGGCACGCTCACCCGTTCGTTGACCACCAAGCCGGTGCAGACCTGGCGCCGGCCTCGCCTGAAGATGTTCGTCTTGCGGGGATCCAGGTTCAGGCCGATCCTGCCCAGCACGCCCTTGGCCACGCCCAGAAGCTTCACCGCACCGTGGTCGCCCGAGAAGGTGATGTCGTCGGCGTAGCGGCTGTAGAGGCAGCCTCGCTCTTGGGCGCTCGCCTCCAATATCTCATCGGTTTTGAGCAGAACGCGGTTCAGCAACGCCGGAGAGGTGGGCGCGCCTATGGGCAGTCCTCCTTCGGCCGTGCACAGGTCCAGGATCGTGCCGATGGCCCCAGCGCTGAGTTCACCGGCGAAGTCGCGCCGCAGCGCCCCAAGCACCAGGGACCAGCGAACGCTCGGAAAACAGTTGCTCACATCGGCGTTGACGACGATCTCGCGCCCCACGTGGACGAGCGCGTTGTCCTTGATCGAGCGGCCCTTCACAAAGCCGTAGGCGCACCGATGTGCCCCCAAAGGGGTGAGCAAGTTGTCCAGAAGGGCGCGCTGCGCGCGCTTCAAGGCCGGGATGGGCGCGGAAATCGTGCGGGTGCCGCCTGAGTTCTTGGGCAACTGCCACTGGTGGTAGCAGTGGTCGACGCGACGACCGGGCGCCTCGCCGTGCTCCACCGACACCATGGCGGCTGCCAGGTGCGGCAGGTGGTCCAGGCCCACGTGCGCGCCAAGCTCCAGCAGCACGGGGTCTTTTCCCGGAGTTCCGCGCAGACTGAAGGCGGCCTCTCTCAGGGCGCGGCGCATCAGTGGGTCGGGCACCTTGGAGGCGATCACCTTGAGCTGCTTCACGTTGCGGCGCAGCGCCAGCGCCAGCACCTGCAAAGCGGCTGTGTCGGCGTCGCGCCCTGTCTGCGCCCCGTCGCTAAGCTGTCCTTCACCCGGGACGTACGGGTCCACGAAGGCCTTCCAGGCGGGGGACCATGGGATCTCCAAGCCGCCTCGGGCGCCATCTTGCAGCAGCACGACCAGACGCTTGGGGTCCTTGGTCCTGAGGGCCCGAGCGCGCAGGACGAGGCTCCTGAACTCCGCTGGTACCTTGTCCTGGAGGTACTTCAGCTGCGACAGCCGCGACAGTTGCGGGATGAGTTCCTTGAGCCACGGCTTTGATGCGCGCTCCACGAGCAGCTGCAAGAAGCCAGAGTTGGCGTTGCACAGCGCCGCAGCGGCCTGGACCGCGGTGGGTGTTGGAGGCTCAGCCGTGTCGGACGTGGCCTTGGAGGATGAGCGGCGTGCCCAGGTGGCTCGGGCGGGAGTAGCTTTTTTTGGCTCGGGCTGGTCCTCAGCCCATCCCACCAGGTGCTCGGTGGCCGCCTGGGTGAACGCCTTGGGGTCCACGGCGGGTGCGCCAGACTCTGCGTGCCACAGCAGATGCAGGCTGGCCTCCCGCTTGTGCAGGTTCCAGCCCCCGGCAGCGTGCCAAGCCGGGGTGCCTGCGTAGTTGATGACGGACGCAGCAAACCCGCCCTTGGCCTTGCGGCTGCCGGTGTGCCGCTCGATCTCCTGCAGCAGCAGCGGCTCGGGTCTCCGGGACAAAAGCTCCAGCAGCTCCTGAGGGTCAACGCCTGCACGCAGCCGCTTGGCCATCAGGACAGTGATGTCCTTGCGCTTTTCACGCAGCTCCCAGATGACCTCCAGGGGCAGCTGTGTCCACGCCGCTGACTTGTCAGAAAAGACCTCGTGCACCCCGGCCATGACCAGGGCAGCTTTTTCGGGCTGGCTCCAGGTCTCATCCAGCAGTGATCGCTCTAGGCCACTGAGAGCCGAGCAGGGCAGGGTGGCGCTGCGCAGCGCCGCAGCGATCTCAGATCCGTCAAGCAGCCAGTGCCGCGCCATCTGGCGCCGCGGAAATGCTGACTTCACCAGCGCCAGGCACTCCTGGCTCATGGGCTTCCACTGGCGAGGTGGGCTTGGAGCCGAACCGTTGTTCGAGCTTTTGTCTGAGCTTTTGTCCGAGCCCGTGTTGGCACCTGGATTGGCGTCGTCAGCCGATTCCTTGGCCGAAACCTCACCTGCAGCACCGGCGCCAGCCCGTTTACGGACCTTGACGTCGCCTGACCCGCCCAGCGGCTGGCCGTAGTTTGTGGCGGCGTTTCGTAAGGCGGCTCTGGCCAGCGGGTCGAGCCGGACCGTGCGCAGCAGCTGCTCGGCCAGGTCGAAGTCCCGCAACTCGAGTGCAGCGAACAATTTGGCCGATATCTGCGCTGTGGCATCGCGGTGCGCGCGGCGCTCGCTCACCCAGGTGCTCAGCCGCACCCGCCGGCTGAGTGCGGGGGGCAGCAGGGGGTAATCGTATCTTTCCAGCAAATTGACACGGTGGCCGCTGGCCAAGCCGTCGCCAGCCCGATGCCGCGCCTGGGCATGTAGGGATTCGCGCCACGCCCGACCCAGGTAGATTGTCGGTTTCGACTTCCAGAAGGGTGTCACCTTGTCCTTCGCCAAGCGCTTCATTGGCGCGGAGAACCTGCCCACCAGGCTGTCGGAATTCGACGTCCAGCAATCGTTCTGCATGAGCGCGGAAGACATCGCCGCGGTCGCAGGGCGCTTTCGCCACGATCGCCGGGTCGCGGCAGCCGTCCAGATGCTGTTCCTGCGGGCCAGCGGCCGCCCGATGGACCGGTTTGCGTCGGTGCCCAAGACCCTGCTGCGTGCCGTCTGTGAGGCGTTTCAAACCCCGGCAGTGAGCATCGGCAGCCTGCGGTCCCTCTACGCTCGCCGCCAGACGCTGTACGAACACCAGGCATGGGCACGCACCTACCTCGGCCTGCAGGACCTGGACGCGGCTGGTGTCGACCAACTTCAAAAGGTTCTGGCAATCTCCGCGCTAGAGGCCGCGCATCCCGACGATCTTGCCGAAACCGCCCGCATGTGGCTGTACGAACGGCGCATAGTCATCCCTGGGCCGCGCCGCCTTGCAGACTTGGCGCGCGAGGCTTTCGACGCCACCGAGGCCGCCATGGCGGCCACGATCGAGGCCGGTGTCGGCAAGGCAGCCCTCCTCAAGGCCATCGACTGGTGCTACGCAACCCAGTCCAAGGGCGTAGCCACCCAGCTTGAATGGCTCAAGACGCCACCCAAGCGGCATTCTCCGAGCACGATGGCCGAAACGCTGGAGAAGATCCGGGCGTTGAAGGAACTCGGCGTGCACGCCTGGCCCCTGGACGCCGTGGCCCTGAGCAAGCAGCAGGCCTACGCCGCCCATGTCCAGATGCGGCGTCCGTCGATGACCGCACGCATCGAGCGGCAGCGCCAGACCGTCGAGATCGCCTGCTTCCTGCGCGTCACACTGTTGGAGCTGACCGACATGGCGCTGTCGCAGGCTTCGCGCCGCAGCCAAGACCTGTTCCGTAGCGCCGCCGAGCGTGTCGAGAAGGGACGCTCACGCAGCGGCGGCGCGACGCTGCAGCAGGCCCTCAAAGCCAAGTCGGTGCTCCACGACGAGTCCAAGCCATGGCGCGATCGCGTGCTCGAAGCCCGCGCCTTGCTCCAAGATGTCGGCGAAGCTGGAACCAGCACTTTCGCGTCCCAGGTACGTAGAGCGCTGGCCGAGGACAACCGGCGTGTTCATGCCCACCTGGCGGGCCTTCGCGACATCGAGTTTGCCGGCGCGTCGGGCGACCCCGGCCACGACCAATGGCAGGCCTGGCAGCGTCTACAAGCTCTGGGCACCAAGGAGATCCCGCAGGACTTCGAGCTGCCGCCAGTGGGCGCAGCATGGAACACGATCGTCAGCGACCTGGATCCTCAGTCTCGGTACCGGGCATTCGAGGCCAGCACGATGATGGCGCTGCGCAAGAGCCTGCGGCGCGGCAGCGCATGGGTGAACCATTCGATCGGTTTCCGCGCCCGCGAGTCGATGCTGCTGGCAGGTGCCGACTGGAGCCGCACGAAGGAATTGCACCACCAGATTCTCGGCCTGCCCGACCAGGCCATGGCGTTTTTGGAGCCTATTCTGGCGGGCGTGTCGGTCGGCCTGACGGCATTGGCTGAGGCCGCCATTCGTGGCCAGATCGAGATCGGCGTCGACAAGCTCCTGCACTTGCCGCCAATCCGGCCGTTGGACGAGGAAGTGGAGCCGCGCAAGACCAGGGAGGCGGTCTTCAAGCAGATCGGCTCCGTCCAACTGCCGGACCTGCTGCTGGAAGTCGACGCCGTCACCCACTTCAGCGAGGCGCTGCTGGCCCGCCGTCCGTCGTCGAGTAACGAGCTGCTGGCCGTCTACGGCGCGCTCCTGGCCCATGGCACCGATCTCGACGCCAAGGGCGTGGGCTCGATGATCCCCGGCATCGACGCTGCGCACATCTCCACGGCGATGCGGGCCGTCGAGCTGAGCGGCAGGCTGCGCTGGGCCAACGAACGGGTGTCGGAGTATCAGAACGCGCTGCCGATTGCGGCGCTCTGGGGCGACGGTACCAAGGGCTCTGCCGACATGATGGCCATAGACGCCAGCCGCCACTTGTGGACGGCCCGGGTGGACCCGCGCCGACGCACCTATGCCGCGGGGCTGTACACCCACGTTCGCGACCGCTGGGGCTTGTTCTACGACCAACCCGTCGTGCTAAACGAGCGTCAGGCAGGCGTGGCCGTAGAAGGCGTCGAGCAGCACAACCGTGCCGAAGACCGGATCCGAATCTCTCTGCTGGCCGTTGATACCCACGGCGTCACGAACGTGGCGATGGCCATCGCCAAGCTCTTGGGGTTTGACCTGTGCCCGCGGCTGCGCGATCTGCGTGAGCGAAAGCTCTTCGTGCCCAGGGGCTGGCCGGTGCCGGAGAGCCTGGAGGGCGTCACCGTGCGCCGGGTGTCGGTGAAGGCGATCGAGCGCGGCTGGGACGACCTAGTGCGCCTGGCGGCCTCGATTCGTGCGGGCAAGGTGTCTGCCGTGCATGCCATCCACCGGCTGGGGTCAGCAGCGGTCGGCGACCCTCTGCACCGCGCTGCAGAACACCTTGGGCGCCTTCTGCGAACGCTGTTTCTTTGCGACTACCTGACCATCCCGGACTATCGGCGTGAGATCCACACGCTGCTCAACCGGGGCGAATCGGTGCATCAGCTGCAGCGCGCCATCCATGGCGGCCAGGTGGCCCCTGAACGTGGCCGACGGCGGCAAGAGATGGCGGCAATTTCGGGAGCTCACGCACTGTTGACCAACATAGTCTTGGCGTGGAACACGATTCGCATGGACACAGTGGTGACGAAGCTCAACCGGGATGGCGTCGGCATTGAGGAGGACTGGCTGCGGCGGATTGGCCCAGCGCACTTCTCGCACATCAACTTCCGTGGGACGTTCCGGTTCAACGTCGAGCGGTACGCGGACGTGCTCGTGGAGCGCTCCGCCGGGTTTGGAGCGGCCAAGCCTGGCCGGTGAGGCCCTCGGCCGCGTCCCGAAGGCCGGGATGTCGGCGATGGGACGGTCAGCTGACCTTCAGCAGCAACTGGTGACGGGAGGCCAACGAACCTGAAGCGCTATTGGCTCAATCTGCGTTCCCGGTCGGAACCTGTCAGCAGCAGTGCGCAGCAGGGAGCTTTGCTGGCTTCAGGCTGGATGCAAAGGCTGAACCACCAGGCGAACGCCCAGTGCGGCGCAGACGCGATTGACTGTGTCGAAACGCGGCGCGCTGCCGGGCCGCAAGGCTTTGTAAAGCGCCTCCCTCGTGATGCCTGCCGCCTTGGCGATATCGGTCATGCCGCGCGCCCGGGCGATGTCACCCAGCGCGGCGGACAGGAGCCCAGCGTCGTTGGCCTGCAGGATGTCAGTCAGGTATGAGGCAATGGCCTCGTCACTGTCGAGGTAGGGAGCGGCATCAAACATCGGCAGCTCTTCAACCTTGATTCGTGCATTCATCTTCGTTTCCTCATTCAATCCAGCAAAGCGGCAAGCGCCTTCGCACGCCTGATGTCGCTCTTCTGTGTGCGCTTGGATCCACCGGCCAGCAGGACAATGAGTTCGCCGCCTCGCTGCGTGAAATAGACGCGCCAGCCGGCCCCGATGTGGATGCGAAGCTCAGAGACACCTTCGCCCACCGGTACCACGTCGCCGAGAAGTCCTCGTTCAAGCCGCTTGATCCGAGCGACCACAACGCCGCGGACCGACGCGTCTGCCAGATGGTCGAGCCAGGACTTGAACTCAGGCAGTGCCTTGACGCTGAACACCAACACATTGTAATCGAGCGATTACATTATCAGAATCGCGCTTTCTCGGACCGAGACCCACGGGAGATCCTGTCCGAAGCCGGCAGGCACGATTACGGTTTGCTCGACTCCAATCCGGCTGCCTTCCGCGAACGACCCCTGATGGCCGAGTGGAGCCGAGCGGTATTTGCTTACGAACGGCCGGTGTACGCCAGGTTGCCTACCTTCGGGTTCGGGCCGCAGCGTCGCCAGACTACGGTGACGTTGAACCGATCGCAGAGGTCATCTACCTGCTGCGGCTTGATCTCGTCGGCGCGCAGTTTGCGCAGCCCGCTGCGCTCGAAGATGGCGTAGGCGAACCCCTGGTTCATCTGCCGCGACACGTACCGGATTCCGTCCCAGCGCGGGCTCGCACTGTGTATGGCCCGCGCCCAGGCCTGGCTTGCCGTGTAGTTGGCGGACGCACTGATGTCGTTGTTCAGTCCCAGGGCCTTGAGCGCCGCACCGGTCAGGTCAGCCAGCACCAGCGTCTTGCGCCGGTCACAGACAAACCGCACGACCGAGCGCTCGGTCAGTTCTGCGGCCGGCACTTCGTAGCTGCCTCTGACGAACCGCCCGCACTCATGGATGACGCTCTCCGCGAAGACTGCCTCGATGGTGCTGGCGGTGTAGCAGGTGCCGAACGGGCCGGCACCGCCGGGATCTGAATCATCGAAGCGGTAAACCCCAGCAGACCAGTACGGCTCGGTGGCCGGATGCCGGCTCAAGCGCACGAGCGACGCGACTTCGATCCTGATTGGACGAAGCAGATCCTCGAAGGAACCGGGATCAGGCAGCCGCAGCAACACGCGAGACGCCTCGCTCGCGCGCCCACGCCGCAGCCAGGCGCTCTACCTTGGCCAGGCCAGTTCCCGCTTCCAATGCCGCGGCGACGCTCTTTCCCGCCAGGGCGCCGTGCTCGCGCAGCCAGAACATCAGCTTCTCGCTGGCGCCGAGGTCGCCCAGCGCGCGGCAGATGGATGCCACGGCTTCGCGGTCCATCCCGAGAAATGCCTGCGGGTAGTACAGCCGGTTGCCGACCTTCACAGCAAAGACTTCACCCCGGTCTGCGGCCGGCGCCAAAGCCTGACGGGTGAGCCCCCAGGCTTGTGCAAGTTCCTCACCGGACACGACGAGGCCATCCTTGACCCACTGAACACGTGCTGCTTCGCCGCGTGCGGTCGCGCCCGCCAGGCCGCCAATAGCCTGAGCATGCGAGTTGCCCGCAGCTACGGAGTCGGTGTACGCCACTCGGGCTCGAACGCCTCGAGGCCTTGGCAGTTGCAGGCCCTGCTTGCTGACCGCTGTGCGTAGAGTACCGAGGTCTTCGCTGAGGCGCCCAACGGTGGCTTCGAGCTGCGCGATACGGCGCAGCAGAACGGGAGTGCTGAGATCGGTGCCCATAGGCAGATTTTAAGCAAATCTGGACAACCGAGCAAATACGGACAACCGAGCTAATGCGGAAAATGGAGACAGCTGGCACGGACCAGATGTCGCGCGCTACTGGTCAACAGTGCACCATCGGATGTGGTTTCCTGGGAGAAGATCGTCGTGGTGGGGTCGACGACACCATGGGCCTGCATCGTGCGCGCTGCGGGCGAGCAACGACTACGAGGCAGTCCAGGGTTGGCTGTCGCGGCACGAAGCGCCTGCAACGCAGCGCGCCTACCGCAAGGAAGCCAAACGGCTGATCTTGTGGGCCATCGTCGAGCGCGGTGTTGCACTGTCCTCGCTCGCCACCGAGGATACCGTGGCGTATCGAGACTTCCTGCGACAGCCCTCGCCGAGAGGGCGTTGGATCGGTGAGGCGTTCGAGGCGCCGGCGGCGTGATCAGCCCAGGCAGGTCGAAGCGTGTCAATTTGCACCTAAAGCACAGGAGGTCCGCGAGAGGCGGCTTTGCAAGTGCCTGTCGCTGTTGGAGTTTTTCCGAGTTAACGTGTCAATCTGCAGGAAAAATACGATTACCCCTCACCCCGACAGCGTGGCCTACGTCGACTCGATGAACGACGCCCCGCTGCTATCTGTCGCCCGCCGTGCCGTGGCCGTCAATCCTGACCTACGCTTGGCCGCACTGGCCGCCGAGCGGGGATGGACGGTGCTGCGCTGGAGATGATCGATCGTGTCGTTTTGGACGCCAACTTATGAGGCCACGAGACGCCCAGGGGTGACTTGCCCTCGAAAAAGTCCCGCCTGGTCAGGCACTCTTGATGTTCACAATGACCACGACCGACGGGAGGTTGGTCACGTTCTGAAACCGATGTGGCTCCGTACTCGGAAACTGGAAACTGTCCCCTTCAAGCAATTGGTGCACGGCGCCTGACAAGGTCAGGGTGATAGACCCTGCTTCAACATACCCAGCTTCATAGCCTTCGTGAGCGTAGGGATCCGAGCCCGAATCTGCACCGGGCACGAAGGTCATGCGAGAGAAGGCGAAAGAACCCTGGCCAGGTAACCCATGCCCGGCAAGCAACGCCTTGCGGATGCCAGAACCCCACATCGTTACCTGGTGTGAACGGGCTTTTCGCAATACTGCGCCCCCTTGCGATTGCGCCTCGTGCTGCGATGCAAGCAGCCCGGCCAACGGCACTTTCAGCACATCCGACAAGCTCGTCAGTGCCTTGAGAGTGGCAGAAGAAAGACCCCGTTCCAACTGACTGAGGTACCCAATCGAGAGACCTGTTCGTGCAGACACTTCAACGAGAGAAAGGCCTACGGCCTTTCTTCGTTGGCGCACGCGCTTTCCAACTCCCACCTCCAGATGGGACATCGCAGG
>Ga0315902_10003098_pt1 | contig 25214 bp, 19 predicted proteins | sample LakEriMetagenome_9_FD_203523 | JGI IMG/M metagenome (GOLD analysis project Ga0315902, IMG submission 203523) | Freshwater fungal communities from buoy surface, Lake Erie, Ohio, United States - Buoy 12 MA117 | ecosystem: Environmental > Aquatic > Freshwater > Lake > Lake biofilm | place: USA... | reverse complement strand
TCTACTCCGCCATTCATGGTTTTCGAATGCCGCTCTTCTTCTGGATCAGCGGCTACTTCACGATGATGCTCTGGGTCAGTCGCGGACTGCCCGCTTTGATCAAGCAACGCGCCTTGCGAGTCCTTCTTCCATGCCTCCTGGGACTGCTCACCCTGGCTCCCGCAATGGGCTGGATATCGCAACGAGTCAACCGACCGGCGAGTCCACCACCCCAGGCACTCGGCAGCAAGACCGCACAGCCAGCGGAAGCGACCGGTTCCACCGATCTGATCCAGGCGATTCTCAAGAAGGATATCGATGAACTGAACCAGCTGCTGGAACAAGGTGTCAGCCCGGATCAGAAAGATTCGCGGGCGAAAATCTCCCCGATCCACTGGGCGGCCATGGCCGGATGGGACGATGCGGTGGCTCGATTGATCCAAGCCGGCGCAAAGATCGATGCGCTTGACGAAAGCGGTTATCAGGCGATACATGGAGCGGTCTTTCTGGGGCGATCCGGGATTCTTCAGCAATTGATCGATGCCGGTGCCGACCCGCGCGCGAAAGCCAGCAACGGCGACTGGCCTTGGAACAGTGGGTTGGCCGATGAACCAGGGACGCGTTTCATCGTCGGGATTCTTGGACTGCCGCTGGAACCTTGGGAGACGATCGAACAAGGCCGCGATCAGTGCCGCACGATCCTGAAGCAGCTGGATGCTGAGCCAGCTCCAAAAAAGCAGGAAGAGTCGGGCTGGTTAGCGCAGGCCCGCAGTCGCTACCAGCAGTGGCTGACCAACCCCCGCTGGAATCGCGGGCAAACCCACTTGCTGCTCTCCCCCACCTTCACCTACCTGTGGTTCCTCTGGTTTCTCTGCTGGCTGGTTCCCCTCTTCGCCTTGGCCACTCCGTGGCTTCCCAACCAGTCGCTTTCACCCCAAGCCAGCCGCTGGGTCACCACCCCTCGCTGCTGGCTATGGCTGATTCCCCTGACGCTGGTACCTCAATGTTTCATGGGGGTCTTTTCACCCACCTTCGGCCCTGACACTTCGATGGGCTGGATCCCCCAACCGCATCTGCTGACGTATTACGCGATCTTTTTCTTTGCAGGCGTTTGGTACTACCAAGCAGAAGCCCACGCGCGACCCTTCGGTCAACCTTGGTGGCTTTACGCCCTGCTTTCCCTTGGCCTGCTCTTCCCACTGGGGCTGGCGACCGTCCAGCGGCCGTGGAGCGGTGGGATCGTGCAGGTGACCTATGCATGGTGGATGTCAGCCGCCTGCGTCGGCGCCGCGCGGCAGTTCATTCGGGGAGAGAGCCGATGGATTCGGTATCTTTCTGACTCCGCCTACTGGCTGTATTTAGCGCACCTTCCCCTGATGATCGCCCTACAGGCTTGGGTGCGTCCATGGAACCTTGCATCGCCCTGGAAGTTTCTGATCGTCTTCTTTGCCACCACTGCCCTCTGCCTGCTCAGCTACCAGCTTTTGGTGCGTTACACTCCCATTGGCTGGGTCCTCCATGGCCCCAGACGACGCCACACCATCGATCGATCTTGATCGATCGCGCCCGCCTCTCTTCAAGTCGCTGCATCGCGAGAAGGTTTCCTTCGTTAGAGCAAGATCGACCCTGGTCCAGCTGGAAACCGGTTGGAGTGCCTACGAAAAATCGTCTAGGCTGCCAAGTCGAATCGCGAACGCTCGATCCGATTTCGATAGCTTGAAGACTAGACCGGGGATGGCCATCGCTGGACGCGATGATTGAGCGAATCGAGGATGTGCCAGCGTCCTTTCTGATCGACCACCATCGACCAGGGCTGGTTGAGCTGCCCCAGCTGATCGCCCGGACCGCCGAAGGATCCCAAGCTTCGCCCCTCCAAATCGATCGCCTGAACGCGGTGGTTTCCATACTCCACCACCAGCATCCGATCCCCTTCGGCGAAAAGCCCATACGGATAACGAAACTGACCGGCCCCATCACCTACCGACCCATGCGTCGCAAGCAACTGTGGCCGATCACCACGGAAATCGATCACCTGCAGTCGATGGTTGCAAGCGTCGCTGACCCACAGCCTTCCTCGCCGATCGATCGCCATCGATTGGGGTCGACTGAACTCCAGCGGTCCTTCGCCGTGAAGTCCAAATTCCCCAACCCACTTCCCCTTGCGGTCGAATTTCTGGATGCGATCGGTGTCGCCATAATTGCTGACCAGCAGGTGCCCCGCAGAATCCTCCAGCACATCGGTCACAAAGCCAAACTGGCCTGGACCCTTGCCCAGGGTTCCGCCGATCGTTCGCGATTCCTCCAGCTTCCCCTCCGGCGAGTAAAACAGAACCCGAAAGTAGTGCGTGTCGGCCACCATCACCATGCCATCCGATCCGACCGAAATACCGGTTGGTTTGCCCTGCTCAATGCTTGGGGTATTCCAAGTCCGCTGATGCTCTCCCTCCGAAGAAAAGAGCTGGATTCGGCCCGTCATGTCGACGATGTAGATGCGATCCTCGGCATCGATCGCAATCCCTCGTGGCTTCAGAAAGCGGCCATCGCTGATGCCTCGCCGCCCATACGTGACCGCTCCCTGGACCTGCAGCTTGGGATCGGCTGCAGGCGGAGCGCAACCGAGGGCCTGCCCAATCACCGTCAGCCCCAGGCACCCCGCAAAGGCGCGACGCCCCAAAGGCTGACCTCGGCCAGTCTCCGCAAACTCCCTGGAAACGTCCTCCTGTCCAACCTTCATGCTCCGCTTGCCCAATCTCCCCCACCCCGGTCCGCCGCCAAAAGAAAAGCTACCCCAAGCCGCCAGTCAGCTTATCTTACCTGAGATCCTTCCGCGAATAGGAATCGCCATCGCCGCCGCTTTGGATAAAATGAGCATTGCCTAATTCTCTTGTCGACTTCCTCTTTCCTGCCGATTTCCATGGTGCACTCTTTCGACTGGGAAACCGCCGAAGATCAGAGGGATCTGGTCCATTTGGCCGTGCAGGCGCTGGTAGAAGGACGTTGGGTGAGACTCCCTTCGCGCGACGGCTATTTAATGGCTGCCAGCGGCCTGAGAAGTGATGCTGTCACCGCCCTGGCAACGGTCCCTAGTTCGCTTGTTATCCTCCCGCGATCGGTTCAGGAAGCCTCCGATTACCTCCCCGACGCACCGCCCTGGCTGACTCCCCTGTTGCATCGCGCCTGGCCCGGACCCTGGCTATTTTCTGCCCAGCCCGGCCATCAGGACTCGCTGGTTTACCAGCTTCCACAGGCCACCCATCAGGCGCTGCTGCAACCCCATCATCGGCTGATCCTGGGCTACCCAAACCACCCCTCGATCGAGCGGATTTTGTCGCTGCTCAGCGGGCCTTTGATCGGCTCGGTCATCCGCGATGGCAGCAAGCTGGGTTGGGACAACCCTGGAATGGATAGCCCAGATCGGCCTGCATCGGATACGATTGGGATTGTCGATACGCATGTCCCTCAAGTCGCTCGTTTTTCAACGGCGTTCCTGGAGGCAGGTGGGATTCGACTGGAAGCGGATTGTCGACAGCAGGAACAATTTCGGGAGTTGCTGGGGATGCGGGTGCTGCTCGTCTGTACCGGGAATACCTGCCGATCTCCGATGGCCTCCTGCCTGCTTCGTAAGGGCTGGGAAGAGCAATGCACGGTCCACGGGAGTGGTTCACTGGAGATTGCTTCCGCCGGACTTGCAGCAGCACCTGGTGAGCCAGCGTCGGCTCAGGCGATCCAAGCGATGGAGGAATTGGGACTGGATCTCCAAAGCCATCGCAGCCAGCCTGTCACGGCATCGCTGGTGGAGTCAGCGGATCTGATCCTGGTGATGACCGAAGGCCACCGCAACGCACTGCTCAACCGATGGCCCCATCTGGCCGACAAGATCGACCTTTTGTCCCACGGACAAGGGGAGGTGTCGGATCCTTTCGGCGGTTCGCTGGCCACCTACCAGCAGTGCGCTCGCCAGATGCAGCACTATTTGACTTACTGGATCGAACAGCTTGGTCGTCTCTGCCCCCCATCGCTCGATCCCCCGAACGACGCTGGAAATCTCAACCAGTGATCCGACATTTTCAACCAGGATCCATAGCCCATGCGCATCGCAATCGGTAGCGACCACCGCGGTATCCAGATCAAACACAAACTGGTGCAACACCTCACCTCGGACGGCCACGAGGTGGAGGATTGCGGAACGCATGGTGATCAGGCCGTCGACTACCCTGACTTTGCCGCTGAGGTTTCCAAGCGTGTGTCGGAAGGGAAGGTGGAACGAGGCATTTTGATCTGTGGGACCGGCATCGGCATGGCGATCGCCGCCAATAAATTCCCTCACGTGCGCGCCGCCACCTGCTCCGATGAAATCATGGCGGAAACCTGCCGACGTCATAACGACGTCAATGTACTCTGCCTGCCAGGAGATCTGATTGGCGACCGTCCCGTGGGCGACCTGATCCGCGTCTGGCTGGCCACCGAATTCGACGGGGGACGACACGCGCGGCGCATCGAAAAAATCGCTGAGCTCGAACGCAAAAACGCCAGCGGCTGCAAGTGAACATCTAGGCCGGCCTGATGGCCTAGCCACTTGGCTTTCGCTTAGCGGACACCACTCTCATTCGCTTCGATTCTTTACAGCAAACGCGGACGCTCTCGGGCTTGGTTCGTCCCCCGAACACCGATTTTGCTACCCCGCTGCCGACTGGGGATTCGAATGAAGATCGATACGGCCCATCCGCGGGTGCATCTCCTGCCGAATGTTCCATTTGGAGGGACGGACGACTCTTCTTTTCGCAGAAAAACGGCATCGCCCGAACCAAAAAGCTGGCAATTCAACAGCCCGAAATAGACTGGATCCCAACGGTTTGCATCCTTTTTATCCACCTGTAAGGCCAGCCCCGCTCTCCCCATGACGCCCCCACCGTCCCCTGACCAAGCCGACAATGCGGTCGAACTGCTGCTTTTGAACGCCCAACTATGGGAACAGGCCGATCCCTACCTGGACGAATCGATCTGGGTGGTGCCGATGGATCGATGGCCTGTATCGACCGAGAACGAATACCTGCAGTCGATGTTGGCATGGGAACGGGCTCCTGCGATCCCGATTTCCCAATGGTTTGAACCTCCCCTGAACCCCCCCAACCCCCAGTGGCTGGAGGACTCACAGATCTGCTCGCTGCTCGATCGATTGATCTCCATCCTGGCAACCGAGGGGATTGAGTTGGAATGGGCAGACCATCTGAACGACCGGCAACTTTACACCCTGATCGTTCGCGACATCCTGCCATCGGTCGAAAAGAAATGCGATCTCCCCGATCGCTCCCTGCGATGGCGGTGCGTCGAAGACGACGATGACGAAACCTGGCTCACCTATTATGCAACCGACGAGGAGAGGCTTCAGTGGGGTCGGGAACAGGGTTGCCCTCCACCCCCAAAACGGGAAACTCAATTTCGGCGGCCAACCCGGTAACCCGCCCGGTAGCTTCCCACCGACTGCAGCGTTCCTTTAGAATCAAAGGCATCGCAGGCCCTTGGGGAAAAGGGTTTCAAGACCCTGTCACCCAAGAGGTCGCATCGACGCCACCGGCCAACGCACCTCTTCCACGCCAACGAGACTGACCATGCACCCCCGATCGACCCCCAGCCGACCCAACAACTCCCCTTCGACACCATCCCCAGCGGGCGCCCCAACGACCTCGTTTTGGAATCGAAGGGCGATGCTGGCAGCCGGCATCGCCGCATGCACCCTTTTTGTCGATCGATCGCCGGCCACCCAGCCGATTCATCCCAACCTCAACCAAGACACCAGTCCATCCATGAACATCACCAAAGCTCCCTTCGGTACCCTTCCTGACGGCACCGCCGTTTCTCTTTGGACGCTGACCAACAGCCGAGGCGATCTCCTCAAGATGACCGACTACGGCGCTTTGATCGTCAGCATCGAAGTACCAGACCGGCAGGGCAACCGCACCAATGTGACGCTAGGATTCCCGAAACTGGATGGCTACCTGGAACGTCACCCTTATTTCGGAGCCACCGTCGGTCGATTCTGCAATCGCATTGCCAAGGGCAAGTTCTCGCTTGATGGCACCACCTACTCGCTGGCTCAGAACAACGGACCCAATCATCTGCACGGCGGTGAAGTCGGCTTTGATAAGCTGGTATGGAAAACCGAAGAACTGCGCGGAGACAATTACGTCGGGCTCCGTTTTTCCTTGCTCAGCCCCGACGGGCAGGAAGGGTATCCTGGCAACCTGTCGGTGCAGGCAGACTACCTCTGGGATAACGAAGCCAAGTTGACCATTCGCTTCACAGCCACCACCGACAAAGCCACCCCCATCAATCTGACCAATCACGCCTACTTCAATCTGGGTGGCTGGCAAGGTGGTGTGATCCACAACCACCAACTTCAACTTCAATGCTCCAAGTATCTGGCGATCGATGAAACGATGATTCCCACGGGAGCCCTGGCCGATGTTGCCGGTACACCGCTGGACTTCCGTACCGCGACTCCCATCGGCCAACGGATCGCCCAGCTGACTGCCACCAACGGATACGACCATTGCTTTGCCGTCGACGGCCAGCCCGGAACTCTCCGGTCGTGTGGCATGGTGGTCGATCCGAAGTCGGGTCGCGGGATGGAGATCCAGACCACCCAACCTGGCGTCCAGCTATACACCGGGAACTTCCTCAACGGCAGTGACAGCAATGGAGGCTTCAAGCTTCATGAAGCCTTCTGCCTGGAGACGCAGAATTTCCCAGATGCTCCCAACCAGCCTTCCTTTCCCAACAGCATTCTGAAGCCTGGGGAGAAGTTTGAGCAGACCACCAGCTATCGCTTCCTGGTGGTTGCCGACAAGTAGGAATCGCTCAAAGAGATTCATCGAAAACCTCCTGCGATGCCGTTGCCTCGCAGGACTTTCGAGCCGTCGCACGATCTCAGTGGGGCGAATAAGCGTTCGCCTTGATGGACGATCGAAGAGCCGGGTTCCCGTTGCCTACCCCGCTGAACAACTCCATCCACCGTCGGCGATGGCTTGTAGGGAACGGGACCTGACGATGCAGAGCGACTGAAAAATCGATTCAGGTTGGCTTGCCCCGATCCTGCAACCGACGGGGCAAGCCAGATTCGAAGCAGACCCTGAGCAAGGCTTGAGGTCAGGCCGAATTGGCCGAACCGGCCATTTTCGTCCGCGATTCGCGAAGGCCACGACTCAGGATGTCCCGCAGCAGCGGGGAGTAATCTTCGTAGCGGGAGCGATCGGGGGAACCGTCCGCGTACTGGAAAATCGCATCCCTTGGCTTGGCTCCCAAAGCCAACAGCGTGCTGCTGACGGTCCCATAATCCGGGGCTCGCAGCACCATTCCAGGGCGCCCAGGAAGCGATGGGGTCCTGGCGAAGACTTTGCTGGAGACCGCCAGAAACTTCACTGGGGAGTCGAGCGTCTGAAGCGTCAACAGCCGCTTGGCCATCTGCACTCGCTCATCCTGCGGATCATTCACATTGCGGCTTCCCACAATGCTCAAACCCGGCTCCAGCGACATCACTTCTTGACGCTGCTCATGGTGGACCACATATCCGCATTCGCGATCGGCGAGCACCAGATTGACCGCCTCATAATCGTTTCTTTCCAACTCTTCGAGCGCCTTTTCCAATCCCTTGCGGGCATTGGCAGCCTTGAGGACTTCGCGGCAAAGCACCCCGCGAGATCTCGCAGCAAGGGTTGGTTGAGCCACCCGGCGGTGGCAAATTCCAACGAAAAGGCCATGCTGGTTGACACCTAGCCAGGTCCCCCCAGCACGCTGGTCCAACGGGCAAAGCACCCTGGGTTTCCCCGATTGGATCGCCGGCGAACTGCTCGGTCGATCAAAGAACTCCTCTCGATTCGCTGCGACAAGAATCGGACTTTCCGCCACCAATTGATACTGAATGGCCAGTAAGCACATCGTGGTATACAGGCTTTCTATTGGTTCGAAGTACGGCGAACATGCGTGCCGAGCAACTGCCCCAATCACTCCTCGGAGCGACCGGCACCAGTTTCGACACAATGTATCGAACCGCGCCGCAAAACTGCACCCCCTAATGGGTGTCCCTGCCTTTTTTGGCTTCGGAGTCGTGTGGTTTCCAGCCCCTTCTAGACAGAAAAACGTGGCGTTTTCTACATTTTTTCCACCGTCTGTTTTTTCATCGGAAAATGGTGTTCGCTGTTCCCCCCGTGGATCTGCCGCTACGATAAAGCTCTCGTCGTTTCGTTGCGTTGGGTCTTCTCAACCCTTTTTTCGCAAGCGTTGCGATCGAGCGATTCCGCCCTGTTGGGGTGCGAGGAATTGTTCGAAGATTTCAGGATTCCGTCGTTAGGGGATGCAATGGCCAACGGCCTGTGCCGACTTGGGAAATCGGGTCGAAGTCAGATGGGTTCGCTCCCCGGATTTTCGATCGCCGCCACGGGAATCGGTCTTCCCGAGCAGCAGGTGACCAACGAAGATTTGGCCGCACTGGGTTGCGATAGTGAGTGGATCGTCCAGCGAACTGGGATTCACCAGCGGCGTAAAGCGGGCGACCATCAGTCGTCTGGCGACTTGGCGTACCAGGCGGCAATCGACTGCCTGAAGCGGGCTGGCGTGGCACCTGCCCAGGTCGATCTGGTGGTTGTCGCCACCCTGACTCCCGACCATGCCACCCCTTCCACTGCTTGCCTTCTGCAAGCCCGCCTGGGCTGCATCGCACCGGCCTTCGATTTGAATGCTGCCTGCTCGGGATTCCTGTACGCTCTGGTGGTCGCTGGCCACATGGTTTCTAGCGGTTTCAGCCGCTGCGCGCTGGTGGTCGGTAGCGAGGTGATGAGCCGCACGGTCAGTCCAACCGACCCCAAAACCTACCCGCTCTTCGGCGATGGTGCCGGCGCGGTCCTTCTGGTCCCCTCCCAAACCCCGGATGGAACGCCACTCCCTCAAAGCGGCCTAATCGCCTACACCCTGGGCTCGGAAGGCGAAGGTGCCAGTCAGCTTTGCATCCCCGCTGGCGGCAGCCGCGAACCGTTGACTCCAGAGCGGCTTGCCCAGGGCCGCCAGTACATGACGATGGATGGCCGATCGGTCTTCAAGTGGGCGGTGCGTGTGGTGGCCGATGCCATTCGCGATACCTTGGCCGACGCGCAAATGCCCCTAGAGGAGGTCGCCATGTTTGTGCTCCATCAAGCCAATATCCGAATTTTGGATGCTGCAGCCCAAGAGCTGGGGATTCCATCCGAAAAAATGTTTATCAACCTCGACCGTTACGGAAACACCTCCGCTGCCAGCGTCCCACTGGCGCTGCATGAGGCGGCGATCGAGGGACGTTTTCAGCGGGGAGATCCGATTCTCCTATGCGGCTTCGGTGCTGGACTCACCTGGGGATCGGCGCTGATTCGCTGGTAACCCCCAAACCTCCAACTCGGACACGATTCCTCCCATGAGACTCTGGATCTGGTTGATTGTGCTTTTGGCGATGCTCGGTGGCGGCGGCTATCTGGGATATCGCCCTGCCCTCCAGTACTGGGAAGCTCGCAATCAACCCAAGTGGCGGTTTCTTCCAGTGGAGAAGGGAGACCTCAAGCACTTGGTCAACGCCACCGGGAAGGTGGAACCGGTGCAAAGGGTCTCCATCGGCGCGGTCGTCAGTGGACCGGTCGAAGAATTGCTGGTCGACTTCAATTCCCCCGTCACCAAAGGCCAGCTTTTGGCGCGCATCGACCCCAGCCTCTATCAGTCTGCCGAACAGCGCGACCAAGCCATGCTCAAGACGCGTCAAGCCGAAGTCTTGCGGGCCCAAGCGCTGCTCAGTCAAGCGGAGAACGAGGAGAAACGCGCCCAGGAACTTTTTTCCGCCAATCAGAATTTCATCTCGGAAACCGAACTGGACCAACTGCGATTCAACCGCCAGGCCAGACAGGCCGAATGCACGGTCGCCGAAACGGCTGTGGCGCAGGCACTGGCTCAGCTGCAGAACTCCACCACGAATCTTTCCTACACCGAGATCCGATCTCCGGTCGATGGCATCATCGTCGAACGCAAGGTCGACAAAGGACAAACGTTGGCCGCTCAGTTTCAGACCCCCGAAATGTTCGTGGTCGCTCCAGAAATGCAGCACCGCATGCATATTTATGCCTCGGTCGATGAAGCCGACATCGGTTACATCCGCAGCGCCCAGTCTTCCGGCCAGCCCGTCCGCTTCACCGTCGACGCCTACCCCGAACGGATTTTCGATAGCGGGAAGATCGTTCAGGTGCGGCTGAGCAGCAAGGAGGAGCAAAGCGTCATCACGTATCCGGTCATCGTGGAGACGCCCAACGAAGACCTCAGCCTCCTCCCAGGCATGACCGCCAACCTCTCTTTTCAGATCGAATCCAGAGAGTCAGTCCTGAGACTTCCCAACGCTGCCCTCCGCTTTTACCCCGATCGCAAATGGGTTCACCCCGACGACCGACCAGTGCTCGATGGCGTCGATCAACAGAAGAACATGGGGGAATCAAACGAAAGTCGGTTGCAGTCGGCGGAGGAAACGTACGACGCCAACCGCAGGCGGATGCGCCGTCATGTCTGGGTGGTCGACGGAAAACTGTTGCGGGCTCGCGAAGTCACCCTCGGCATCTCCGACAGCCGCTTCACCGAAATGCTGGAAGGCAACCTGACCGAAGGGGAGGTGCTGGTCATCGGGGAGCAACCCAAGACATGATCAGTCGGATCGACTGCCCTGTCGCAACGGCTTCCGCCGTTGCTTCAAAAAGGAGCTCGTCGCGATGAAACTGGCTGCCATCCTTCGAATCGCCCTGCGCGCGATCGCCAAGAACAAAATGCGCGCCAGCCTCACCGTGCTGGGGGTGGTCATCGGCATCGCCGCCGTCACGGCGATGGTCTCGATCGGCCTGTCGGCCAGCCAACTGGTGCAGGGAGAATTTCAGAACCTGGGAACCAATGTCATCGTCGTCCTCCCCGGTAACCAGCAGACCCAAGGAGCCCGTCGCGCGCTGATCCCCTCGCTGACCCCCGGCGATGTCTCCGCCATCCAGAAGGAATGCAACGCCGTTCTGGCCGCCTCCCCCATGGTCTTCAGCACCGGCAACGCGATCTTCGGCAATTCCAACTGGACCCCCAAGGAAATGGTCGGCGTCGGCAGCGATTACCTGACGGTGCGCAACTGGCAGATTCGACTCGGTGACTTCTTCACCGATCGCGATATCTCCAACGCGAACAAGGTCTGCGTCATCGGTCAGACCGTCGTCAAAAAACTGTTTCAAACCTCCAATCCAATCGGCGAATCGATCCGCATCAACAAGATCCCTTTCGAAGTCGTCGGCGTGCTGCAGGCCAAAGGGGCCAACATGGTGGGCGACGATCAGGACAACATCATCCTGCTACCCTACACCACCGTCCGAAAACGGCTACAGCGCAGCAACTTCAACAATGTCGATATCATCCTCGCCTCAGCCCGTTCAGTCGATCAGATGAAGCTAGCGCAGACCGAAATGGAAGGACTCCTCTCCGATCGCCATCGCATCGGACCCGGTCAACCCTCCGACTTCGAGGTGCAGAACACCACTGAGATCGCCGGAGTCTTCAGCATCATCACCGGGACGCTGACCGCCATGCTGGCCGCCATCGCAGGGATCTCACTACTGGTAGGTGGCGTTGGGATCATGAACATCATGTTGGTTTCAGTCACCGAACGAACGCGCGAAATCGGCATCCGGATGGCAGTCGGTGCGCGGCCCGGCGATATCCTCCGTCAGTTTCTGGTCGAGTCGATGCTGCTGTCGCTGCTGGGTGGCATCGTCGGTGTGCTGCTAGGCATCTCCGCATCCATCGGGTTGATCTGGCTGATCAACGCTGTCTCTGCCGGACGCCCATGGCCGATCGTCGTCAGTTGGCCCGCTGCAGTGGCCAGCCTTCTGTTTTCCGCCGCCGTCGGCATTGGATTCGGCTATTACCCCGCTTGGCGCGCCAGCCGCCTGGACCCGATCGACGCCCTCCGCTACGAATAGATCGACTGGCCGCCAGTCTGCTTCCCCTTCCCTTCCCTTGAGACGGTCGATCATGCACCTTCCCCCGCCGCGCCATTCCATCCGTTTCTCACTTTGCCTGCTGCTGGTTTCCCTCCTACCGCCCTTGCTGTCGGCTCAAGAACCCGCCACTCCATCCCAGGTGATCGAGATCCGAGAAGCCTTCGTCACCGCGCCGCCTCGCAGTGGCGGGCGCGCCCGAGTCTCCATTCCAAAAGATCTCCTGGAAGCCGCTTCGCTTGATGGAAAACTCCTTTGGCCCGATGCAGCGAACGACACTTCGCCAAGCAGCGAAGGAATCGATCCGTGGCGCAAACTGACAGCCGACCCCCAAGGCGGCTTCTCGGATCGCGCGTTGGCGGGGGGCTGGATGGTCGCCTACGTCGACCTGCCCGAAGAAGGGATCTGGATGCTGGAAGCCCAAGGCCATGGCTCGGTCCGCATCAACGATGCCCCGCGCGTTGGCGATGTCTACAGCAATGGCACAGCGGCCATCCCAGTCCTGCTTCCATCGGGGCAAAGTCGACTGGTCTTCACCGGAGGCCGCGGCCGCATCTCCGCACGGCTCACGGCCCCCACCAAGCCACTGTCGCTCTCCCTGCGCGATACCACCCTGCCCCATCTGATCCGCCACCAGACCGATCCCCTTTGGGGCGGCCTGATGCTGGTGATCGCCAGCCCTTCACTCCCCGACCAACTGGCCGTCCGCACCTCGGGCGACTCCCTCCTCCCAACCACCACCGCCGTACCACCCACTCTTCCCATGACGATCCGCAAAGTCCCTTTTTCTGTCGCCGTCGATCCCTCCACTTGGAAAGACCTTCCTGAGTCGACATCAGCGCTGAAGGTGAAGATCGAACTGGTGCTAGGAGCAACATCCGGAGATGGAACCGTGCTCGACACCGTCGAGGTCGAACTCCCCATCCGCTCGGCAGACGCTTTCCATCGTCGTACCTTCATCAGCCAGATCGATGGCAGCGTGCAATACTACGCGGTCCATCCTCCTGCGATCGATGCCGCCACCGATCGCTCCAAACGCCCCGCCATGGTACTCACCCTGCATGGCGCTGGCGTTGAAGGGGAAGGCCAAGCCGCCTCCTATGCCCCGAAGCCCGATACGGTCATCGTTGGTGCAACCAATCGAAGGCCCTTCGGGTTCGACTGGGAAGACTGGGGGCGACTGGATGCATTGGAAGTCTTGGAGCAATCCAGCAACCGCTTCCAAACCGATCCGGCTCGCTGCTACCTGACAGGCCATTCGATGGGTGGCCATGGCACCTGGCATATCGGGACGCTGTATCCCGATCGCTTCGCCGCCATCGCCCCCAGCGCAGGCTGGATCAGCTTCTCCACCTACGCCGGTGGTCCGCCTACCGATAGCCCAGTCACTCCTTGGACCGATGTCCTCCGCCGTAGCACAACAGGGAGCGATACTTTGGCGCGAAAAGGCAATCTTGCAAGCCAGGGAGTCTACATCCTCCACGGCGATCAGGACGACAATGTCCCGGTCGACCAAGCCAGGACGATGCGCGAGGAACTGTCGAAGTTCCATCCCGACTTCGTCTACAAGGAACAACCAGGTGCTGGCCACTGGTGGGGTAACCTCTGCGTCGATTGGCCCCCTATTTTCCGCTTCTTTGCCGACCACCAGATCCCTGCGTCCCAATCGGTGCGATCGATCGATTTCACTACCCCCGCACCGCATCTCTCCCCCCGCTACCATTGGGCGACGATCGAACAACAGATCCGCCCCGGAGATATCTCGCATGCAAAACTTTCGCTCGATCCCCAGGCTGGCAAGCTTTCAGGCACCACCAGCAATGTCCAAATGCTTCGCGTAGCAAAAGAAGCTTGGCAAGCTTCCTCAGAGGCCAATGCGGTGAAGCCCGAGTCGCTGGAGATCCAGCTGGACGGTCAATCGATCCGCATCGCATGGCCATCGGAACCCAAGGAGATGCTGCTGAGGCGCGAAGGAGATGACTGGCGCGTCGAGGAATCATTTGAATCGCTGGAGAGGGAGAAGAATTCCCATCGCAGTGGCTTTTTCAAGGAAGCCTTCCGACGGCGTTTTGTTTTGGTCTACGGCACCCAGGGGACCAAAGAGGAAAACCAAGCGATGCTCAATCGCGTCCGTTTCGATGCCGAAACGTTCTGGTACCGAGGCAACGGGTCGGTCGATTGCGTCTCCGATACCCAGTGGCAGGAAATGGCCAACGAGGATCGCAACGTGATCGTCTACGGGAATGCCTCGATCAACCTCGCATGGCGTCAACTGCTGGCCAATAGCCCGATCGTCGTGGAGCGAGATCGATGGTCGATCGAGGGGAAGGAAGCGGAGCAGACGGAGGCAGCGGTGCTGATGGTCCGCCCACGTGCCAATAGCCCCCATGCCCTGGTGGGCGCCATCGGCGGCACCTCGGTTCGCGCCCTGCGAACTACCTTACGCCTTCCGATTTTTTCATCAGGCACCGGTTATCCCGACTACCTGCTGCTAAGCCCCGATTTTCTTTCCAAGGGAAATGACGCCATCCTCGCTACTGGATTTTTCAACAACGACTGGAGCCTCAGCGAATCGAAGTGAGCGGCAGCGGCCCGGCTTGGTACAGACTTCCTGCTCGTGCTCGCCGTCGGATTGCGGTGTGCTGGCGGCCTCTTTGTAGGGTGTGTGAGGCCGTCGGTAGCCTGGGTGACGCTCCAGGAAGGGAATCGACGGGGCGAGTTGGTGTTTCTTACTTTTGGTCACGACGGCGGAACACGCCGTCATAGTCGATCAGCGTTTGGTTCTGGTGTGTTCGCGGTCGGATGAATCTGGTCAAAACGGTCCGCCAGCGATCTTGCACGGTTACCGCCATGATCTCCCTCGCCCCTCGACCGACTCACACACCCTACAGGCGCCGAATCTTCTCGTGCTCGTGCTCGTGCTCGTGCTCGTGGCCGTGCTCGTGCTCGTGCTCGTGCTCGTGCTCGTCCTCGTGGCCGTGCTCGTGCTCGACGTCGGATTCTGATGACTGGCGGTCATAGTCGATCAGCGTTTGGTTCTGGTGTGTTCGCGGTCGGATGGATCTGATCAAAACGGTCCGCCAGCGATCTTGCACGGTTACCGCCATGATCTCCCTTGCCCCTCGACCGACTCACACACCCTACAGGCGCCGAATCTCCTCGTCCTCGTGCTCGTGCTCGTGCTCCTGCTCGACGTCGGATTCTGATGACTGGCGGTCATAGTCGATCAGCGTTTGGTTCTGGTGTGTTCGCGGTCGGATGGATCTGATCAAAACGGTCCGCCAGCGATCTTGCAGGGTGAACGCCATGATGTCCCTCGCCCTTCGACCGGCTCACACACCCTACAGGGTACCTCGCGATTGTTTCCCTTTACCCAACGCGCACCAGGGTATTGCCAACGATGGCAATCGCAGGACCAGAAAAAACGCTACGGCGCTGTCCCCCTGTGAATTCCCCGAGCGCCGGCAAGATCATTCCATGGGGGCTGAACTGGAAACAGGGCCACGATCCGGTGATCCCAAAAACTTTTGGTAGCGCAACCTTCGGATGCAGGTGACCTGCAATAAAGGGCACTTCGATCTCAAAGATATCTCTCGCCCTTGCCGGAACTTCGTCTTTCCCCCTGCGATCGCTAGTCCCAAGCGATTCCGGCGGATGATGATGCAGCGCGATCCCATCAACCTCCCACGGCTCGGGCCGCCACCCGATCGCCAATCGTTCACATAGCGTGCGTGTCCCTCGATCGTGATTGCCTGCCACCAGTTCGATGGTGATCGCTTCGTGTCGCTGTCGCCAAGCGACCAGCCATTGCTCCAACTGTTCCGAGAGTCCGGAACGTGCATGAAACAGGTCCCCCAGGATCCACAAGTTTCTGGCGCTGGTTGCCTCCAGCAATCGATCCAATCGCTCCAGCGTCTCCTGCGTGGCCCCTTCCGGGATCGCCAACCCCGATTTGCGAAAGACTAATTCCTTCCCCAGATGAAGATCGGCGACCAGGAGGGCTTGGTGGCGAGGCCAGTAGATCCCTCGTCCTGCCAGCAGTTCCCACGGTTCCTGGCACCAGGTGTATGGCATCCGTTCCACGATCAACCTTTCCTCTTGCGTCCTGCGGTCGCGCGCGGCGCCGTTTCCACTCCAGACTCATCCTTCGCTCCCAAACTCCACTCCGCATCCGTCGGCTCATCCGCCGCTAGGCATTCCAGTTGCTGCTGCATACGGCGGATGCGTCCCTCCAGCGATTCACTGCTGACCCGGTCGCGAAGACGATCGACCACCAGCGGAAAGGCGAGGGGGGTGAAGCTGCGCGTCGCCCGAACGATCAGTTCCTGTCCCCGCCATGAATCGACCACCTGGCGCAGGCGTGTCGCATCCAGTTGCAGATGCAGCGCCTCCTGGCGCGCCTGTTCCATCAGCAGATTGGTCGGATCGTAGCGCTGGTAGACATCGAAGATCAGTTGGCTGCTGGCCTGCTGCTGCCGCATCGATTTGGGTCGTCCTGGAGCTCCCAGATGGACTAGACCGCTGGTCCTGGCGATCTCGCGGAAGTGGCGCCGGGCCAGTTCGCTGACCTGCAGCGATCCAAGGATATCTTCCTCCAGCCGATTCGGCGCCAGCCACCCTCTTGCGATCGCCTGATGGAGATCCCAAACCTGATCGCTGTGCAGCAGCAGTCCGTACTCATTGCAGGCCATCGAAAGGCTGATCGGTTGCAGGCGGCTGAGCCGATATCCGAGGAGGGCAGCCAAGCCTTCGTGCGCCAGTCGACCGGCGAAGGGATAGAGAAAGCAGTAGAAGCCATCTTTGGCGGTTGTCGATTCGATCAGCCACTGATGGCGCCGCGGAAGATGACTCCACTGACGCTGCAGCCACAGCATCGGGCGTAGCGCCTGCATCTCCGGACCTCGGAAGATGCCGCTTGCCGCTTCCTCCAGTCGCTGCCTCAACCGTCCGCTCAGTTCGGCCGACAGCGGCAATCGCCCTCCCATCCACCTGGGGATCGCATCGGGCTGTCCCTTGCTGCGCTTCACGTAAGCCCGGTTCTCGCGGACCATCACCAGTTCCAGCACCTTGCCAGCAAAAGCGAACTTGTCCCCTGGCTTGAGTCGAGCGATGAACGACTCCTCGACCGTCCCCAGGGCTCCTCCTTTCATCCACTGGACCTGGATGGCAGCATCCGAAACAATCGTTCCGATCGCCATGCGATGCTGAGCGATGATCCGTCGGTCGCGGACGACGAATCGATCCTCTTCCTGCACAACGCGGCGAAACTCAGGGTAGGCATGCAGCGCTCCGCCGGTGGTGATGTGATCCAGCACCCAGTGCCACTGTGAGTCGGTGATTTCCGCATAGGCCGCAGTGGTTCGTATTTCTTCCAGCATCGCCTCGCGCGTGAAACCACCTCCGATCGCGATGGTAACCAGGTGCTGCGCCAGGAGATCCAAAGGCATTGCCGGTGGGATGCGCGATTCCACTTCCTGCGCATCGACCGCATCGCGCGCGGCGGCCAGTTCTGCTAATTCCATCGCATGCGTCGGCACAAAGACCATGCGACTTTTCCCATCCGGCTGATGCCCACTGCGGCCCGCCCGCTGCAGCAGTCTTCCGATCCCCTTGGGGCTTCCCACCTGCACCACCAAATCGACTGCCGAGAAATCGACTCCCAGATCGAGGCTGCTGGTGCAGACCACCGCGCGCAGACGCCCCAGCCGCAGATGCTCTTCTACCCACTGGCGAACTTGTCGATCCAGCGACCCGTGGTGGATGGCGATCAGCCCGGCCCAATCGGGGCGAGCCTGCAGCAGGGTGCGGTACCAAATCTCCGCCTGGGCCCGGGTGTTGGTGAAGACCAAGGTCGAAGACGCCCCTTCGATCGCCTCGACCACCCCCTGCGTCTGTCGGGTTCCCAAGTGACCGGCCCACGGGAAGCGTTCGATCTGCGTGGGGATGATCGAATCCAGATGCAGTTTCTTGCGCTGTCCGCCTTGGATCTTCATCAGGGGAAGCCGAGGCGTGCTGCCGATCAGACGGCGAGCCGCTTCGTCGGGATTGCCAAGCGTCGCAGAGATTCCCCAGGCACGGAGGTTTGGGTTCAGCTGCCGAAGCCGCGCCAGGACCAGCTCGGTCTGCACTCCCCGCTTCGATCCCATCAGTTCATGCCATTCGTCGACCACCACACAGCGCGTGGTCGCCAGCTGGGGAAGGACATCGGCATGGGTCAGTAGCAGCGAGAGGCTTTCTGGGGTGGTGATGAGCGCTTCGGGAAGCTGCCGCAGCTGTTTGTTCTTCAAGTGCTGGGGACTGTCGGAGGTCCGCCGCTCCAGACGCCAACCAACCCCCAGTCCTTCCATCGCCTCGCGCAAGTTCGCTTCCGTATCGGTTGCCAGCGCCCGCATGGGAGTGATCCACAGCAGACGGCAGCCCGGCGCGGTAGGCTGGGGTTCGGCCATCCCTTCCACCAGAGGGCCGATCCACGCCGCCAGTGTTTTTCCCGTCCCCGTGGCGGCATCGATCATCCCATGGCAGCCGCTGAGGTACGCCTTCCACGCGTCCCTCTGGAATCGAAAAGGAGACCATCCACGCAAATGCATCCACTGGTCGACTCGCTCCAGCAACTCACCAAACGGGGCGCGGCGATTCATGAGTCCCCCACCGCGCAAGGTGGATCGATGACGCTCGCCAAACGCGCTAAATCGGCTAGCTTATCGGCCTGCTGAGGAGTCTTATCGCGCCGCCATCGGAGGATGCGAGGGAACCGAACCGCCCATCCGCTTTTGTGCCGTCGGCTTTCCTGCAGCCCCTCAAACGCGATCTCCATCACCATCGTCGGCTCAACGCTTCGCACCGGCCCAAATGCCTCCCGAGTCGAATTGCGCACCAGCCGATCGACCTCGCGGATCTCTGCGTCGCTGAGCCCGCTGTAGGCTTTGGCAAAAGGAACCAACTGGCCATCTTCCCAAAGCGCAAACGTGTAGTCGGTGTAGAGGTTGGCTCGACGTCCATGCCCGCGCTGGGCATAGATCAGGACAGCGTCGATCGACAGCGGATCGATCTTCCATTTCCACCAGACATCGCGAGCCCGTCCCATGGCGTAGGGCTGGTCCAGTCGTTTCAGCATCAGGCCCTCTGCCTGCCGCTGTCGACTGCTCTTCCGCAGATCTTCCAGCGATTCCCAGCTGCTTGCCTCCAGCCACTCCGCCAATCGGATCGTTTGCTTGGACTGGAATGGTAGCGGGTCCAGAAGCGACTGCAGTTTCTTTCGGCGTTGATCCAGTGGCAGTGCTCGACAATCCTCGCCGGATCGTTCGAGAAGATCAAAGGCGATGAAGACCGCAGGGTAATCGGTCAGCCATTTCTTGGGTAGATTTTTGCGCTGGATTCGTTTTTGGAGATCGCGAAAAGGGAGCAGCGTACCCTCCTTCATCAAGACGATCTCCCCATCCAGCACCGCATCCTCCGGCAGCGTCATCGCCGCCTGTTCAATCTCCGGCCAGCGTCCTTCCATCAGTTCTTCACCGCGCGACCAAAGGTAGATTTTCCCCTGACGTCGAATGGCCTGAGCCCGGATCCCATCCCATTTCCATTCGGCAGCAAAACCGGATCGATCGCCCAGGCTTCGGCAGTTGCCCTCCAGAGGATGCGCCAGGCAGAAGGGATAGGGCTGACTGGGATTGGCCGATGAGTTGCCGGGAGCCACCATCGATTCAAACCATGCAGCGGTCGGTTCCATGCCCCCCAGAAACCGATGCTGCAGTTGGTCGCGGGGGACAGAGTGCGACCGTTCCAGGGAACGAGCGACCATCGATCGCTGGATGCCGACTCGCAAACCAACCGTCAGGCATTTCAGATAGACCAACCGTTCCATCCCACCCCACTGGCGGCAAGCGGCTAGAAAGAGCTTTTCTTTCTCTTCGATCGATGCAGGACGCAGCGGCACAACAAAGCGTTCGATCGCGTCAGCCAGGGAGATGCCGACTGCCCGATCTGGCTCGGGCAGAACGCGATGAATCGTTTCGGCCAGATCCCCCACCACCGCATACGATTCCTCGAACAGCCACAAGGGGATCGCCGCCAGCGAGCAGGTCCACAGCCGCATGTCGCGTGTGGAGACTCGTCCAACCAGCTTCTGACCTGTCAGCAACGCGATGGCCCAGGCGGCATCTGCCGGATCCACGCTGCGCCAGTAGTCCGCCAATAGTTCGATCCGCCGCGTCGGCTTGTTGGTGCCATCCAGCCCTTCGATCAGCTCCGCAAAACGCCTCATCGATTCAGCTCCGCATCCTCCTGCCCGTCTTCCGGCTCCTCCCGCTCCAGCAATTCCTCGGCATCCGATGCGGCGTCATGCCCAGGATCCAGCGGCTTTGCATCGATGCCGCGTTCCTGCAAGTATCTGGCAGCCGCGTGCTGGTAGCCATGAGCCACCCAGACCTGTTGGGGACCAACGGCCTCGAACGCCTTCAGCCAGTCGGGCCAGTCGACATGATCGGAGATCACAAAGCCACGGTCGACTCCCCGCTGGCGACGCATGCCGCGCAAGAGCATCCAACCGCTTGCCAGGGCAGTGGTGGGGTTGGTAAAGCGGCGCATCCAGGGCGACCCCAGCGCGGCAGGAACGGCCAGGATCAGCGCCCCTTGAGCCCGGTAGTCGGCTGGCATGGTAGAGACGATCTGCGTGGAGGGGAGGACGACACCTGCCTTGCGATAGGCTTGGTTGCCATGTTCGACCGCACCATGCGTGTAGATCGGGCCCAGCGGCGCAAGACTGGCCAGCAGCCGCTGGCTTTTTCCCAGCGCGTAGGCGGCCAGCACCGGTGTCCTGCCTGACTCCTTGCACTCTTTCCACCAGCGTTCGACCTGAGCGATGACCTGCGAGGTATCGGGCCAACGGAAGACCGGCAGAGCAAAGGTCGACTCGGGGATCCAATGGTGGCATCGAACCGGTTCCCAGGGTCGGCAGGTGGGATCGGCCTGCAGTTTGAAATCCCCCGTGACGACCGCCACCTGCCCCTGGTGCTCGATGCGCACCTGGGAAGCACCCAGCACATGGCCTGAAGGATGCAACGAAAGTCGCACCGATCCCAATTGCAGCGATTCGCCGTAGCGGATGGTGTCGATAGGGGCGGACAAACCCAGACGCCAGTGAAGCAGCTCGACCCCCTCGGCGGCCGCTAGGTAGCGGCCGCACCCAGAACGAGCATGATCGGCGTGAGCGTGGGTGAGCACCGCTCGAGGTACCCCTCGGCTGGGATCGATGTAGAAATCTCCAAGCGGGCAATAGAGCCCCCGATCGGTGCGCACCAAAAGCGACTCACTCACCCTGACCAGCTCCTCAGCGACCTTCGGCATGGCATTCCCGCAACCCGGACCGCACCGCGTTGCAGCCGTCCGCCGCCACGCGCGTCGAAACGGTTCCTTTGGAGTCTCCAGGGAAGCCCCTGCTAGTATCTCAGGAAGCCAAGGTGGAGTTCCGCATGCCGCAGATTCAGCCGCACCCGGTCTTCAAACGACATCGCTCCAAAGGCTGGGCTTTCATGCGGACATGGCTCCTTCGCCTCCAGCCGCCCGATCGCTCGATGCAGCCGTTCGGCCGCTTTGGCCACCTCCATCCGGTCGATGCCGTAGGTCCCTCCAGGAACCCCCGGGATTCGGACACCCGCCGCCATTCCATGCTGAAGATAGCTTGGCAACTTCCAACGGAGGAACCAGCGTAGTAGCAGCGGTGGCTTCCGCATCGGGTAGCCCTCGTAGCCATACTCGATCCAGGCCGCCAGATGCGCCAGAATCTGGCCAGCGGTCCACTGGCCCGTTGTCTCCAACCTCCCCTCCCGATCCGCCTGCTCAATCCTTCCCAGCTCCAATCGAAGATCGCCAAGACTTTCCAGACGTAGGTGACGACGCTTGGGATCCGTAGTCATCGGCCGTTCTCCTTCCAGTGCGATTTGGACCAGTGCGATTTTAGCGAAGGGCTCTCGTTGCAAGACGCTGGGTCCTGAATTCCCTAGAAGTCGAACTCGACTTCCGGATGCAGTTGCAGCCAGCGTTCCAGGCACAGCAGATTCCAGAGTGCATAACCGGCAACGACCACCTGGTTACCCGAAACATGCTGCTGGACCATGCTCTGGACTTGGTCGACCTGAAGGAATCTCCCCAGTTTCATTTCGGGGTTGAGCAGATTTCGTTCGAGCACGCTGCGCCAGGGTCCCCGGAACCAATCGGCCACGGGAATACCAAAGCCCATCTTGGGTCGATTCCATATCGATGGTGGAATCAGGTCATAGAAGGCTTCTCGAAGCAGCAGCTTCCCTTTACCCCAGCGAAACTTCAAATCGATCGGCAGCTTGGCCGACCACTCCACCAGACGGTAGTCGAGAAGCGGCTGACGCACCTCCAGAGAATGAGCCATAGAAGCGATATCGACCTTCGTCATGAGATCGCACGGTACATACGAATGCAGATCGCCGATGGAGGCCTGAGTCACTAGGTCGCGCTGTCGGGAGATAGACCAGGACTGATCTAGAAACCAGCCTGGATCGTGCTGCCCCAGCCGATCGACGAAGTTCCCGCGATAGAGAGCCGCTCGATGGGTCGGACGCATGATTTCAATCCAGTTCATGTACCGCATCGCAGGTGGCAGTCCGCTGGCCATCCCATAGCGCTTCAGTCGTCGCAGAAACGATCGGGGATGATTCGAATGAGGCAGACGCTGGATCCATGGACTTCGCAGAAGTCTTCCCAAAGGCAGCCAGCGCCGCGTCAGATCGCTCATCCAAAGCCCCTGATAGCGCAGGTAGCCAGCGAATACCTCGTCCCCTCCGTCGCCGCTGAGCGAGACGGTCACCTGGGAGGCGGTATGCTGCGAGAGAAACCAAGTCGGGATCGCCGAGGAGTCGCTAAAGGGTTCGTCGTACTGCTGCACCAGACGATCCAGAATCTCGATCGATTCGGGAGGCACCTCTTCACGCGTATGATCGGTTCCAACATACTCCGCAACCTTCTGGGCATGATGCGTTTCATCGAATCCCGCCTGAGGGAAACCGATCGAGAATGTTTTGATCGGCGAACCGCGTTCCTGCTGCGCAATGGCGGCGATCAGTGAACTGTCGACTCCTCCGGAAAGAAACGCCCCCAGCGGAACATCGCTACGCATCCGAAGCCGAACACTGTCGCGCAGCAGATACCGCACCTCGTCGATGGCCTGCGACTTGCTGATTCGCTCCTCACGATTCCAGTCCACTTGCCAGAAAAGCTTCTCCTCCAACTGACCGTCCCTGTAGACGGCGTAGTGCCCCGGCCGCAACTTGCGAATGTCGCGATAGATCGTCAACGGATGGGGAATGTACCCGTAGGTCATGTACAAATCGATCGCCGCAGGATCAATCCTCCGCGGGAGATCATCCACTTCCTCCAAACTCTTGATCTCGCTGGCAAACAGCAGTCGATCGTTCTGAAGGGCGTAGTGGAGCGGCTTTTTGCCGAAGCGATCCCTGGCCAGGACCAACTGCTTGCGGTTGCCGTCCCACAACGCGATCGCAAACATGCCGTTGAACTTGGAGAAGCACTCGAACCCCAGATCCTCGTACAAGTGAACGATCGTCTCGGTATCGCTTTCGCTTCGGAAGCGGTGCCCCTTTCGCTTGAGATCCTCCTTCAATTCGCGGTAGTTGTAGATTTCCCCATTGAAGATCAACTGGATCGAACCATCTTCATTGGTGATCGGCTGGTGCCCCCCAGCCAAGTCGATGATCGACAGGCGACGAAACCCGAACGCCACACCCGGATTCGCTGGATGGGACTGCACCGGCTCAACTCGCGTGCCGCCCAAGGTCTGAATCCAAGCCCCCTCATCGTCCGGGCCGCGATGGACGACCCGACGCATCATCGACTCCAGCTGCCCTCGACTGAGCGCTCGATCTGGATGGTGCCATACCCCACCTACAATTCCACACATTCGGCTTTTTGATCCTTTGCTACCCGAACTTGTGGCAGAGTGGAAATTGGGGTGTTGCGAAGCCCTGGATGGATTGCAAGATGGCATCCAACGGAAGAAACGCACTACCGAAAGAGTATAGTTGTTTCGGGGAAAACGTGCCGAGTCCAATTCTGGAAGCGAAAAGGGGGAAACGAGTCGGGAACAGGGCTCGCCAACCCCTCATCCATGGCGTCCAGGCGTCACCACGGCACTGGCAACGCCTCCTTTCAACCATCATACTTGGTTCCTCCCAGCGATACTCCCTCCCCCGACCATCGCTTCCATCGCTGGATCAACGATGAATTGCGTTTGGTTGCCGACGTGGTGCCTCACTGTCTTTTTCAACTAAAGGTCTCGGACCATGAACCGCACTCTTTCGTCCCGGCGCCAATTCACCCAACTCCTGTCAGTCGCCACGGCTGGCTGTCTGTCGAGTTCACTGAAGGCCACCCTATCCCCCCTGACGACAGAGAAACGCTGGTTTGCCATCGGTGGCTTTGGAGATCAAATCCTCCTCAGCTCGCTCGATTCCGAAGGCCGAATGTCAGAACCAGTTCCGATGGTCGACCTGAAGATGCCAGCCTTCATGACCGTCCACCCTCGGTTGCCGATTCTCTATGCAGTCCGAGAAACCAGTCGCTCCCAGAAAGATCACCCCCCTCAAATCGTCGCCTTCCGATGGGATGCAAAGAACCGAAAACTGGAGCCGGTCGGATCGCAGGCGATCGATGGCGACTCTCCCTGTTATGTGGAAGTGGACCTGGAAGGCCGATACGCCATGGTGGCCAACTATTCCAGCGGCAGCGTAGCGCTCTATCCTTTGACGCAGGAGGGAGCGATCCAGCCGGCCAGCGATCTGGTGGTGCATCGCGGGGGAAGCCGCAGTGTGCCCAGTCGCCAAGAAGCACCCCATGCCCACTGCATCCAGAACGATCCGTCGGGACGGTGGGTCTGTGTCGCCGACCTGGGGCTTGATCAGGTCCTGGTCTACCGGTTGGATCGCCAAGCAGGCAAGTTGGTCACCGCCCCCACCCCGGCATTCCCGCTGCCTCCAGGAAGTGGACCACGCCACTTGGCTTTTCATCCGGGCGGACGGTTCGCCTACATCATCAACGAAATCAACTCCACGCTGACCGCCGCTCGCTGGGACGCCGACCAGGGCCGATTCGATGCGATCGGCACTGCTTCGACATGCCCCGATGATTTTCCGGCCGAACAAAACTCCACTGCGGAGGTATTGGTTC
>Ga0315902_10003097_pt1 | contig 25216 bp, 22 predicted proteins | sample LakEriMetagenome_9_FD_203523 | JGI IMG/M metagenome (GOLD analysis project Ga0315902, IMG submission 203523) | Freshwater fungal communities from buoy surface, Lake Erie, Ohio, United States - Buoy 12 MA117 | ecosystem: Environmental > Aquatic > Freshwater > Lake > Lake biofilm | place: USA... | reverse complement strand
TCCCCACCTGGCCGGCGGCCTACGGCGGCGGCGGGCTGTCGGCGGCCGACGCCCGCACCCTGCGCGAGGAGATGGCCCGCATCGGCGCCTGGAACCCCATCGGCGGCATGGGGGTGATGATGTTCGGCCCGACCCTGCTGGAGTACGGGACCGAAGAGCAGAAGCAGCGGCACATTCCGCCTATCGTCCGGGGCGAGCTTCGCTGGTGCCAGGGCTATTCCGAGCCGGGCGCGGGCTCGGACCTGGCCTCGCTCCAGACCCGGGCCGAGGACAAGGGCGACCACTTCCTGGTCAACGGGCAGAAGATCTGGACGTCAGGCGCCCAGTACGCCGATTGGTGCTTCTGCCTGGTGCGCACCGACGCCAGCCGCAAGCACGAGGGCATCTCCTTCGTCCTGATCGACATGCGGACCCCGGGGGTCGAGACCCGGCCCATCCTGTTGATCTCGGGCTCGTCCCCCTTCTGCGAGACCTTCTTCACTGACGTGAAGGTGCCCAAGGCAAACCTGGTGGGGCCCCTGAACGGCGGCTGGACGGTGGGCAAGCGCCTCCTCCAGCATGAGCGCAACGGCTTGTCCGGCGGCGGCGATGGCCGCCCGCGCTTCGACACCGGACACCTGCGCGACGTGGCCCGCCGCTATTACGGACAGGAAGAGGACGGACGGCTGGCCGACCCGGACTTCCGCACCCGCCTGGTCCAGCACGACATGGACGCCCGGACCTACGCCCTGACCCTGCGCCGGGTGGCCGTGGAGGCGAAGAGCGCCAACGGCCCGTCGGCGGCGACTTCCATCATGAAGAACGCCAACTCTCGGATCATGACCGACCACTGCGAGATGATGGTCGAGGCCATGGGCCTTGCGGGCGCCGGCTGGGCAGGCGAGGATTTCACCGAGGAAGAGCGCGAGGCTGGGCGCATCTACCTGCGCGTCAAGTCCAGCACCATCGCCGGAGGCTCCTCCGAGGTGCAGAACAACATCATCTCCAAGCGCATCCTCGGCCTGCCCGATCCGAGCAGCCATACGTACTGAAGGACCAGACGGAGGGTTTGGTAGGCCGGCTGGGATTCGAACCCAGGACCATCCGATTAAAAGTCGGATGCTCTACCACTGAGCTACCGGCCCCCGCGCGGCGCAGGGACGCCGGACGAAGCGGCGCGGACCATAGGGCCGGCAGGAGGCCGGGGCAAGGCTGAGGCAGGGTCTGGCCAGAGCGGGGCATCGGCGCCAGAGTGTCGGGATGCGCGCGCTGTTGTTCCTACTGCTGCCCGTCTTGGCCCTCGGAGCCTGCGCCAGCATGCCATCCCCCGGGGCCGGTGACCTCCAGGAGGGTGCAGAGGTTACAGGGGAAGGCCTCGGCAACGCCCTCTCGTCTCCCCTGAGGGACGTCAATGTGGTGCGGGATCATATCCCCTCCGTCCTTCAAGAGGCGGCGAAGGCGCCGTATGCCCGCCCGGTCCCGATGACCTGCGCCCGGATCACCGCCCTGCTGCTTCCCCTCAACGGCGCCCTGGGTCCGGACCTGGACGAGATGGAAATCGACCAGGAAAGCCTCGGCGAGATGGGTGGCGAAGCGGCGCTGGACGCCATCGCCGACTTCGCCTCCAGCGCCATTCCCTTTCGGGGCTGGGTGCGGAGAATCTCGGGCGCCGAAAGGCACCAGAAGCGAGTGCAGGCCGCCATCGCGGCCGGAGAGGCGCGAAGAGCCTACCTCAAGGGCCTGGGAGAACAATTGAAGTGCGCTCCGCCGGCCTCGCCCAACAGGCGCAAGCCAACCCCGAAGTAGCGGGGGTCAGCCCGCCTCGCGCACCGCCTGCCGGGCGTGGAAATCCCGGCGAAAGGTTTCGAACCTGCCCTCGGAGATCGCCGCCCGCATGGCTGAAGTGAGGGCCTGGTAGAAGGCGATGTTGTGCCAGGACAACAGGACCTGACCCAAGATTTCTTCCGCTTTCACAAGGTGATGCAGGTAAGCCTTCGCGTATTCCCGTGAGGCGGGGCATTCCAGGGTCTCATCGAGGGGGCTGTCGTCCTCGGCGAAACGGGCGTTCTTCAGGTTGATCGGCCCTGCCCAGGTCCAGGCCTGGCCATGCCGGCCGGAGCGGGTCGGCAGGACGCAGTCGAACATGTCCACCCCCCGGGCGACAGCCTCGACCAGGTCCACCGGTTTGCCCACCCCCATGAGGTAACGCGGCCGGTCTGCAGGAAGGAAACCGGGGGCATAGTCCAGGACCCGGCACATGGCCTCGTGGCCCTCCCCCACGGCGAGGCCGCCGATGGCGTAGCCATCAAAGCCAGTCTCGATCAGGCGGTCGGCGGACTCCCGACGGAGGGCCTCGAAGGTCGAGCCCTGCTGGATGCCGAACAGGACCTGCTGGTCCCTCTGCCCAAAGGCGGCCTTCGAACGCCGGCCCCAACGATCCGAGAGACGCATGGCAGCTGCAGCGGCGCCCTCCTCCGCCGGCCAGGAGACGCATTGGTCCAACTGCATCACGATATCCGCGCCGAGGCGGTCCGCCTGGATCTCGATGGATCGCTCCGGGGTGAGCACGTGCCGGGAGCCGTCGATATGGCTCCGGAAGGTCACCGCCTCCTCGGTCACTTTCGAGATGCCCGAGAGGGACATCACCTGGAAGCCCCCGGAGTCGGTCAGGATCGGTCCCGGCCAGCGCATGAAACGATGCAGGCCACCGAGGCGCTGGAGGCGCTCCGGGCCGGGCCTCAGCATGAGGTGGTAGGTGTTGCCCAGGATGATGTCCGCGCCCGTGGACCGGACCTGGTCCACTGTCAGGGCCTTCACCGTCGCGGCCGTGCCGACAGGCATGAAGGCCGGCGTGCGGATCTCGCCCCGCGCCGTCTTCAGGACGCCGGTGCGCGCCGCCCCATCCTGGGCGGAGATGGCAAAGGGGAAGGCGCTCACCCGGCCCTCCAGAGCAGGCTGGAGTCGCCATAGGAATAGAAGCGGTAACCCTCGGCGATGGCGTGGGCGTAGGCCGCCTTCATGACCTCCAGCCCCGACAGGGCGCTGACCAGCATGAAGAGGGTCGACTTCGGCAGGTGGAAGTTGGTCATCAGTCCACCGGCGATGCGGAACGGGCGGCCAGGCGTAATGAAGATGTCGGTCTCGCCCGTCCAGGCCGGCAGGACGCCGTCCGGCCCCGCCGCGCTCTCGAGAAGGCGGAGGGAGGTTGTACCGACGCAGATCACCCGCCCCCCCGCCGCCCGGGCGGCGTTGATCTGGTCCGCAGTCTCCGGGGTGATCTCCCCCCATTCCGCATGCATCCGGTGCTGCGCCAGATCCTCTGTCTTCACAGGCAGAAAGGTGCCGGCGCCGACATGGAGGGTGACTCTCGCCATCCCGACACCCGCATCCTGAAGCCGTACGAGCAGCTCGGGAGTGAAGTGCAGCCCCGCTGTGGGCGCCGCCACGGACCCCTCCCGCCGGGCGAAGACGGTCTGGTAGTCGGTGCGGTCGCGTTCATCCTGCTTCCGCTTCGAAGCGATGTAGGGCGGAAGCGGCATCTCCCCCACGCGGTCAATGGCCGCGTCCAGCTCCGGGCCGGAACAGTCGAATTCAAGGGTGAACTCCCCGTCCCTTCCCTTCTCCGCCACTGTCGCCCCAAGGTCTGCGAAGGCCAGTCGATCGCCGGCTCTGATCTTCTTTCCCGGGCGCATGAAGGCTCTCCAAGAGGCTCCTGAGATCCTCTGGTGAAGCGTCGCCTCCACAGCGATGTCCGACCCTTCCCGACTCCGTCGCCCCTTCAGGCGCGCGGGAATGACCCGGGTCTCGTTGACCACAAGGATATCCCCGGCCCGCAGGAGCACCGGCAGGTCCCGGACCCGTTGATCCTCAAGACCCTGCCCGGGACGCACGACCAGCAGGCGGGCGGAATCGCGCGGCTCTGCAGGCCGCAGGGCGATGCGGTCTTGCGGGAGCTCGAAGTCAAAGTCCGACAGCTGCATGGCGCCGCTGTTGCCCACGCCCGGCTGCGGGCGTCAAGCCCGGCCTCAGGAGTCGGCGGCGACCGTCATCGAAACGATCTTGCCCGGCGTGCGGGGAGGCTCTCCCTTGGGAAGGGAGTCGATGTGCTCCATGCCTTCGGTCACCTCGCCCCAGACCGTGTACTGGCCATCCAGGAAGGTCGCGTCGTCGAAGCAGATGAAGAACTGGCTGTTGGCAGAGTTCGGATTGTTGGTCCGCGCCATGGAGCAGACGCCGCGGACATGCGGCTCGCGGGAGAATTCCGCCGGCAGGTTGGGCTTGGACGAGCCGCCCATGCCTGTGCCGTGCGGACAACCGCCCTGGGCCATGAAACCCGGGATCACGCGGTGGAAGGCGCCGTCGTTGTAGAACCCTTCACGGGCCAGCTCCTTGATCCGGGCGACGTGCTGGGGCGCCAGATCCGGGCGGAGGCGGATGGTGACCTGGCCGGTTTCGGTAACCAGCAGAAGGGTGTTTTCGGGATCCATTACTTCACCTCCGAGGGAATGCTGATGGCGCAGGCCGTGAAATCCGCGCCGAGACTGGCGCGGACACGCGCGATCTCCTTGGCGAACCAGGCCCCGCGGGTCTCGATCACACGCACCTTCGGGCGGGAGGATGCGGGCATGTCGGCCAGGACCTGGACGCGGGTCATGATGTCCTGGGGGGGATCGACCGGCTCGCCGGTCTTGATGGCGCGGACGACCTCGAGCCCGGAGATGACACGCCCGAAGGCGGTGTAGCGTTTCTCCAGGGAGGGATAGGCCTGGCGCATCAGAAAGAACTGGCTGTTGGCGCTGTCGGGATCTCCGCCCCGGGCCATGCCCGCCACGCCGGGACAGAAGAGCGCCCAGCCGGACACCCGACCATCCGCGGTCATTGGCATGAGCTGGGCGCTCTGGGTCATGACCGGCAGAGCGCCGATGAAGCCGATCTCGGCCACGGTCTGGTCGGCCACCCGGACAAAGGGCGTATCGGCGCCCCTTCGGAAGGTGAACTCGGCGGCCAGGTCCGGCAGGTCGCTGCCCCCTGTTCCCCGGTCCTCCGGGTCTCCAGTCTGGGCCATGAAAGCGTCGATGACCCGGAAGAAGCTGCGACCGTCGTACACTCCCTTGCGGGTCAGCTCCCGCAGGCGGGCCACATGGTTCGGAGCGGCCAGCGGGACCAGCTCCAAGAGGATCCGGCCCTTGTTGGTGTCGATGACAAGAACATCCTGAGGATCAGGCGTTCGCCAGTCGGCCGCCGCGGGAGCGCCTCCGGCCTGTGGGGCCGGAGCGGCGGGCGCAGGCTTCTGGGCCGCGTGGGCCGGCGCGGAGACGCCCGCCAGCGTGAGCAGGGCGGCAAGGGCGGCGGACGCCGGGCGGATCAACGGCCGACCTTGGAGAGAAGCGCTTCCTTGACCCGGGGGCTGACGAACTTGGTCACGTCGCCGCCCAGGGAGACGATTTCCTTGACCAGCTTGGAGGCGATCGCCTGATGCCGGGGGTCCGCCATCAGGAAGACCGTCTCGATCTCGCGGTCGAGTTGCTGGTTCATGGCCGTCATCTGGAACTCGAACTCGAAGTCGGCCACGGCCCTCAGGCCGCGGACAATCACGTTCGCGCCAACTTCCCGCGCAAAGTGCATGGTCAGTCCCTCGAAGGGCTGGACGACGATCTCCGCACCGCCGGTCAGGGCCGCCGCCTCGGCCTCGACGATGGCGACCCTCTCCTCGAGGGAGAACATCGGACCCTTGCCGGTGTTGATGGCGACCCCGAGGACGAGACGGTCCACCAGCTTCACGGCCCGACCGATGATGTCGGTATGGCCGTTATGAATGGGATCGAAGGTGCCCGGATAGAGGCCTACGCGCTTCGCCATCAAGGTTTCCCCAACTTGAACCCGCCTTCGCCTTTCGCCGGGTTGGAGGGGTCTGGCAAGAACAAATTTCACCCGGGGCTGGGTCCAGCGACCGCCTCAGACCCCTGTATCAGGACCCTCCGCTTCATCGCCCGCGGTCCCGGAGGGGTCGGCGAGGCGCTCTACGGAGACGACCTGCTCGCCTTCGGCGGTGCGGAAGATGATCACGCCCTGGCTGTTGCGACCCACGACACGGATCTGGGTGACAGGGGTTCGGATCAGCTGACCCTGGTCCGTCACGAGGAGGATCTCGTCATGCTCCTCGACCGGGAAGGAGGCTGTCAGGCGACCACCCCGGCGGGACAGGTCCTGGGCCAGAAGCCCCTGGCCGCCGCGGCCGGTACGGCGGAACTCGTAGGCGGAGGAGCGCTTGCCGAAGCCTTCGCTTGAGACGGTGAGGATCTGCTCCTCGGCGGCCCCGAGCTCTGCGATCCGCTCCGGGCTGAGGGCGGCGAGGGCCGACACCGCCTCATCCTCGACGTCCTCTTCGACGGTCGGGACGTCCTCGGCGTCCGCACCCTCGCCGGTCACCGCACGGCGCATGGCGTTGGCATGGCGCACATAGGCCGCCCGCTCTTCAGCCGTGGCGTCCACCGCCCTGAGGATGGCCATGGAGATGACGTCGTCACCCTCCGCGAGGCGCACGCCGCGAACACCGGTGGAGTCCCGTCCGGCGAAGACCCGGACCTCGTCAACGGCGAAACGGATGCACCGCCCGAGGGCGGTCGTGAGCAGGATGTCGTTCTCCGCCGCCTTGCAGAGGGCCACCCCGACGATGGAGTCCCCCTCGTCCAGCTTCATGGCGATCTTGCCGTTGCGATTGATCTGCACGAAGTCGGTGAGGCGGTTGCGCCGCACATGGCCCGACCGGGTGGCGAACATCACGTCCAGCCCGCTCCATTCGGCCTCGTCTTCCGGGAGGCTGAGGATGGAGGTCATGGTCTCGCCCGGCTCGATCGGGAAGAGGTTGACGAAGGCCTTGCCGCGGGCCGTGGGCGCGCCGACCGGCAGGCGCCAGACCTTCAGCTTGTAGACCTTGCCGCCGGAGGAGAAGAACAACATGGGCGCGTGGGTCGAGGCCGAGATCACACGGATCACGGCGTCCTCGTCCTTTGTCGCCATGCCGGACCTTCCCTTGCCGCCACGGTGTTGGGTCCGGTAGGTCACGAGAGGTGTGCGCTTGACGTAACCACCGTGGGTGACGGTGATCACCATGGCCTCGCGGGCGATGAGGTCCTCGTCCTCCAGGTCGCCGCCACCGTCGACAATCTCGGTGCGACGGGGGATTGCGAAGTCGGTCTTCACCTGGACCAGCTCGTCCCGGACGATGCTCATGAGCAGTTCCCGGGACTCCAGGATTGCGAGGAGGCCCGATATGCCCCCCGTCAGCTCGCCAGCCTCCTCGAAGATCTCGTCGCGGCCCAGTCCGGTCAGGCGGGACAGGGTCAGGGCGAGGATGGCCCGCGCCTGGTCCTCGGTCAGGCGGATCTGGTTTCCGTCCACCACCAGGGTGCGGGGGTCAGCGATCAGCTCCACCAGGGGCAGCATGTCGCCGGCGGGCCAGTCCCGCGCCACCAGGCGCTCCCGGGCCTCTGAAGGGTCCTTGGACGAGCGGATGATCTGGATGAACTCGTCGATGTTGGCCACGGCGATAGCCAGGCCGACCAGGACATGGCCCCGGTCGCGGGAACGGGACAGCTCGTGCCGGGTGCGCCTGAGGACCACTTCCTCGCGGAAGTCCACGAAGGCCTGAAGCATCTCGCGAAGGCCCATCAACTCGGGACGCCCCCGGTTGAGGGCCAGCATGTTCACGCCAAAGGAGGTCTGCAGGGGCGTAAAGCGGTAAAGCTGGTTGAGCACCACATCCGCGGAGGCGTCGCGCTTGAGCTCCACTACGACCCGCATGCCCTGGCGGTCGCTTTCGTCGCGCAGGTCCGCCACGCCCTCGATCCGCTTGTCGCGCACGAGCTCCGCAATCCGCTCAACCAGGACCGCCTTGTTCACCTGGTAAGGGATAGCGGTGATGACGATCGCCTCGCGCTCCTTGCGGACCTGCTCGATGGCCGCTGTTCCACGCATGATCACCGAGCCCCGCCCCGTCATCAGTGCGGTGCGGGAGGCCGACCGGCCCATGATCTCCCCGCCGGTGGGGAAGTCGGGTCCCGGAACGATGTCCAGGAGCTCGTCCAGGGGGATGTCCGGACGCTCGATGAGGGCCAGGGCGGCGTCGACGATCTCGCCCAGGTTATGCGGCGGGATGTTGGTGGCCATGCCGACGGCGATGCCCCCGGCGCCATTGACGAGCAGGTTGGGGATGCGGGACGGCAGGACGACCGGTTCCTTCTCCTTGCCGTCGTAGTTGTCCTTGAAGTCGACCGTGTCGAGGTCGAGGTCGGCCAGGAGGGCCGTCGCCGCCTTGGTCATGCGGCATTCGGTATAGCGCATCTGCGCCGCAGGATCGCCGTCCACCGAGCCGAAGTTGCCCTGGCCGTCCACCAGCAGGAGGCCCATGGAGAAGGGCTGGGCCATGCGCACCAGGGCGTCATAGACAGACTGGTCGCCATGGGGGTGCAGGCGGGCCAGAACGTCGCCCACCACGCGGGCGGACTTGGAATAGGGCCGGTCCGGGCTCATGCCCAGGTCGTTCATCGAGAACAGGATCCGCCGGTGGACCGGCTTGAGGCCGTCACGGACGTCCGGAAGAGCGCGGCTGACGATCACGCTCATCGCGTAGTCGAGGTAGGAGCGGCGAAGCTCGTCCTCGATGGTGATCGGCGCCACGCCGGGCGCGCGTCCGTCCTCGGACGGGGGGGAACCTGTGCTGCTCAAAGGGAGGACTGGCCTTTAGAATCAGGCGGAAAATGGCCTGAATTTCTTTACCATTTCCAGGCTGGCGGGCCAACCGGAGCGCCGGCCCCCATCATTCCCATCAGCTGGGGAGACGCAGGGGTGAAGCCTTTGGCCTAGAAGGGAATTTCGTCGTCGAGATCGGCGGAGAAATCCTCCCGCGGACCCGAGGGCTGGGCGCGGGCGCCGGACTGGAAGCCGCCGCCGTAATCGCCGCCGCTTTCACGGCCGCCGGCGTCATCGCCGCGGCCATCCAGCATGGTCAGTTCGCCCCGGAATTTCTGGAGGACGACCTCCGTCGAGAACTTTTCCTGGCCCGAGGCGTCGGACCATTTGCGGGTCTGCAGAGCGCCCTCAATGTACACCTTGGAGCCCTTGCGCAGATAGTTCTCGGCCACCTTCACGAGGTTGTCGTTGAAGATGACCACGCGGTGCCACTCTGTCTTCTCCTTGCGTTCACCGGTGCCCCGGTCACGCCAGGTCTCGGACGTGGCTACCCTCAGATTGGCGACACGGTCGCCGGAGTTGAGGCTTCGGATCTCAGGGTCAGCACCGAGATTTCCCACCAGGATGACCTTGTTGACGCTTCCCGCCATGCGACTCTCCATCAGCTTCCGTAGGTGCGGGCCAGAGCCCGGACCAAAGCTAGCCGAGGGTCAGGCGCGCCGCAATCCAAATGTTCTTCATATGTTCCGACCCTCCCCCTTCATCCACAGGGGAATTTAGGGTTCCGGACTCATGGGCATGGCGCCCGGGATCACGAGACGCCCGTCCCCGGACCGGACGAGCGCCAGGAACCGGCCCCCCTCCCACGAGGTCGACGTGTAGATGCCCGCCGACACCAGGAAGAGGAAGTTGCTCTGGTAGGCCCCTGCGATCTCGGTCTGGTTGCCGCCCATGGTGAGGAACCGGATGCGCATCGCCTCCAGGGCGGCCGCGCAGTGCTCGAGGCTGGGCTGCTTGGAGGGAAGCGGGTTGTACTTCAGACCCTCTTTCGTCGGCTGGACATGATAGCAGACGCCGGGTGTTCCCGGAGGTTCGATCGGCTTGGAGCAGGCGGCGAGGGAGGAACCCGCCGTGAGGGCGAGGAGGATCAGGGGCAAGCGCATAAAAGGCAGGTTACAACGCCCCCGGGCCTTTCGCGAGCCCCGTTTCCAGGGGGTCAGCCGCCCTGGGCGAAGCCGCAGTTGGCGCCCTGCTCCATCAGGGGCCGGAAAACACGATTATCGGAGGAAACCTCCACCCGCCCCGGCACCAGCCTGAGGGTCATCCCTCCCCAGCGTCCGTAGGCGGCCTCCCCCGGGCGCTCGCACCTGCCGGAGAACAGGGCGTGGACGCAGGCGGACTGCGACATCTCGCCGGGTAGTCGGCGCCATTCCGAACCGGCGTATCGCCAGCAGGCGGCGACGGGCGCCGATGCAGGCGGCCCCGCCGTCGGGTCTGCCGGCTCAGCTGGCCGGATCACCTCGACGGGAGCCGGGGCCTCGACCGGCGGCAGGGGAGTCAGGACGGCGGCGCCCGCGCCGAGGGCGCCCGTGGCGTCGATGCCCACGTCCAGGGCCCCGGAGGCGACGCCATTGCGCCGGGCGCAGTCCTCAAGGGGAAGGTCTCCGACCAGCTGGCCTGCGACATAGCAGCGCAGGGGGAGGCCGGGGGCCAGACGGGTTTCGGCGCGAGGTCCGGCCTCGACCACAAGGCCGCCCTCCGAAGCGGGCGGAGGACCCTCTCCGGGACGTCCCAGGACAAGCAGAAGAATTGCAGAGACCAGCCCCGCCACCAGGGCGGCGATGGCGCCGATCAGGATGGGACGACGGGGCTTCGGGTCCGGGTTGGTGTCCATGGGCCTTCGCTAGAGACTGACAGGCCCGGATGCAAGGCGGCCGTCACCCGGATCCGGTGAGCTTGGACAGGGCATCCTGGTAGTTTGAAATCCGCCTCTGCAGGTAGGCCGGAACCTGCTCCTTGCCCGACAGCTTCGCCGACTCAGCCGCCTTCACCGCCGCTGGCGTTGCGGCGTCCCGCAGTTCCCGATAGGCCGAGCGCACCACGTTGACGGCGCCGGCCAGCTCGGCGGCCGCGTGGTTGACCTCCACCTCGTTCTCGAGGTTGATCTTGCCATTCATCTTGAGGCCGAAAATCGGATTGCCGCCGTCGCCGGGGATGATCTTCCCTCCCTTGGCGATGCTGGTGGAGCGGAGCACACCCTCCGGAAGACCGAGGGCCTTGAGGGCGTCCTTGCCATCCGGACCCGCGACCAACTCGATCACGTTGCGCTGGGTCGCCGGCTTGACCTGGAGGCGGCGGCCGCCATCGACCGTCATGACGCGGACGTCGGCCTGGGACCCGAAGGCCCGCTTCATCCGTTCCGCCAGGGTGGTCAGGGTGTCCCCATCCTTTACAGTGATAGTCGTTTCAGGCCCGTTCAGACGGGCGCGCACCTTGAGCTGGTCACCCGTCCGGATCGAGCTCACCGCATCCAGCCGGATGGAATCGGCGACGTTGAGGGTTCCGGAGGGCAGGCCCAGCCGGTCCAGGACGCTGGCGCCGCCGGTATCGACGGTGATGGCCGAGGGCGAGACGAAGCCATCCTTCCCGCTGAACCGGCGGGCCCAGGGGGTGTCGCCGTTAACTGGATCGATCTCGGCCACAAAGCCGTCGATGGTCCCGATCTTGTTCAGTGACGGAAGGTCGGCCTTGCTTGTCCCGGTGACAAACACCCGATCATTCTGAATGGAGACCCCGGTGATGGCGTCTTCGCCCGCCCCGCCATAGTAGGTCAGCCGGTCCTGGCCGTCCGGGTTCAGGGACGCAGAAAGTCGGGCGACGAAGCCATCCTGGCCGCCCGAATAGGCTCGCACGACGTTCCCGGCGTCGAGATCCCCGCTGAAGGCGTTACCGGCCACGATGACCCGGCCATCGGCGACGCCAAGTCCGGTCAGGTCTCCGCCACGGAGGCTGCCAAGGTTCCGGGTCGCCTGCAGGACGGGGGTCCCCCCGGACAGGTCAAACCGCCTGACGACCCCAAAACCCCCGTCATTCGACGCCAGGTAGAGATCAGAGCCATTGATCACGAGGCCCCGGGCTAGGTCCTTGCCCGTGTCGCCGACAACCGCTGAGGCCGAATAGGTCACCTTGTTTTCGGCGTCGGTGGTGTAGGTCTCCAGGAAGACATCCGACTGGCCGATCTCGGCTAGGCCGCCCCTGCCTGTGCTCGAGTTTCCGGCCACGTACAGCTTGCCGCTGGAATCCCAGGCCAGCTGGGTCGCTTCATCGTCCCCGCGGGACCCCCGCCGCTGAGTCCAGACTTCCTCGCCCGCCGCATTGTAGACCGTGACGAAGCTATCGGTCACATCACCCTTCGTCTCGGTGATAGGCCCGACCGTCGCCCCTTCAAGCTTGCCTTTCAGCTTGCCGGCGATGGCGATCCGACCATCGTCCGAGACCGCCATGGACATCCCCGAAGCCTCATCGGAGGCGCCCAGATCCCGCGAGAAGAGCAGCTTCCCGGCGGAGTCGAATTTCTGCAGAACGACATCCCGGTCCCCCCGGATCTTCTGGCCGGCGACCTCGCCTGTCACGTCCGAGAGGATGATCACGGAGCCGTCCGCAAGGGTCTTCATGGAGCGGACGGAGGCGAGGGCCGAGTCGATCGGCTTGGCCCAGACCTGGCCCTCGGCGAGCCCCTGGGTCGTTTGCAGGACGCTTGGAGGCGACAGGGTGTCGGGGCCGGTCTGGAATTTGAGCAGCTGGTTGTTAACCACGCCGTCCTTCGTCGCCGGCTTGCCGTCGGGGTCCGGGTTGCCCGCCTTCTGGGCGATGTAGACGGCCGGAACCGTCGTCGCCGGGGTCAGAGTGACTGTCTCGGCGGTGTCGAGCTTGAGCCTGAGCGCCCAGGAGTCCGGCGTCTTGCCGAGGGAGACGGTCTTTCCGCCGACCGTCGTATTGCGTTCCTGCCCCGGAATCCGCTGGGTCTCGAACCGGGTGGTGAGGCCCTCCGCCTCCAGCTTGGCGTTCACCAGGCTGACGAACTTGGGCAGGGTCCGCTCGGACTCCGGCAAGGAGGACAGGTCGATGTCGATGGCCTTGGTCTGCCCGATCCGGGTGATGGACATGGTGAACTTCACGTCGCCCTTCAGGGCGTCGGATACGCCGTTCACGTCGGTCGCCACCAAGGGGGGCGTCTGGTAGGACCCCGCTGCCGGCCGACCGGCCGCCGTCGCCCTCACGCTGCTGTTCACCTCGCCCAGGGAGAGCCGCAGCCGCTCGAACCTCGCCGTCTCCAGATAGTCGACAACCTCTGCGACCCCCTTCTGGAAGACCCTGTTGAGTTGTGCCGCATCGGACTTCGAAATCGTCTTCGCCTTGGCGTTCTCGGCCAGCTGGGTGAGGGTGTTGAGGCCGTTGTAGAGGGCGAAGAGCTTCTTGTAGTCGCCGCTGGCCCGGGGCATGTCGAGCTTGGCGGCGTCTTCATCGATGAAGCTTGCACCACCCAGGGCCTCCTTGGCGGCCTTGGTGAGCAGATCTGCGCTGTTGGCGGGGTTAGGCTGGGCGGTCACGGCCCAGGGCGCTGTCGGCGCAAAGCGGCGGTTGGAGAAAACTCCCGACGCAGAGCCCGCGGCGCTGTTGCCACTTGCCAGGAGACTGGCCGAAAGACCTGAGGACGCGGATGCGCCAAAGCCGCCTGACTGCCCCGACGAGAGCAGCAAGGAAGCTGCCGATGGGGAAAGATTACGGATCGAGGTCAAGACCCAAGCCCTTCTGACGACGCACCGCCGTCTATCACCCCCAGCCTACTGCTTAAAACTTAAAGAGTCCTCACCCCCCTCGGAAGAGCGAAAGGATGATCTGCGGCGCCTGGTTGGCGATCGACAGGGCCTGGGCGCCTAGCTGCTGCTGGACATTCAGGGCCTGTAACCGGGCGCTTTCCTTGGCGAGGTCGGCATCCACGAGATTGCCGACACCCGCTTCCACCGAGTCGGACAGCTTGCCGAGGAAGGTGTTGTGGTTCTGCAGCTGCTTGACCTGGGCGCCCATCTCGGCGAGCGCCAGGCTCACATTGTCGATCGAGGCGTTCAGCCGGCTAAGGCTCACCTTGGCCATACTCAGGGTTGCTATGGAGGCTCCCGCAGTCAGGGTAATGTTCGTTTGGCCAAGCCGCAGGTCCTGGTTCGACAGCGTGATCACGGCCGTGCCGTTGGCATCCGCCAGGAAACCGATCCCGTTGGGCAGCGAGTTGTCCAGAAGCTTGGCCCCGTCGAAGGCCGCGTCGCGGATGACCTGGGTGATCTGCTTCAGGAGGGACTTGAAATCCTCGTCCAGGGCATTGCGGGACGTCGTCTTCAGAGACGAGTCCTGGGCGGCGACCACCTTCTCCTTCATCTGGACAAGGATCTCTGAAATCGACTGGCCTGCCGTCAGGGCCGTGTCGCCGATGGACTGGGCGCGGTCGAGACCCATCTTTACCGCTGCGAGGCCGCCAAGATCAGCCCTTTGGTTCTGGGCGATGGCCCAGATGGCGGAATTGTCCTTGGCGGAGGAGATGCGGAACCCGGTCCCGATCTTGTTCTGTGTGCCCTGCAGACTCTCAGTGGTCGCATTCAGATTCTGCAAGGCGATCATCGCCGCCTTGTTGGTTTGGATCGTCAGCGACATGCCGCCCTCCTTGGCGATTGAGCCACCCGTATCCGGCGTGCGACTCGCCGGACTTGAGTCATTCTAGACACCTCCATATCGCTGGAACATGGTTTGCAAAAGGTTAATGCCGCAACACAAGCGACCGCTGCCGGAGTCCCGGAGCGGTTAAACGGTCGCTATCGCCGACTTGACCGGTGGTCAGGCCGAAGTGCGGATGACAACTCCAGCCGAGTAGGACTCCTGGCTACGCATCTTTAGGATGTCCTCCATCGGATACTGCCAGACGACTTCACCGGTTCTGCGATCGATCGTCTTGTAGACGTACGATCCACCTGACGGTTCGATGACCAGCCGAAGATCCGAGGACGGCGAGGGTTGGAATTTTGGAACCGAGACGCCCGACTCGCCTTCCTGGGGCTTCGCAACCTGGGGCTGCGACTGACCCGGGGGAAACTCCGTCGGCGGCGGCACGGCGTTGATCTTGTTTTCCATGGCTCCTGTCTCCGATGCGAAAGCACCATCGGAAGGAAGACGACGCCCGGGACGGCGACCAGCGCCGCCCCGGAGCCGCCGCGCGCCGCCGAGGCGACGCGCGCCCGTCATCTATCGGAAGAGACTCAACAGGTTGCCGGGGCCCTGGTTGGCGATTGAGAGCGCCTGGAAGCCCAGCTGTTCCTTGGTCTGGAGAGCCTGCAGCTTGGCGCTTTCCTTGGCCAGGTCGGCGTCGACGATGTTGCCCACACCGGCGTCGATGGCGTCCTGCAGCTTGTTCACAAAATTCATGTGAGTGTTCAGGGCCTTCGAACCCGTGCCGAGCTTGGCGAGCGCCAGCGACACGTTTTCGATCGACTTGTTGACCAGGGACAGGGCCGCCTTGGCAGCAGACACGGTATCGACCTCGGTCGTCGTCGTCACCGTCACATTGGCGCCGCTGAGGTTCAGCCTCTGGGCCGCAACCGTGATCAGCGCGGTCGCGGTTTCATCGGCCAGGGCGGTGACGTCGGCGGCCGTGGAACTGATCAGGCTGCCGCCGTTGAACTTGGAGTTCTCGGTGGCGTTCTTGATCTGGTCCCGCAGAGACGTGAAGTCAGCGTTCATCGCCGCACGGGAGGACGAGTTCAGCTGCTCGTCAGAGGCCGCGAGGGCCTTTTCCTTCATCTGGGACAGAAGGTCGGAAATGGTCTCGCCGGCCGCGATGGACACGTCGGCCACCGACTGGCCCCGCTGAAGGGATTCCCGGACCGCATTCAGGGCGCCGGAGGTGGCGCGCTGGTTCTGGGCGATGGCGAAAATAGCGCCATTGTCCTTGGCGTTCGCGACCTTTTGGCCGGTGGCGATACGGATTTGATTGATCTTGAGCTCGTCCTGAGTACGATTCAGGTTCTGCGTCGCGAACATGGCGGCGACGTTGGTGTTAATGCTAGCAGCCATTCTGCTTACCTTCGTTCTGGATGTCCGGCCAACATTCTGATGGCGGGGAGCGTTTTACTCCGAGCTAACTTGTGCAAGGCCCGGGCCAGTCGGCAGGATCTGCCGAAGATATTTATCTTATTGTTTTTTCTGAATTAATGACTTGTTAGTCATGGTCGTGACGGGCAGATTTTGCCGGTCTATGGGCAAGTCTTGCCGGGCCCGCCAGGCACTTTTGGCCCAGCGTGCAGCAAAAGAGGGGACCAGGCGAGCCGGTGACGGCTCGCCTGGTCCTGCGTCCTAGCGGAACAGGTTGATCAGCTGACCGGGCCCCTGGTTTGCGATGGACAGCGCCTGGAAGCCGAGCTGCTCCTTGGTCTGGAGAGCCGTGAGCTTGGCGCTTTCCTTCGCGAGGTCCGCATCAACGATGTTTCCAATTCCAGCGTCGACGGCGTCCTGAAGCTTGTTCACGAAGGTCAGATGCGTCGCCAGGGCCCGTGAGCCCGTCCCCAGCTTGGCCAGGGCGAGCGACACGTTCTCGATCGACTTGTTCACCAGAGACAGGGCCGACTTCGCAGCCGACACAGTGCTGATGGCCGTCGTCGACGTGACCGTCACATTGCTTCCGCTAAGCGCCAGGACCTGGGCCCTGACGGTAATGAGGCTTGTGCCGCTCTCGTCCGCCAGCGCCGCGACATCGGCGGCCCCTGCTTTGATCAGGTTCGAACCGTTGAAGTTGGCGTTGCTGACGGCCTTGGTGATCTGATCCCGAAGCGCGACGAAATCGGAGTTCATCGCCGCCCGTGAACTTGAATTCAGTTGTGCGTCCGTCGACGCAAGGGCCTTCTCCTTCATCTGAAGCAGAAGATCAGAAACGATCTCAGCGGCCGCACTCGAGACATCCACCGTGGACTGACTGCGCTGAAGGGACTCCCTCACCGCATTAAGCGCCTGGGATGTGCCCCTCTGGTTAGTCGCAATGGCGAAAATCGCGCCATTGTCCTTGGCGTTGGCTACCTTTTGCCCGGTGGCGATCCGCTGTTCGGCGATCCTCAGTTCTGCTTGTGACGCATTCAGGTTCTGGCGCGCGTACATCGCGCTCACGTTCGTGTTTATGGATTGAGCACCCATGTCATACCTTCCATTCTGGTCGGGGATTTCGTCCGGCGTTTTGCGGACGCGCGATTCTTCGCAGCCCGATCCTCGCAAGGTTTGAGCCAAGGCCCGGGTCGGCCCCGGATCTTTCAAATTATTGAATTATAATATTTTTCTTTAGAGCGGGCCGGGTCCAGCCCCCTCCTGCGTCCTCATGGCGGCGAAGCCCGGCAGTTTCCGCCGGGTGGTTCCTGCCGCTCTACCGCGCCTCGCTGGCCAGCAGGTTGTCGAAATAGGCGATAGTGCGCGAGAGCCCTTCGTCGAGCTCGATCGTGGGCTTCCAGTCCAGGAGCTTCCCCGCCAGGCTGATGTCAGGGCGACGCTGGCGAGGGTCGTCTGAAGGAAGCGGCATGTGCACCAGCCGGGAGGCGGATCCGGTCAGGGCGATGACCCGCTCCGCCAGGGCCCGGATGGTGAACTCGCCCGGATTGCCCAGGTTGACGGGGCCGGTGACGTCGTCCGGGGTCTTCATCAGCCGCAGTATGCCCTCGACCAGATCGTCGACGAAGCAGAAGGACCGGGTCTGGAGACCCTCCCCGTAAAGGGTGATGTCCTCGCCCTTCAGGGCCTGGACGATGAAGTTCGACACCACCCTTCCGTCGTTCGGGTGCATTCGCGGGCCGTAGGTGTTGAAGATCCGCGCCACCTTGATCTTCAGGCCGTGCTGGCGGTGGTAGTCGAAGAACAGGGTCTCGGCGCAGCGCTTGCCCTCGTCGTAGCAGGACCGGATGCCGATGGGATTGACGTTGCCCCAGTAGTCCTCCGTCTGGGGATGGACGGCGGGGTCGCCATAGACCTCGCTGGTCGAGGCCTGGAAGATGCGGGCGCGCCGGCGCTTGGCGAGCCCCAGCATGTTGATGGCGCCGTGGACAGAGGTCTTGGTCGTCTGGACCGGATCAAACTGGTAGTGCACCGGCGAGGCGGGGCAGGCGAGATTGTAGATCTCGTCGATCTCGGCGAACAGCGGGAAGGTCACGTCGTGGCGCAGGAGCTCGAAGGCAGGATTTCCCAGCAGATGCGCTACATTGCGCCGCGCGCCGGTATAGAAGTTGTCGACGCAGAGCACCTCATGCCCCTCATCGATCAGGCGCTCGCAGAGATGGGAGCCGATGAAGCCGGCGCCGCCGGTGACCAGAATACGTTTCATGCGACCCGTGGGCTCCGAACTGAGGAGGGGAATCAGGCGGCGGCCTCATTCCTTGCGCTCAGACCCTGCATGATCATGCGGTTCACGTCGATCAGGTCCTGGATATCCTCCTGACCGCGGATCACCTCGCTGGTGTACTTGTTGACCCATATGGACAGGGAGATGATCCCGGCCCTCAGCTCTTTGGGAAGCTGGTTTCCGGGCGCGCCGCAATCCAGGGCGAGAACGGACCAGACGCGACGGTTCCAGTCGAGGGCCGGAACGCGGCCCATGATATCCTTGGGATCCAGGCGGGAGGCCTCAACGAGCGCAAGCGTCACCTGGGTGAACAGGCGAAACTCCGTCTCTCTCGGGCTCTCGGCGCTAGTCGCCGCCTGCTGATACGCCCGCAGGGACATTTCCCATCCTCATGTCTTCATAATCGATGAGCTTCCGGCAGCCCAGCAGAGCCTTATAATAGTCCTTCTCCAGGCAGCAACGCGAAATCGTCACGCACTCCGCAAGGATTTCTGGATTCTTGATGGCGCCCATGAATTCGCTCAACCTGCGCACGAACTCATCATAGTATTTCTGAGCGTCAGCCTGGTCGATGTACATGAGCATGACCTGGAAATAGATGCGCCTGGACGGCGTATTCGCCTGTTCCGGCTGGAGGATGTCCTTTTCCCGGAGAACAGAAGCCTTGTTCTGAAGGACCAGGACACCCCGTCTGTCGCCGTTCTGCACGACGGCTCCGTTGAGAACAAACTTCTCGCCCGGCTTCAAAGACAGCTTGAGAGGCACGGTCTGGATTCCCTGCTCGAGGTTCGAGGCGGTGCGCCGGATGCGTCCTCCTGATTAGGCGCGAACTCGTTAACGATATCCTTATGGGGGCGGCGACATCATGGTTAGTCGCGCATTAACCCTTACGGGCGACCCTCTTGATCCGTGTCTTTACCTCGGTGGGATCATGCCTGACGCTCTCGCACCGCCGGCCGGTGAACCTGTCCGCGGAGCCGCGGCCAACCTGATGGGTTCGAGCGCCTCCGCCAACGCCCTCAGCCTGCTGAGGGACGTCCTCGCGGAACAGAAAAATCTTCGGATCGCCCCGCTCCTGGAGCGCGCGCTCGCCCACATCAAGGCGCACAAGCCGGACAAGGCGGCGGACGCAGCGTTAGAAGCGCTTCAGATCGACGAGCGCTGCGGGATCGCCTGGCATGTCCTGGCCATCGCCCGGGAAGCCACTGGCGACTTCGTCAGCTCCCTGAGCTGCTACGAGGCGGCGCTCACACTCCTGCCCGACGACCCTGAGGTCCTGATCAATCTGGGCCGACTGGCCTTCCGGATGAGCATGCACCCGACAGCGGAGCAGCTTTTTCGTCACTTCCTCGCCAAGCAACCCGATCACGCCGAGGGCATGAATAACCTGGCCCTCGCGATCGGGGCCCAGGACCGGAACCAAGAGGCGATTGAGGTCCTCCGGGAGTTCATCTCGCTCCACCCGACCCACGCCAATCTTTGGAACAGCCTCGGGAGCCTGGTCTCGGAGGAAGGCGATACGGGTAATGCCGAGATATTCTACCGCGAAGCCCTTCGCCTGAATCCCCGCCTCGCCCGGGCGCGGTACAACCTCGGATCCATGTGCTTGGACACGGGCGACACCCAGGCTGCGCTCGAGGAGGTCGAGACTGCGCTGAAGAGACCTCTGGCTTCGGACGAGAAGGCGATGATGACCATGACCCGGGGGCTGGCGCAGCTGGCCCTCGGCCGCATCTCCGAAGGTTGGCGGAACTATGAGGCCCGCAACGACCTCAATTTCCCGGACTCCACCTACTTCGCGATCCCCGGACAGCGCTGGAAGCCCGGCCTGCCACTGGCGGGCAAGTCGCTTCTCCTGGTCGGGGAGCAAGGCCTTGGCGACGAGGTCCTGTTCGGCGGCATCCTCCCGGACGTCCTGGAGGAACTTGGCGCCAAGGGCAGGCTGACCCTCGCGGTCGAGCCGCGACTGGCGCCGCTGTTCTCACGCAGCTTCCTATCCGCCAGGGTCGAGACGCACAGGACCGTGCGCACCGCCGGTCGGACGGTGCGCCTTGTTCCGGGGCTGGAGGAAGGCGGGGCCGAGTTCCAGTACTGGGCGCCGATGGCGTCGCTGTTGCGGCGGTTTCGGGACCGGCTGGAGGATTTCCCGGATAGGACGGGCTACCTGAAGCCTGCGCCGGAGCGCGTCGCCTTCTGGCGCGAGGCCCTCGCCTCGGCGCCGGCCGGTCCCAAGGTCGGCCTGCTCTGGAAGAGCGCAGTCCTGACCGGAGGGCGGAAACGGTTCTTTTCGCCCTTCGAGGCCTGGGAGCCGGTCCTGCGCACACCCGGCGTGGTCTTCGTCAACCTTCAGTACGGCGACTGTGAGGCGGAGTTGCAGCTGGCGAGGGAGCGCTATGGCGTGGAGATCTGGAATCCGCCGGGCATAGACCTCAAGCAGGACCTGGACGACGTGACCGCCCTCTCCTGCACACTCGACCTCGTGATCGGATTCTCCAACGCCACCTTCAACCTGGCCGCCGCCGCCGGGACGCCCTCCTGGCTGATCGCCGCCAAGGGCGCCTGGACGCCCCTCGGGACGGATCGCTACCCCTGGTACCCTCAGGTCCGGCTGTACCCATCCGCCAACCATGCGGAGTGGGAGCCCGTTCTGGAGAGGATCGCCGCAGATCTGGCGGCCGGGTTCGGTCCTGGCGAGCCCCGTCCCGAATGAGGAGCTCAGACGCATGACGGCGCAGGCGGGCGAGGCCCATCCTGGCGGCGCTCCAGGCCGTCCCATCATGGGATCCAGCGCATCCGGTCCTGCCCTCGGAGAGACAGCAAGGCGGATCGCCGACGGGAACCGGACAGGGGCGGCGTCGGCTCTGGCCATGGCCATCGAGGCGCTGAAGCGGCGTGACCTCGAGGAGACCATCTCGCTTTGTCTGCAGGCCCTCGGCGCCGACGAGCAGAACGGCGACGCCTGGCACATTCTGGCGATCGCCCAGGAAGCCCGAAAGGACTTCTCCACCGCTCTGTCCTGCTACGAGGCCGCCCTGACGCTGCTCCCGGGCAACACGACCGTCCTGCTCAACCTGAGCCGGTTGGCCCTCACTATGGGCTTGAACGAAGTGGCCGAGAAGCTCATCCGAGTCCTCCTGGGGATGGACCCGGGGAACGCGGAAGGCATCAACAACCTGGCCCTCGCCCTTAACGCCCAGGGCAGGGCCAATGAAGCGATCGACCTCCTGAAGTCGTTCCTGGAGATACAGAACGGCCACCCTAACCTTCTCAACACCCTCGGCAGCCTGGTGGCGGACACGGGCGACCTGGAGACGGCGAACCTGCTGTTCGAGGAAGCGGTCCGGATGGCGCCGGGCATGGCCGCGGCCGCCTACAATCTCGGCGACAACCTCCTGGTCATGGGACAGGCGGCGGAAGCGATCGTCCGGATCAATGCCGCCCTCGATACACCGCCTCCCCCCGAGCATCGGCCCGCCATGGTCTTCGCCCGCGCCATCGCCCGGCTCTCGCTGGGCGACCTGTCCGAAGGCTGGAAGGACTACGAAGCGCGCAACGACCCCAACTGGCCGGGCTTTATCCGCAACCTCAGGACGGAGGACGTCTGGCGGCCGGGCATGTCCCTGACGGGTCGCCGGCTCCTGGTCCTCGGCGAGCAGGGGCTCGGCGACGAGGTCATGTTCGCAGGCCTGCTCCCCGACCTGATCGAAAGGCTGGGCCCTGGCGGCGAGCTGATCCTGGCCGTCGAGCCCCGGCTGGTCGGCCTGATGGCGCGAAGCTTCCCTGGCGTCCGCATCGAGCCGCACCGTGTCGGCGACGCCGGTGGACACCGGGTACGCATCGTGCCCGGGGTCCCGGAGGGAGGCTGCGACCTCTGGACGCCCATAGCCTCACTGTTCCAGGAGTTCCGGCCCACCGTCCTGTCCTTCGCGAACGGCGGGGGCTACCTGAAGCCGGACCCCGCAAGGGTGTCCCATTGGCGTGGGGTCCTGGAGGAAGAGGCGCCGGGGGCCCGGGTCGGCCTGCTCTGGAAAAGCTCTGTGCTGTCTGCGGGAAGACGGCGCTCCTTCTCGCCCTTCGAGGTCTGGGCGCCGGTGCTGCGCACCCCGGGCGTCACCTTCATCAACCTCCAGTACGGCGACTGTCACTCGGAGTTGGCCATGGCCCATGACCGGCTGGGAGTGACGATCTGGCCCCCCCCGGGTATCGACCTGATGCAGGACCTGGACGATGTCACGGCCCTCTCGGCCGCCCTCGACCTGGTGATCGGCTTCTCCAACGCCAGCTTCAACCTCGCCGCCGCGGCTGGCGCGCCCGCCTGGTTGATCGCCGCCCGGGGAGCGTGGACGGCCCTGGGGACGGGCGGTTATCCTTGGTATCCGCAGGTTCGGATGTACCAGCCGGAGGCCTTTGCCGATTGGGGGCCGGCGCTGGACCGGGTCGCAGCGGACCTTGGTCGCGAGTTCGGGGCGGCGGCATGACAGCCGCGCCCATCGCCACGCTCCTGGCCAAGGCGGCGGCGCACCTGGAGGCCTTTCGGCCCGACGAGGCCGCCAGCCTCGCCCGGAGCGCCGTGGAGATCGATCGCACCTCGCTCGCCGGCTGGAGGCTCCTGGCCCTCGCCTGCGAGGCGGGAGGAGACCTGGCCGGCGCCCTTTCCGCCTATGAGGCGGCCCTGGCCCTGGCGCCCGGTGATCCCGATCTCCTGACCCGCCTGGGACGAATCGCCCTGGAGCTGGACCTGGCGGGCGCCGCTGAGGGTCTGCTCCGTCAGGCGCTGGCGGCCCGGCAGGGCGACACCAGCGCGACCTGCCTCCTCGCCCGCGCCCTAGCCGCCCAGGCCCGCAGCGACGAGGCGGTCGATGTCCTGATGGCCCATCTTGCGGACCATCCCGACGCCCCGGTGGCCTGGGACGCCCTGGGCGTGCTGGCCGGCGATCGCGGGGATCTCGTCGCCGCCCGGACCTGCTTCACTGAAGCCTTGCGGCTGGCGCCAGACTTTACGGCGGCCCGGTTCAACGCGGCCAATCTGTTGATCACCGAGGGCGATTCCCGGAGCGGTTTGGAGGCCCTGGAAGGGATTCCTGAAGTGGGCCTGTCACCCCGGGAGCGCGCGACACTGGTGTTCTCCCGGGCCTGCGCCCGCCTTCGTCTCGGCGACCTCGAAGGCGGTTGGAAGGACTATGCGATCCGCAACGACCCCGGGTATCCGGGCTCCGCCGAGTTTGACATCCCTGGGAAGCGATGGCGGCCGGGGGCCCCGCTTTCCGAACGCAAACTCCTGATCGTCGGCGAGCAGGGCCTTGGCGATGAAGTCATTTTCGGGGGCCTGCTTCCCGATCTCCTGTCGGGGAAGGATCGTCCCGCCGCCCTGGCCCTGGCGGTGGAGCCCCGGCTCACGGGCCTGTTCCAACGATCATTCCCGGGCGTAACGGTGTCAGCACACACCACCCAAAGCGTCGGCGGTCGACGGGTGCGCCGCCTTGGGGAGGGCTGGGACGCCGTCGACTATTCAGCCTGGACCCCCATGGCCGACCTTCTCCCGGTGCTACGACCAGACCTGGAGAGTTTCAGGGGCGGCGGGGACTTCCTGGCCGCCGACCCTGACCGGATCGGAGACTGGCGGGCGCGCCTCGCCGGGCTGGGTCCGGAGCTCAGGGTCGGCCTCCTCTGGAAGAGCGCCATGATGTCCGGATCCCGAGGCAACGCGTTCGCGGCCTTTGACGCCTGGAGGCCGGTGCTCGAGGTCCCCGGGGTGACTTTCGTCAACCTTCAGTACGGGGACTGCAAGGACGAAGTGGCCTTCGCCTGGGACCAGCTGGGTGTGAAGATCCGGACGCCAGCGGGCCTGGACCTCAAGCAGGACCTCGAGGGGGTGGCGGCCCTGTCCTGCGCCCTCGACCTGGTCGTCGGGGTCTCCAACGCCAGCTTCAACCTGGCCGCCGCATGCGGCGTCCCGGCGTGGCTGATCACCGCCCCGGACGCCTGGACCACCCTCGGTTCGGACGTCTACCCCTGGTATCCGCAGGTGCGTCTGTTCGCCTCCCGAAGGGCCGGGGACTGGGACGAAGTGTTCCGGTCGGTGGCCGAGGCCCTCGCAGCCTCGTCGGCCGGATGAGCGCCCGGCTCCGGGACGAAGCGGCTTGAATGTCGCCGGCCAGCCTTTAGTGTGCCCGTCAGTTTGAAACATTTATTCGGGCGTCCGTCCCAAGGGCCGGCGTTTTCGGGGAGCCCAGATGAGCCAGCGTTTCGAAGGCACCGACAATTATGTCGCCACCGATGATCTCAAGGTGGCCGTCAACGCCGCCATAGCCCTTGAGCGGCCCCTGCTGATCAAGGGCGAGCCCGGCACCGGCAAGACCGTGCTGGCTTACGAAGTCGCCAAGGCCCTCAACGCCGAGCTGATCACCTGGCACATCAAGTCCACGACCAAGGCCCACCAGGGCCTGTACGAGTATGACGCCGTGACCCGCCTGCGGGACAGCCAGCTGGGCGATGAGCGGGTCAAGGACGTCCGGAACTACATCAAGAAGGGCAAGCTCTGGGAGGCGTTCACCGCCCCGAAGCGGCCGGTCCTGCTGATCGACGAGATCGACAAGGCGGACATCGAGTTCCCGAACGACCTCCTCCAGGAACTCGACCGGATGGAGTTCTACGTCTACGAGACCAACGAGACGATCCGCGCCGAGATCCGGCCGGTGGTGATCATCACCTCGAACAACGAGAAGGAGCTGCCGGACGCCTTCCTGCGCCGCTGCTTCTTCCACTACATCCGCTTCCCCGAGGCCGAGACGATGAACGACATCGTCGAGGTCCACTATCCCGGGATCAAGCAGAAGCTCGTCTCCGAGGCCCTGCGCATCTTCTACGACATGCGCAAGGTGCCGGGCCTGAAGAAGAAGCCCTCCACCTCCGAGCTGCTCGACTGGCTGAAGCTCCTCATGGTCGAGGACATCAGCGATGAAATGCTCAAGGAGCGCGATCCCACCAAGCTGATCCCGCCCCTGCACGGGGCCCTCCTGAAGAACGAGCAGGACGTCCAGCTGTTCGAGCGCCTGGCCTTCCTGGCCCGCCGGGAAAGCGGCCCGCCGCGTCCTGGCCAGTAAGAGCCCGACCAAACCCTGAAGTGAA
>Ga0315902_10003095_pt1 | contig 25228 bp, 30 predicted proteins | sample LakEriMetagenome_9_FD_203523 | JGI IMG/M metagenome (GOLD analysis project Ga0315902, IMG submission 203523) | Freshwater fungal communities from buoy surface, Lake Erie, Ohio, United States - Buoy 12 MA117 | ecosystem: Environmental > Aquatic > Freshwater > Lake > Lake biofilm | place: USA... | reverse complement strand
GCGACGAGCGGTATGAGCCGCATGAGTTTGCCAACATGGCACAGTCAACCAAGCCCAAGGGTGGCGGCGGCACCGCAGTCGAGTGCGTGCCCAAGTATCTGCACGACAAGCAGATCAAGGCGCAGGCGGTGATCGTGTTGACCGACGGCTATCTCGGCGGCTCGTGGGGTCAGTGGCAGCACCCGCTGCTGTGGGCCATCCTCGACAACGAGCGGGCTACGCCCGACTGCGGCAAGACGGTGCGGATCAAGGGCCATGAGATGTGAGGAGGAGAGATGGAACCGAGGTGGAGCGAAGCGCGGTCAGCGATGTACGAGGTGTTTGTGGGTGGCGTGGGCCGGTTCGACCTGTGTGTATCGGGGGGCTACATTGACCCCGGCTACCTTAGTGTGTTGTGGGGGCCAGCAGTGTCGCATTGGACGCGATACCCCGTAGCGAATGGCAAGATAGGGCCCGCTGACTTCTTCGAAGTCGGCAACCCGACAGACGAAGAACTCGAACTGATCGAGCACTACCTGCGGCTGTTCGCGCCGTGGGTGCTAGCTACAAAGGAGACTGCGTGATGGGATACAACTACAAGCTTGTCGCTGATCTGGACGCGCCGGGGGTCGAACCCTCGCCGCAACTCACCGACCTTATCGAGTTGGTGCGACCAGCATTTCCGGGTGCAGAGTTCTACGCCAGCACGCCCAGCCGTGCGTATGTGTTCTACCGGGGGGATGCCTTTGCGATGGGCGAACTTCAGCTGGTGTGGGACACCAAGCTGCAGGACTACAACTACGTTGTGCGCTCTCCGCACATCAAGAAGGAGCGCGGCGATCAATACGCCATGCAGACATCTAAGATAAAGGTAGCTGCCAAGACTGCGAGCAAGTTCTTCCGCAGGCAGAGCAACACCGAGGCCATGAGCGTGCAGGCAGAGGACGCTGTGGTCCTCGTGTTCCGCGCCAAGAAGCACGATGAGCGGGTGATGAACGATCTGGCGCGTAGCCTATTGGGTGGGTCTATCAATCCGCTTGCGCCTATCTTGCAGGAGATGCGCTACCTGCTCGCATCGGGGCATCGTTTTCAGAACCCCGAGGTGCACGAGAAGATCGAGAAGTTAGTAGACGCTGCTAACCTCGTTGCCGCACAGCCTAGGCAATACGCGGGCACCGCTGTGTGGATGCACGAGGTGGAGGGCGAGACAGTGTTCGATGTGGCCCACATCCCGCGCTTCGACACGGTGTATCAGTGCAAGGTGGACCCGGACTACACGCGCTATCGGCACGACACGCTACCCGAAGACATAGCGGGCAAGCTGTCGCTGCTCAGCATGGTTGATACAGACCACGCGGTCGTGGGCGTCGGTGCCCGCGCCAAGGGCAACATGTTCTATCTGGAAAAGTGAGGGGGCAGATTGGAAACGATGAGAGAGATGATCGAGCGCGTGGCTCGGGAAGGTCTGGAGCGCCGTGCCATCTACAGGATGGCGATGCTCGAACAAGACATCGTAGTCGCCCGCATGACGTTAGACCCCGGCCTAATGGACATGGTCGAAAGCGGCAAGGTGTATCGCATAGAAGTGCATCCAAACAAACAAAACACTCCGCTCTACATCAGCGCGCTATGTCTTGGCATGGATCGTATTGACTCGCTACTAAATACTAACTATGGTGACGTTTCACAAATGCCCATGTGGGCACAGGAGAAGCTGGCGAAGCTGATGATGATAAAGGTTGATCCACCCATGCAGCCGATTCCGTCGGTGGGCATGAGGATAGCCGAGCGCGTGTTCTGGGTGTTCGAGGATTAGGGAGGGGCCTAACGTGGCTGCAACCCCAGAGGCAAAGGTCAAGGCGCGCGTCACCGCGCGCCTCAAGGAGATGGGGGCCTACTACTTCTACCCTGTCACCGGGGGCTACGGCAGAAGCGGGGTGCCCGACATCGTCGGGTGCTACCGAGGAAAGTTTTTCGGCATCGAGTGCAAGGCAGGAAAGAACAAGCCGACCGCCCTGCAACAGAAAAATCTGATGGACATCGAGGCTGCGGGCGGCATCGCGCTGGTCGCGGACGAGGTCACATGGGAGGCAGTAATGAAGGAGATAGAGGGTGTATCAAACAACAAATGAAGTCTGGGCGCTGCGGTCGAAAGTTGCAAAGCAGCGCAACGAGATAGCACGGCTGGAACAAGTCGTGGCGCGCCTCTCCGTCGAAAAAGCAGAGCTGCTGCTCGACCTCAAGATGCACAAGGCAGAACTGGAGAAAGCAGATGGCAAAGTGGGCTGAACCGCAGACCAAAGACCTGTTGGCCGCGCTGCACAGGATCGAGCGCGTGGCGGACATCATCTCGAATGACAGGACGAACGGGCATCAGTGGAACACTGCCCGTGCGAACGAGATCAAGGAGCTGGCGCAGATGGCTGCGAGGATGGTGCAGGGGCCGTTGGACAATGGGAAGTGACGGGGACGACATTGTGGCGAAGCTGGAGAGAATGGCCACGAGAGCAGAGACCTCAAAGAACTTTGTGCAGGAGTTCCGCATGATGCGGGCCGAGGGCGTAGCCGACTTGATCCACGAGGCGATGGACGAGATCGTCGATCTTCGGGCTCAGCTGTTCAACGAGCAGGAGGCGAAGAAGGATGGCGACGTATGAAGAACCGCTGCCCGCGTGGCTGGAGCAGGAACTGAAGGCGCAGGGGCTGGTGCCCCCGCCGAAGCCGAAGCAACCGAAGCCGCCGAAGCGAGAGATGTCGAAGCCTGCCTATGGGAGAGGAGAGGAATGTCCATACTGAATGGAACCACAAAGGAGCGAGAGATGCACAAGCCCGGAAAAGAATACCGCCCTTTCCCCGAGCGTCATTTCGGCAACTCATGCACTGTTCACAACTACTGCGGCGAGTCGCTCAGGTGGTCGGATGGAACAGAAGAGTGCCTTCTGTGTGCCAGAGATCGTCAACCGGCGATGAAGAGTGAAAACCCTGCATACTTCATGCCGCCCTATTGGGAGTGGAACCCACCGGAGGAGAAGAAATGAGCCTGCTGACCGTGACCGTTCTAACCGTGGCGCTGTCGCCCCCGTGGGCTGGCTATGTCGGCGTCTATGCCGAGCATGAGCACTGCCGAGCGATGCAGGACCTGATCGCCGAGGACGATCCCGGCGCTGTGGTGCGCTGTGAGAATGTGGTGCTGCGCGAGCCTGTGCCCGTGCCGCCGCCGAGACCTGACAACCTGAAGCCGCGCTACGTTCCTGTGCCGGTGCCACCGATGAGGACGTGGAAATGATTACCGAGGAAGAAGTCGAGCGCGCCGTGATCGAGGCTTTCAAGGCGGTGTTCAAGCGGTGGAAGAGGGAGGAGAAGTGATGACCGACGATCCTGTAAAGCAGGCTCTCGCAGAGTTGCAAGACCTTGTGAGATGCCGTTGCCATCCAGCCTACACAGGCAGAGGTCTGCGCGATCCTGACTGTGAGTGTGATAGCACAGAAGCCGTAAAGGCAGTGGCCGACCACATCGAAGCCCAAGCCGCCGAGATCGAGACGCTGCGGGCTGAGCGGGATGAGTTTGAAGCAATGGCGATACGGGCAGCGAAAACAGCGAAAGAACTGACTGCCCTTCTGGAAAAACTGCGGCGCGATGCTGCTGATCTGACAAAGGCGGTTGCCATCCTCTCACAGCGTTAACGCCATGAATGACATCACATCGCAGTCCTGACAGGAGCCAAGCCATGACCTACTACACCACCGACCACCGCTTCAATCTTGAGGCTTACCTTGCGACCCACACCCTGCCCAAGGGCTTGGGCGACACGGAAAGCGCCTGCACTCTGGCCGCTATCAATCTCGCCATGTCTGGAGAGTTAACGGACGACATTCCAGACTGCATGTCTGCAGTTTTGGGCAAGGCAGCAATCGATCTGCAAGATGCAATGCCAAATGAAATGCGTAACAGCCAACGCTACAAGTCGATCATCCCTGACATGCCCGGCACTGGTCGGGCGCTAGAGCAAGAGCGCCTTTCAATCATGCTCGATTGGATGTGGAGCGTGGTGCTGCCGCAAATTCAGCCCATCGCAGACAATGGCGGCTTTGGGGTTGAGTGGCGGCTGATGTGTCACGACAGGACGGCGGATGCTGCTGCTCGTGCTGCTGATGCTGCTGCTGATGCTGCTCGTGCTGCTGCTGCTGCTTATGCCGCTGTTGATGCCGCTGTTGATGCTGCTGCTCATGCTGCTGATGCTGCTCGTGCTGCTGCTCGTGCTGCTGCTTGGGCTGCTACTTGGGCTGCTCATGCTGGTGCTCATGCTGGTGCTCATGCTGCTCGTGCTGCTGCTCGTGCTGCTGATGCTCGTGCTTATGCTGCTGCTTATGCCGCTGTTGATGCTGCTGCTCATTATGCTGCTTCTTATGATGCTCGTGCTTATGCTGCTGATGCTCGTGCTTATGCTGCTGCTCGTGCCGACTTCTGGACGACCATCGACCCTATAGGTGTCTTAGAGCGCATGACTTATCTGACGGGAGACGAGCCATGACCGACGACCTCCGCATCCAACTGCAAGAGCAGGCGCGTCAGGCAAAGTATTGGCAGGAGCGCGCCGAATACTGGCGAGACCTATGGTCACGGACCGCGAACCGGCTGATGCAGGTGGACCCCGCCTTCAACGAGCCCCACGAAACCGTGGCCGACGAGTTGCGGAAACTGGAACGCCTGTTGTCGAGCAACAACCCAAACCCGTGGAAGGATGTGTGATGCCCGTCGAGATCATACTACCAGCCTACAACATCAATCCCGTGCTGGCCCGCAAGCATGAGGCGAAGATCGCCGACATCATGCACCGGCAGAGGAACATCGAACTGAACCGAACCGCCGATCTTCCTGACGACGCGCCGATGCGTAGCACCCCACGCAAGCGGCGGGAAGCCGCTGACCCTGCCAAGGCGCTGAACAAGCCACTCACGCCTACAGACGAGGTTCTGCTGAAGCTGCTGAAGGGCAACAAGCTGACGGCAACCGAGATCATGCGCGCGATGCTGATAGGGCGTGACACGCTCCGAACCGTATTGCTGCGTCTCGCAAGTCGCGGCATGGTCGTCAAGGAAGTGCGCGGTAACCACATCACATGGCACACGGTGGGGGATCAGAGTGGAACCTAAGCCTATGACGGAAGCGCAGATGCTGGCGCTGCTGGACGTTCTGCCAAACACGATGAGTCCAGCGGACATGGTCAAGCTGTTCGCGCAGCTCCTGCACTCCTACGACATGGTGGAGGAAGCCCCTGCCCTGCTCACAGCCGTGCTGCGCGTACTGGCGATATTGTACAGCACCCCCGACAAACCGATGCACTGAGGAGATACCGATGCACGACGACAAACCGACTCGCGTTCAGATGCTGGAGACCGCGATCAAGTTGACCGGAGGAGACAGGAACAAGTCCTACGGACCTCCCTTCGACAACCTGTCGGACTGCGCGGCACTGTGGGACGCCTACCTCGGATGCCGCAAGGGTGGCGCGATCTCCGCCGAAGACGTCGCGTGGATGAACGTGTTGCAGAAGATCGCGAGGTCGCTTCAGCCGGGGTTCCATGCCGACAACTACGTGGATGCAGCGGCCTACGCAGCTATCGCGGGCGAGTGCAGGGATATGCGCGGTGCTAATGCGGGGCATTAACGACCTGTTAGGGACGCTACCTAACACCTTCCGCATCGTGAAGAAGCGGGATCACTACTTCCTGTACGACGGCCCCACGCGCGTTGTGTGCGTGGGCGGCAACTCGTCCAAGCAGAACGACTACCTAGATAAGGTATCTCGACTAAAACTAGAAAAATATCTGGAGAACGCAGGAGTACCCCGTGCAGATCGTAACGATTGACTTTGAGACCTACTACGACAAGGACTACTCCCTGTCGAAGGTGACAACCGAAGAGTACGTCCGAGACCCCCGCTTCCAGATCATCGGCGTTGGGGTCAAGGTAGACGACGGCGCAACCGAGTGGTTCAGCGGCACGCACCGGAACATCCGGGAGCACCTGAATAAGATCGACTGGGCGAACAGCGCGATGCTGGCTCACAACACGATGTTTGACGGACCGATCCTTGCGTGGCGGTTGGGCATACACCCGAAGGTCTACCTAGACACTCTCTGCATGGCGCGCGCTCTGCATGGCGTGGAGAAGAGCGCCAGCCTGAAGGCTCTCGCCGAAACCTACGGGGTGGGGGAGAAGGGCACCGAGGTGCTGAACGCGTTGGGCAAGCGGCGTGCGGACTTCTCCGAAGAGGAGCTCGCTCGATACGGCGAATACTGCGTCAATGACGTAGACCTGACTTACGACATCTTTCGGCAAATGATGGCGGAGTTCCCGAAAAAAGAACTCAAGCTGATCGACCTTACCCTGCGGATGTTCATCGACCCCGTACTGGAGCTGGACCGCGCGCACCTAGAAGAGCACCTCGCTAAAACGCGGGCCATGAAGGAGGAACTTCTGGCAAAGGCGGAAGTGGATGACCGCAAGACGCTGATGTCGAACCCGCAGTTCGCTGAAATGCTACGAGGGCTAGGTGTCGAGCCGCCGATGAAGACCAGCCCGACGACGGGTAAGCCGACGCTGGCGCTGGCAAAGAACGACGAGGAGTTCAAGGCGCTGGCCGAGCACGAGGACGCGCGGGTGCAGGCACTGGTCGCTGCGCGACTGGGTACGAAGTCCACGTTAGAGGAGACCCGAACGCAGCGGTTCATCGACATCTCGGAGCGGGGCAACCTACCCGTACCCGTGCGTTATTATGCCGCGCATACCGGACGCTGGGGCGGGGATGACAAGATCAACCTCCAGAACTTACCATCACGGGGACCGAACGCCAAACAGCTGAAGAAGGCGATCATTGCACCTGAAGGCTACTCCATCATCGAGTCGGACTCTGCACAGATTGAAGCCCGCGTGCTGGCGTGGCTGGCAGAACAAAACGATGTGGTCGAGGCGTTCGCGGAGGGCAAGGACGTCTATAAGAAGATGGCGTCTGCCATCTACGGCGTACCGGAAGAGGCGGTAACGAAGGAGCAGCGGTTCGTCGGTAAGACCACCGTCCTCGGCGCAGGCTACGGTATGGGCGGCGACAAGTTCCAAGCCGCGCTCAAAGCACAGGGCGTAGACCTGCCAGTAGAAGAGACCAAGCGTATCATTGGCGTCTACCGGCAGACTAACGACGCCATCAGCGACTTGTGGAAACAGTGCGGGTCCATGCTGCGCTACCTTGTCCGTGGTGACGCGCTGGCATTTGGGCGTTCTGGGGTGCTGTGCGCGGTGCCGAAAGCGCCCGGTATCTTGCTGCCATCTGGGCTCATCCTGCGCTACGACGAGCTGACTGAGCAGGAGAACGAAAAAGGCGGCGTCGAGTACACCTACAAAACACGCATGGGGCCCACGCGTATCTATGGCGGCAAGGTCGTAGAGAATGTGTGCCAAGCGATTGCACGGTGTATCATAGGCGAACAGATGTTACTGATTGCAAAGAAATACAAAGTCGTGCTAACTGTTCATGACTCCATCGTGTGCTGCGTGCCCGACGCCGAAGCCGAAGATGCCAAGGCCTACGTCGAGCAGTGCATGAGATGGGTGCCAGACTGGGCGGCGGGCCTACCCGTCAACTGCGAAGCCGGTATCGGCAAGAACTATGGGGAGTGTGCGTAATGCCGTACGTGATTATAAACCCGGTGAGCATGACGTATGACGGGGGGTACTTTGAGAAGGCTGAAGCGGAAGACATGCTGCGCTTCTGGCAAACAGAACACAAACAGCCTGACGCCTTTATGGCGTTCATAGAGGGTGCCGCCTCTGAAACGCTGGAACCGCACTTTCGATGGATGGCCGGTCCCGCGCTGGTGGCACGCTGCTGGGTGCCCTGAGCGTGGAGGTATCTAATGGGAGTTTATTGAAGTGACCAGCGCAGGCGCATGGTCTTTCAGCCGCATGAAGGCGTTCGAGAACTGCCCTAAGCAGTTCTACCATGTGAACGTGCTGCGGCAGTACCCCGTCGCTGAGACGGAGGCCATGCGCTACGGCACCGAGTTCCACAAAGCCTGCGAGGAGTTCATACGGGACGACGTGCCCGTGCCCCCACAGTTCGCGTTCGTGGCCGATGCACTTGCTACGCTGAAAGCGCTGCCGGGGGAGAAGTACTGCGAGTTGAAGCTGGGGTTGAACGCCGACCTCGTGCCGGTGGACTTCTCTACCAAGAGCGTGTGGTTTCGAGGCATCGTTGATCTGCTCATCATCGACGGCAACGCTGCACGGATCGTAGACTACAAGACCGGGAAGAGCGCCAAATACGCCGACGCAGGGCAGCTGCAACTGATGGCGCTGGCGGTGTTCAAGCACTTCCCACAGGTGAAGAAGGTGAAGGCGGGGCTGCTGTTCGTGATCGCCAACACCTTTGTGAAGCAGGAGTTCGACGTCAAGGATGAGGCTGTTCTGTGGAGTCCGTGGATCAAGAAATACGCTGCGTTAGAGAAAGCGCATGAGACCGGCGTGTGGAATCCTCGCCCGTCTGGGCTTTGTAAGAGGCATTGCCCTGTGGTAGAATGTGAGCACAACGGCCTCAACAGGTAGTCCAATGGCGTACAAGAACCCCGAGCGTGATCGCCCTTACAAGCGTGAGTATCAACTGCAGCTGGCTCGGGGGGAACACGAAGACCGGATGGAACGGCAGCGTGCAAGGAACGAGTTCGACAAGAAGAACGGAAAGAGCGCCCGCAAGGGCAAAGACCTAGCGCACAAGAAGCCTCTTGCTCGTGGCGGGAGCAACGGGGACGGTGTTCGCTTGGAGAGTCCATCGAAGAACCGCGCGGCTGGCGGTGCTATGAGCAAGCCGACCAAAAGAAAGCGTTAGGGACAACCCTAACAACTGGAGAACGACATGCAGATTGTAGACAATCTTGCGCTCCTGCTTAGGCTGCGCAACCCAAAACAAGTCACCACAATAATCCCCAAGAGTAAGCAGCTAGAAAACAATGAGGTTGCTGTCTACTGGGGTGTCAACGAAGCGCAGACCCTGCGCGCGATGAACATCAAGGCCCCTTCTCCTATCGAGGGGCGCTACGACTGGCCGGGCAAGTTCAAGCCCATGTCGCACCAGCGCACGACGTCATCCTTCCTGACGCTCAACAAGCGCGCGTTCTGTTTCAACGAGCAGGGCACGGGCAAGACCGCCTCGGCTATCTGGGCAGCAGACTTCCTGATGAAGCAGAAAGTCATCAAGCGCGCGCTGGTGATCTGCCCCATCTCTATTATGGACAGCGCATGGCGGGCGGACTTGTTCAGCTTCGCGATGCACCGAACCGTCAACGTCGCGCATGGTAGTGCCGAGAAGCGCAAGAAGATCATCGCACAGCGGCCCGACTTCCTCATCATCAACTACGACGGCGTGGAAATCGTGCGGGACGAGATCGAGGCTGCGGGGTACGACCTCATCATCGTGGACGAGGCGACACACTACAAGAACGCGCAAAGCAAGCGGTGGAAGGTGCTGAACTCTCTGGTTAAACCGGATACTTGGCTGTGGATGATGACGGGCACACCGGCAGCGCAGGGGCCAGAAGATGCCTACGGCCTAGCCAAGCTGGTGAACCCGACAGCGGTGCCGCGTTTCTTTGGGTCATGGCGCGACATGGTGATGTACAAGGTCACCCAATTCAAATGGAAGCCGAAAGACACAGCTACTGACCTAGTACACCGCGCGCTGCAGCCTGCCATTCGCTTCACCAAGGACGAGTGCCTAGACCTACCAGACATGCTCTACGTCAAACGCGCTGTGGCACTGACCAAGCAGCAAGAGCAATACTACATGAAACTCAAGCAGCAGATGGTCATGGAAGTGGCAGGCGAGCCAGTCACCGCTGTGAACGCTGCGGTAAACATGAACAAGCTGCTACAGATCAGCGCAGGGGCGGTCTACACCGATGACGGCGAGGCGGTAGAGTTCGACATCAAGAACCGCTACGACGTGCTGAAAGAGGTCATCGACGAGAGCAGCCAGAAGGTGCTCGTGTTTGTGCCGTTCAAGCATGTCATCGACGTGCTCACCAACAAGCTGAAAGCAGACGGCATAACGACAGAGGTCATCCGGGGCGACGTCAGCGCCAGTGCGCGTACGGACATCTTCCACCGGTTCCAAACAACTCCAGACCCGAAAGTGCTGGTCATCCAGCCGCAGGCGGCGGCGCATGGCGTGACACTCACCGCAGCAAACATGGTCGTCTGGTGGGCACCGACACCATCGCTGGAGACCTACGCGCAGGCCAACGCGCGCGTGCACCGCACGGGCCAAAAGCACAAATGCACTGTGGTGCAGCTGCAGGGGTCAGGCGTAGAGCGGCGCGTATACTCGCTGCTTGACGACAAAATTGACGTCCACACAAAACTTATCGAGCTTTACGCTAATATGCTTGACTAGCTAACCAGATGCGAATACATCGCATCAAATAACAAGAGAGGAGAACAGTATGACCACCGATGCGCCCGATGTGGCGGACCATGAGCCCATGCCAGTAGAGAAGCTAACGCGGATCTTCATCAAGATCAGGGACAAGCGGTCCGCGCTCAAGGAAGAGTTTGAGGCAGAAGACAGCAGGCTGCAAGCACAGCAAGACGCCATCAAGAGCGAACTGCTGGAGTACTGTAAGACGCACGGCGTAGAGAGCGTGCGAACGGAATCGGGCGTGTTCTACCGCACCGTCAAGACGCGGTATTGGACAAACGACTGGGAGTCGATGCACCAATTCGTCCTCGACCACCAAGTGCCCGAGTTCTTCGAGAAGCGGCTTAACCAGACCGCCGTTCGGCAGTTCATCGAAGACAACCCTGACCTGCATCCTCCGGGTCTCAATGCGAACTCGGAGTATGTGATAACCGTAAGGAAGAAGTGATGACCCCCCTTGTAACCATCGAAGACCTCGCCAAACATCTCAACGTGTCCGTGTCCACAGCGCGGTCATGGGTGCGGCAAGGGCACATCCCGAAAGACTCCTACATCAAAATCGGTAACACCTACCGGTTTGAACTGGACAAAGTAGTGGCTGGCCTAACCACAGCCCCTAAGCAACTTGAACTCGACCTAGACAACTGAGGAGAACTACCATGGGTGAAATGACCCTCTTTGGCGGCAACAACCCGCTTGTGAACAGCGACCTCTTCAAGGCGCTGAAGGACATGAACAAGACCCTCTCCGGTGGCGGCGGGGGCGGCGGCAAGCGTATCTCCCTCAAGGGACGGCGCTTCCGTATGATCGTCAACGGCGAGCAAGTGTCTGTCTCCAAGGAAGACAGCATGAACATCGTCGTGGTCAACGCTGCCAAAGTGTCGCGCACCTACTATGAGGGCACCTACGACCCGAACAATCCGACAGCGCCGACCTGCTGGTCCACGGATACGCGCACTCCTGCGCCGGAAGTACCGGCGGAGCAGCGCAAGGCCGCGTCCTGTGCATCCTGCCCGATGAACATCAAGGGGTCTGGGCAGGGCGAGAGCCGTGCGTGCCGCTTCAACCAGCGTCTGGCTATCACGTTAGAGGGCAAGCCTAACGAGGTGTACCAGCTGCAGCTGCCCGCGACGTCTATCTTTGGCGAAGCCAAGGGCGACAAGATGGGTATGCAGGCGTACGCCAAGTTCATCGACGCGCATGACACTCCGATGATCGCGGTGCTGACGCAGATGTACTTCGACGAGGATGCTGAGCAGCCGAAGCTGTTCTTCAAGCCGGTGCGTGCGCTGACTGAGGCGGAGTTCCACGCCGCTGTGGAAGCCAAGGACTCGCCCGAGGCGCTTTCGGCTATCACGCTCACCGTGGCGCAGACAGACGGCGTGCAGAAGAAGACTTCTGCTGGTGGCACCGAGTCCTACAACCCGAAGAAGGATGTCGTCATAGTCGGCGATACGATCAAGGATGAAGAGGTAGAAGAGCCCAAGAAGGTCGCTACCGCCAAGGATGCCAAGCCCGCGCCGAAGGCAAGCCTCAACACGCTTGTTTCTGAGTGGGACGACGAGTAACGTCGGCTTCTCCCTGCGGCGGGGCACAAGAAAAATCAGCCCCGCCGCTACCCTTTTCTCAATGAGTGGCGGCTCATGGACACATCTACTTTCCTACAGGGAGTGCTCGGCACAGAGGGTCACTACTGTGTCTGGGCGCTCAAAGAGCAGCGTATGGTGCAGAAGTTCTACGGCACCATAGACGAGTTAGAGCATGCAGCTAACAACCTAAACGAGAACGGCTTCGACACCTACTACGCACTCGCTACTTTCGACGAGGCGGGGTCACGCGAAGCCGATAACGTAAGACAGCTGCGTGCGTTCTTCATGGACTTGGACTGCGGCGTGCACCTCAAGAGGGGCACACCCAAAGACTTTCCAGACCAGTCTACGGCCATCGCGCAGCTGCGTGCGTTCTGCAAGACGGCAAACCTGCCGCGCCCTACGATGGTCAACTCTGGCTACGGCGTGCACGTCTACTGGCCGCTGACCGAGCCGGTATCCTTAGTAGAGTGGCTTCCCGTCGCCGAGCGGCTCAAGGCACTGGCAAACTTCCACGGGTTCAAGGCGGACAAGAACGTCACCGCCGATGCTGCCCGCGTACTGCGCGTGCCGGGTACGAGCAACCACAAGGGCGACACACCTGCGCCTGTCACGGTGCTGGGGATATCCGACCACGCGCCCGTGTCATTCGAAACATTTGCAGCGCGCGTCAACGCCGCTGACCTCCCTACAAAACCAGTTTCCACGAACAAGTTTACGCCCCGCCCTGCGCACAGCGCGATGATGGACGCGCTGATCGGCAAGCGTGAAGCACGCTTCAAGACGATCCTCGAAAAGACCGCCGAGGGTAAAGGCTGCGCACAGCTGGCGTACATCATCCAAGAACAAGCCACGATGGAAGAGCCCATGTGGCGCGCGGGGCTGTCGATTGCGGCGTTCTGTTCGGACGGCGCTAAGGCTGCGCGGATCATGTCCGAGGGCTACCCCGAGTATGACTCGGAGGAGATGCAGTACAAGCTGAGCCGCATCAAAGGGCCGTATCTCTGCACGCGGTTCGACGAGTACAACCCCGGCGTCTGCGTCAGCTGCCCGCACTGGAACAAGATTAAGTCGCCCATCGTCCTAGGGCACCAGTACAGGGAGGCCACCGAGGAAGAGAACACGGTGGTCGTACCGAGCGCAGAACCAGACAAGCCCGCGCAGGTCTACCAGATACCCCCATACCCGAAGCCTTACTTCCGTGGCGCGGGAGGCGGTGTGTTCCTACGGCAAACGGACGAGGACGGCGAAGTCATTGAACGCTGCATCCATGTCCACGATCTCTATGTCGTGAAGCGGATCATAGACCCAGAGATAGGCGACTCGATGCTGTTTCGGCTGCATCTGCCAAGAGACGGGGTTCGGGAGTTCGTCATCCCTAACCATGTCGGGACATCGAAGGATAAGTTCCGCGAGGCGATATCGTCTGCAGGTATATACGCACTAGGAAACGAAGTGGATGCACTGATGAGATACACACAAGCATGGGTGAATGAGTTGCAGCACACTACCACTGCGGAGCTAGCACACCGGCAATTCGGTTGGATCGACGACAAACTCTCTGGGTTCGTGCTGGGCAGCAAGGTGCTTTACGCCGACCGCAGCGAGTACAACGCCCCTGCGGCAAATACGCGCGCCACCATAGGTGCGTTCAGTAGTAAAGGAACACTTGACGACTGGAAGCGAACCATCGCTTTCTACGACCGCCCCGGCTTCGAGCTACATCAGTTCGTCGTCTGCGCTGGGTTCGGAAGCGCCCTAATCCAGTTCACGCCCGTGCACGGGTCGCTCATCCACCTGTGGAGCAAGGACTCCGGGTTTGGCAAGACACACGCGCTCTACTCAGCGATGTCTATATGGGGGAACCCAGAGCAGCTGATGCTCAAGCACGACGACACCTACGTCTCCAAGATGAACCGTGCAGAAGTCTACAGAAGCGTGCCGGTCTGCATGGACGAGATCACCAACATCAAGCCTACCGACGCATCAGAACTTATCTATCAGGCCACCAGTGGACAGCAGCGCAACCGCATGTCGAGCGGTTCCAACAATGAGCGGTATCGTGGCGATCCTTGGAAGCTGCTCTTCATAACCACGGGCAACACGAGCCTCATCGACAAGGTCAGCCTAGCCAAGGCCATGCCCCGTGCGGAGGCGCAGCGCGTCATCGAGATGGAAGCAACGAGGCTCTTCCACGGCGCGGTGGATAAAGAACTCACAGACAAGTTCAGCCTCGACATTCTGAACAACTACGGCACCGCAGGAGAGGTGTTCATCCAGTTCGTGCTGAACAACGTAGAAGCAGTGCGCGAACTAGTGCGGCAGTGCCAGAAGAACATCGACGTACGGGCGCAACTCAGTTCTGACAACCGGTTCTGGTCTGCTGTGTGCGCCGCCACGATAGCCGCAGCGAGCATCTGCAAGCAGCTTGGGCTACTTACCTACGATGTCAAGAACCTCACCGACTACACGATCAACACGATCATCCGCACAAATCAAGCAGCGGCGGGCGCGTTGAAGCTGTCGGCAGCTGACCTCGTAACGCAGTATGTCTACGAGAACTGGGGCAAGGTGCTGCAGATCAAGTCTACGATTGACCGGCGCGGGAAGAACAACAACGGCATCGACGAACTTGTGGTGCCGGATCACCAGCCGCGTGTAGATATCGTGGGCCGCTACGAGACAGACCTTAAACAGCTGTACCTCGTTATTAAACCTTTCCGCGTTTGGCTTGCAGAACAGCAGATCAACTTCGCCTCGGTGTACGAAGAGCTACGCACCACCCTGCAGGCCAACAAGTTGAAGATGCGGATAACCAAAGGCACCCACATGAACCTGCCCGCTACCGATGTAGTGATGGCGAAGATAGCGTTGGAAGACCCCACCGATGCCGGTGCATCTACTTGACGACATCTGCCCCGATGGAGTGCGCATCGTTGTGCCGTGGAAAGATATCCATCCGGGCATGTCGGTGTTCATCCCGTGCATCAACTCGGTGCTGGCTAAACGGCAGATCGCAGAGATTGCCGAACGGCACCAGATGAAGCTCAAATGCTTCGTCCGGGTAGAAAACAACAATTTGGGCTTACGCGTATGGAGAACCGCATGATATAGTGCGCCTGACAGTGCGAGAGCGCCGCCTGCTCGTCTCCTGTCGTTCTCCTCACTGGACCCCCGCCTCGGCGGGGGTCTTTTTTATTGGAACAGCTGGAACCCCCGGTCGTACTGCCCCTCAAGGTCCGCTAGGGCTTCCCTAACGGTGGGAGAAAGAGAGACGCCGCGAGACATCTCCTTGCTCTCGCGTATGTGGCTACGCAGCGACCGTTCGATGTTCTCCCGCTCGATCACCGCATCAGTATAGCCCAGCTCCTGCATCCTCTCGTTGAAGGCCCGAATCTGCGCCAGCACATCGCGTGCACCCTCGATGTCGCCCTCACGCAGCGCCACGTAGTACATCTTCATAAGCGACGACCTCTTCGCGGGGATGTTTTTGGACACCCGCGACTTCAGCTGGTTGATGTCTTGCTGCAAGCTCGCCGCGTGCGGGTTGAAGCCGAGAGCCTTACCCGCGAGATCGGACACGCTCAGATCGCCGACAATCAAGTCGCCTCTGCGGGTGTCTATGCTGGCCCCCTCCGAGGCATAGCGGAAGGACTTCACCGCGTTGCGGAACGCGGCGGGTATCATGTTCTCGACGCCCCGCACCATGTCTCCCTCGCCGCCCGTCATCGCCCGGTAGACTTCAGCGACGCCCGTGCTGAACTGCGAGATGGTGGAGTAGGCAGGGCCCCCGAGCGCCGCGACGATGCTCTCCTCCACGCTAGTGTCGGCGTTGTACCGGTTGTCGCTGATGAGCAGGCCCGTAAGGCCGATACGCGACGACACGTCGAGCCCGGTAGCCTCCGTCAGCAGGCCCTTATAGGCGAGCTCGCCGATGTAGCGACGCGTGATCATGTCGGCGTCTTCTTCGTCGTCACCGAGGAACATGTCCATGATCATGCTGGCCGCACCGTAGAGCGGCACACCGGCAAGCCCAGCGAACAGGAACGCCGACATCTGGATGCCGACTAACTGCTTGATCGCCGCGTTGCGCAGTGCGACGCGCTCCGGGTCATTGCCGGGGAAGGCGTTGTCCGCGATCTGCTTGATCAACTTGCCTTGCAGGTAGGCAATCGTCAGGCCGTAGTTCTTGAACATGAACGCCGCACGCAGGATGCCCGACTGCGACAGACGCGGTGCAGTGACGAGCGTCGAGCCGCCTGTGACTTCCGTGGTCTGGTAGAGCGCCTGCTCAGCCGCACGCTTACGCTTCTGCTCGGTTGTCAGATTACGCTCATTGGGCTTCGGGCGCTGGTTGAGCCGCGCAAGCTCCAGATTGTAGGCCGCGACGAGCGTCACCTGCCGGTTAAAGCGTTCGACGTTGTGGAACATTGCGCCGCTGAGCGCGTTCATCTTGTCCAAGTTGGTGCGGGACCGACCAACTTCTTCGGCACCGATGCTGTCGTAGAAGATCGACCGGTTCAGCTGGCCGTTCTTGGCTGCTAGGTCGATGAGCGGGATGAGTTCTTCTAGCTTGGCCCGGAGAACCTCCGGCGTCCCGGCACGGATGACATGGTTCCCATTCGCATCGAGCGTGTAGTAGTTGTCGATGGACGGCATCGACCGCACGGTGGTCGTGGTTTTGCCCATGTACTCCGTGGGCAGGCGAACTTCCTGCGAGAACCCGCTGTTGCCGTACAGCATACCCGCGTCCTTCATCGCGCTGGCCGTGGCACGGTAGCCATACTTGCCCGCCAACACAGGGTAGACGACCACCCCCAGCGAGGACAGGTTGACGACGGCAGACGAGGCGTTGAAGCCGATGGTGAACGTGAAGGCAAACCGGTTCGCTGCCTGCACGGCGCGGGCCATGGCATCATTTGGCGGGTTCAGGGCGAACTCGGCGCGGTCGATCAGCTCAGCGGCAACAGCGATCTTGTTTGCGTCGGCAGTCTCTTTGGCCTGTTCCCGGATCGCATCCGTAGCACGCCGCACACTAGTGCTGTACTTGAACCGCTGTGCCTGCCGCCCGAGTGTGTAGGCCTTCTGCTTGAACGCGCCGAAAGCGTCGCGGTCGAAACCCGCCGTGTTCTGGCGCTTCTGGAGCGACTTGGCGAACGACGTTTCCGGCAGCGCCTCGATGAACAGCTTCGTGATGTCCCGCTGGATACCGTCGATGGTCTCCTGCGTCGCGCCTGCCTTGGTCATCCGCTCGCGGAGAATCTTGAGCGTGTCAGTGACGAACAACGAGTCCGGTGCACCACGGTAGCGCGTCAGATCGGTGGAGTTGTACATCCTGACGCCAAGCGGCTTCCCGTCAGCTCCTTTGACGACCTCGGGGTAGGTGGCGATCTCCAGCAGCGCGCGATCTCTGGCGTTGGGGGACTCGAACGCCTGCTTAACCGGCTCAGTGGTGTTCGTTTCCGGGTTCACTGCGGTGTACTCGAGCCAGTAATCGCCTTTCCGGGTCAGCGGGAAGTACGGCTCGATCTGGTTGAAGTCGAAGAACTTGATCATCAAGTTCGCTTTGAGCTGCTTGGCCTCGGTTGTTTCACCGCCCAGCGTGTCGTCGATCCGGCCAAAGAGTGCGTCCTTTAGCCGCATGTATTGCTTGCGGTAGGTCTCCCGCATGAGATTGTAGAGCGCCTGCCCCTCAGCACCGAGAGACTGCCATTCCCGCTGCATCTTGGTGTAGGTGGCAAGCTTCTCGCTGTTCTTCCCGTATTTTTCGCGGGCCCGCTCAAGCGTCAGACTCGGGTCAACTTGGTTGGTCGTGCTGGTATAGACGACGTTGTCAAAGGTCTCCTTGAAACCCCGGTGCTTCTTGAGCCAGTCTTCGATCTCTTTCAGCACGCCATCGACTTCTTGGTCAGACTGCACGGCGGCGGAGTCCATCTCGCGGATGGCGTTCTGGAGGTCGTTGAACCCACCAAGGCCGTAGTGCGCGGCTATGTCGCCAACAGACTGCATACCCAAGAGCCCGAGCATGATGCGTTTGCCGGTATCCCCGGTTTGCGCAAGCACACCCGACGCGCGGTCGCCAAACTCTCTAGCGAGCTCTTTGGTGGGTTCAGGGAACGACCCCGCAAGGTTGGCCGCGCCGTCCATAAGCGCGCTTATCCCCGACGGCGTATTGAGCCGATAGAGCATCCCACCTGTGCGCGCCTCGGGCACCGGGGCCATGATGGCCCGCGTGTAGAAGTCCACGACGTCGAGGGCGTTGGACAGGGGCTTCTGCGGCATGTTGAACATGCGGCGCAAGAAGTTCGCAACCGTGTTGAGGAGTCTGTCCAGCACGGAGAACCTGCGCCCTTTGGGGTGCAGCATGGCCAGCTCATCTTGGAACTTCGGGTTCGTCATGGCCTCGGCCACGAACTCGTCGATGCTCCGCGCACCGTTGATGTCTTTCAGAAGCGGGCGGGCTTCCGCGAAGATTTTCTGGAGCTGCTGGGTGTAGGGGTTAGCGGGGTCTCTAAGCTGCGCGTAAGTAGCCGCGTGCAGCATCTCGTGGAGCAGAGTAACCCCGGTCAGCCCCGTGTCCGCATCGAGGTAGATCGTGTTGGTGTCCATAAGGAACGTGCCGTATGTGGAAAACCCGGCGGGAGCAGCACCGTATCCTGCCTTTTCCAAAGCCGCGTCCAAGTCTTTTACGACCGACACCTTGACGCCTCTCGTATACGCCGAAAGTTGCGACGCGGTGCGAGCGATGCGGTCATTGGGGGCGTAGAGCGCGAGCATCCGCAGGGCGGTGCGCAGGTCGCCGTTCATCAGGGGGTTGGCGACAGCCGGATGCAGCGGGCGGTCAAGGTCGGCGAACTCGTCGTTGATGCGGTTGAGAAGCCCTCTGTTCTGCCACTTCATGAACGCGGCGGCCTGAGCCTTCGCCGCCTTATCTACCTTCGGACGCGCCGCTTCGTTGTTGCCGAGGATGCGAGCGACGAGTGCGTCATCTTGCGCCGATTCCCGAGCATCGCGAGCCTTGGCGGCGGCAGTCATGGCACCAGCGGGGACGATCCGCTGCTCCGCGCGTGCCGCAGCTTCAGCTTCGCGAACGGCCTTCCGCTGCGCCGCCTCCATCTCCTTAGCGGCGATTTCACGCTGGCGACGCTGCGCTTCTTGGCGCGCGGCAATTTTCTCCGGGTCAGACAGCTCCGGCAGCGCTGCGCCCTCTTGCGCGACTTGCTCCTGCACTTTCTCGTCCAGCGTCATCGTGCCGACGCGATACGGCATTCTGGCTTCCGCCGCAGCCTTGTGGAACCGCAGCAGGTCGCGGAACACGCGCTGGGTGCTGGGAGACAGGTTCTCTTCAACCCATTTAGCCGCCTGCGCGCCGTTGTTAGAGCTCAGCCCCGCGAAGAACACTTTCTCTGCGGGGGTCATAGCTACGCGCGCTTCAGGCAGTAGACCGTCCTCGTTGGCGTCAACGAGCTCTGCGTACGTAACCTTGCTCGGAATTTTGTTCGCGCCTTTGCGGGTCTTGTTGGCCTCGGCCACCGCAGCATCGGCGGCGATCCAGTCGAGCGCGTCGATAGGCCGCTTGAACCGTGAGAAGTATGTCTTGGCGTGCTTAGCAGGAGCATCGCCTGTCTCGTCGAAAGTCTCGCGCTTGAGCACAGTGATGATGGCGCGTTTATCGGCGCTCGTCGTCGGGTCTTCGCCAACGAGGTTGTCAGGAATAGAGAAGTCCTCAGCCAGAGCATCAATGCCGGGGGTCTTGGACCGGGCCATCCACTCCGCGTGCATGGCGTTGAGCTCGGCTTGAGCGACCGCGCGCTGCGTCAGCTCGGCTTCGTCCGCGAACTGCTGCTCTTCGGGCGTCATCGTCACCGGAGCAAACCGCGACGGGGCCTCTTCGGTGGGCGCAGGGGCCGGGCGTGCAGCGGGTGCGGGTTCGACAAGAGCTTCGTCACCCGGACGGAAGAATGGCTTGCTCGTAGCTTGCAGGGTGACGGGGTCTACCTTAACGCGCGAACTCGGGATGTACTGCCGTCCGCTAGGCGGCGCAGGCGGGGGAGGGGGAGGGGGCGCAAGGTACGACTCAATGCTAGACCGCACCGGCGCGGACTTGGTCTTGCCACCGAAAGTGCGCAGGGCGGCGTCGAAGTCAGCCTTCGTTGTGATCTTGTCGTTCTTCGTCTGCTGGTAGACCTGCGCGCCTTTCGGCACACCCATGCTGGACAGGAGTTGCAGCGCCTCGTCCTTGTTGAACGGTGCGGGGGTGGGGGCAGGGGCGACCTCGGGAGCAGGGGCAGGGGCTTCGAGCGCCGCGATCTCAGGGGCCGGGGCGGGAGTCTCAACAGCAGGGGCGGCAGCCTCAACGACGGGGGTTTCAGCAGGGGCAGGGGCCTCAACGACGGGGGCTTCAACGACGGGGGCCTCAGCAAGGGCAGGAGCGGCAGCCTCAACGGGAGCGGGAGTCGGAGCAACGAGGGGCGCAACTTCAGCGGCCTTCGCCTTCTTACCCTTTTTCGGTTCCGCTGCGGGCGCAGCCGCAACAGTCGGGGCGGTCGGCGGGGTCGGGAAGGTCATCTTCCCAGACGCAGAATCGAAGGCGATGCGGCCCTCGGACTCTAACGCGCGGATGCGGTTTTTGAGCTCGGGGTACTTGATACCGAGTGCCTGCGCGGCTTTGCCCTGCTCACCCTTTGCGTCGCGCAGCGCCTTTACGGTGGCTTCGACGTCGAACGCTTCGGAGATAGCAGGAGTGGGTGCCCCAGCGGTGGGAGGGACCGCTGGGGCAGGTGTACCAGCGGCGGGGGAGGGGACCGCTGGGGCACGGGGAGCCGGTACATTCGAACCAACCTGCCCACTAACCTGCGACGGGCCCGTGGGCGGTACATTAATAACCGGTAGCGGGGGGAAGGCGCTCGGCGGGGGGAGCGCAAGCGTGGGCGGGGCGGCGGGTGCAGCGGGAGTCGTGGTCGGGGCGGGGGTCGTGGCAGCGGGGGGCACGGTACCAGCACGCGGCTTGCCCGGAAGAGCAAGATCGAGGAGCGCCTGAACAAACGCACCGACACCAGCACCGTAACCTAGTGCCTCGCCGGTTTCGGCGAAGGTACCCTGCTCAGGGTTGTAGACGCCCTGTTCAATGAGGTTCTGAGCAACGGTCGTCGCGGCTTCTTGCGCGCCCTCCACCCCGCCGCTGGCGGCGGCACGGGAGATACGGTTGGCGATTGTGCCTGTAGCCGGGCGCCCGAGAACCTTGAAGAACTTGAACGGCAGAAGCTCTGACAACCCGACCGGGGCGCCAAGCAGCGTGGCAAGGCCGCGCTCTTCCTCTGTAGCACCGGCAGCGCGAGCGCGTTCCGAGGCTTCACCTGCACCAAGAGCAGCTGCAAATATGCGCGCGGGCGCAGCGCCCGGAAGCAGCGAGGTAGCAGCGATGCCGCCGAAAGAGCCGAGGGCCTCGCCAAACTTGCCGCCGACCGTCTCTTCGAGGCCGACGTCGGCTTGGGGCTTCAGACCGTATGCCTGCCCACGAATGAACTCGCGCGTGGGTGCTTCAAACCTTTCGGGTAGCAACGAGGCTAACCCGAGTCCGGCGCTTTCAAAGGCGCCGACACCGCCGCGCGCGATACCCTTGGGAAACTCACCGAGGTAGTTGAGTATGCCTTCGCCTTCGGAGGTTAGCTGCTTACCGAACTCGGCTTCGTATTCTCTGGCACGGCGCGTGTCTTCTTGATTGACGAGGGTGTCGATCTTGATCTGCTCGTCTACAGTAGGCGTGTCTCCGGCGATCTTAATTCTATACGCGCTACCCGTGTACGGCCCCGGTACGGTGATAACAGCCATGTATGCCTCCTGTTAGTCGCTGGCCGTCAGGTCCGCGAATAGTTCGTCCTCTTCACCGGCGTCAGCCGTTCCCCGTAGCGCTTCGATCTCCGCTTGAACGGCCCTATACTCCCGCAGTCCGCGTTCATCAGTTGGGGGCAGCCCCTCCATGTCGAGCAGCGCGTCACGTTGAGCCACCAAGGCGTTCAGCCGTTCTGTCTTGGCTTTTTCTATATCGAGGCCCAGCCTAGCCGCTTGGTAGGCGGTAAGTCCGCCGCCGCCGCGCCCCGCCGCAGCCAGCTTCGCCCGTGCCAGCCGGGTGTTTTCCAGCAGCGCAGCGAGCTCGAGGCGATCTTTGTCGTACTGCGCACGCCCTTGCTGGAACTGCTGCAAGCCAGCCGCCCCTGCTTCGCCGAGAGCACCGGCAAACGTCGGTTGACGAGACCCCATCAAGGCCAGACCCGTCTGGGCCAGTGCCAGCCACTTGTCCTGTTCCGCGCGCTTCTCACGCTGCTGGAGAAGGTTGGTCAGCTCTGTCTCGAAGGGAGACATGGCAGCGGCAATGCCTCCTCCCGTGCGGTCAGCGGAAGGTGCAGCGACAGGCCGAGAGACACCTGTGCCGGTGTAGGTACCAGCGGGAGCGCGGTCATCGCGAGGCATGGGTGACGCCCCTGCCGGGGTCGTAACGACGCCGGGCTCAACAACCACTTCTTCTGCCTGTGGCGCATTTGCCGGTGGCGCAATATACTCGGGCAGTACACCCGCCTCGATCTCGCCAAGGCTCGGCGGAATTTCATCAGGGGGTCGCCTGCTGGCCATAAGGGCCTCAAGACCCCCCATGGGCATCGAGGATGGCGGCATCGCTCCGGGGATGCGTAGTCCTGAGCGGGCCAATATGTCGCCCCTGTTCCTCAGCGTTGCGGCTTCTGCTGTGTCCATGCCGAGACGCCCTGAAAGCGCCTCCTCGCCAAGCGCAGCCCTAGCAAGCTCCATCTCCATCCCCTCAGGGACAGCGGGCGGAATCGGAGGATAGGTATACCCATCAAGGCGATTTCTCATGGCGGCTTCGAAGCTCGTATCCATGCCAATACGAGATTGCCGCGCTTCCCTAGCGGCAGCGGCTCTTGGGTTTGTTGGCAACGGTGCCGTCGGACCAGCGGCGGCGGCTAGAATCTCCTCTGCCGTCATTGATGCCGGGTCGTATCCAAGGTTGTCGCTGGCATCAAAGATGCCATCAGCAACGCCACCATCCAACGGCTCGAACAGCGCTCTACGCTGCGGCGCGGCAACAGCGGAGGGGGCCGAAGGCATACCCATAAGCGCGGCGATGCCGCCGACCGGGGCGTCTGGCACGGCAGGTATACTTGGCTGCGCTCCACCAGATGTCGGCAGGAACGCCGAGATATCCGCGCTCACATCAGAGAGCGATGGAGCGGCGGGGGCTCGCGTGACGACATCAGGACGGGGAATGCCAGCCCTGTACGGCTGCTGTGCGCTTACATAGTTCTGATAGCGACGGAAGGCGTCGCGAGCATCAGGGGTGTCGTTTAGCCCCATCTCGCGAAGGAATGCCGCATAGTCGTACTCCGGGCTTGTCGCAAAGCCGCCGACCTGCATCTTCCGCACATACCCGCCATCAGCCATTCCCTGCACGGGGGCCTGTTGTGTAGGAGCGGTGTTCATGGCCATGTCTGTTTTGGGCGCCATGGCTCGAGCGGCACTGGCGATACCCTGCTGCGGGACGCCTGCGGCTGTCACGGCGTCTTCTGCGACCGTGGTCTGCGGCTGACCCTGCCGCTGCGCGAACTCCTGCTCCATCTGCTTCCGGCGCGCGATCTCGCCGAGAACGAGGAACTGAGGCGCCTGCCCTGACGGCATCTGCATCTCGCGAACGAGTTGCTCGAGCGGCATACCCTTCAGAGCTTCCTGAATCTGGATGACGTTCATCATCACTGAAGACCCCTGTAGAGACCGTATGCGGAGATACCAGCACCGAGAGCCTGCTGAAGCGGGCTAGGCTGCGGCTGATAGACTGTCGAGGAACCGGCAGCGGCAACGGGCAGACCACGAATGAACTGGGAGTAGGCGCCCAGTTGCTCCATCGGGTAGCCCTGTTGGCGCAGGAAGTCCTGATAGGCCACGTCGAGACCAGCCTGCCTGCGGGATAAGTCCCCAAGACCCTGAGCCTCGAGGAGTTGCGCTGCCTGAATGTCCCCGGCGCGGGCGCGCTCACCAAGATCGGCTGCGGCACGGGCCTGATCGGCGCTGAAGCCCATAGCCTGAAGTTGGAACTCACGCTGGCGCATCGCCTCATCAGCGCGAGCGGCCTCCACACGGGAACGCTCGCCAGCGCGACCGGCCTCTACGCGACCACGCTCTCCAGCCTCACCGCCTTGTACGCGGGCAAGCTCGGCGATGTTGATGCCCTGAGTCCTTGCCTGCTCGGCGGCACGAGCCTGCTGGACACGGGCGGCCTCTTCGAGGGTGATGCCTTCAGCCCTTGCAAGCTCCGCGATCTGCCGCTGCTGCGTTTCCATTTGAGCGGCGCGGTCGGCACCGAACTGGGCAGCAGCCTGTTCGAATGCACGCTGCGATCCGCTGGCCTGAATGTCGCCGATCTGCTTGGCCAAGGCTTCTTCCGCAAGGCCCTCCTGCACAGCCTGACGAGAGCCACCAAAGGCGCCCGCCCCGATAGCACGGGCCGCACGAGAGCCACGCTGGCGCTCGAACTCCTGCATGGCAGAGGCCTTCTCACGGTCTACCACCGCCTGCATGTAGGGTGACATGTAGGTCGAGACTTCCTGACCGCTGAACTGACGAGCAGGGTCGTATTGTTGTGCCCGCGCAACTCCAGCCTCGAACTCGGTGAACGGTGTGGCGACACCGGCCTTGAAGCCGCCGTACGGTGTAAACTGGGCCTCGGAGAACTGAGCAGGGCGCTGCTGACCAAGCTGCTGTGCCTGCGACCCGAGGGACGAGAGCGTGCTCATGGCCTCACCGAGACCAGCGGCAGGGCGACCCGCGATGTTGCGGATCATCTGCTGGGACGCGGTTATGTCCTGCCCAACTTGCGCCAACCGCTGCCCGCCGTAAGGGACGTAAGGCTGTTCACTTGCCGCCTTGGACTTCTTGAGGATGTCTTCGTAGTACGGCTTCGCCCACTCTGGGACATCCTGCACCGTCGTCTGGGTCGCTGTTTGACCGCCGCCCTTACCCATCGCTCAACTCCATCTTGTAGCAGACGTACTCAGGTTCCCACCCGGTGCCCTTGAGAAGCCTGCCCCATCCTTCGCGACCAGTGAACTCTATGTGCTTGCAGCCGTTGTGCTTGGCGTGCCGCTGCATGGCGTCGATGGTCTCGTGCATCCATGATGATATACCA
>Ga0315902_10003094_pt1 | contig 25230 bp, 50 predicted proteins | sample LakEriMetagenome_9_FD_203523 | JGI IMG/M metagenome (GOLD analysis project Ga0315902, IMG submission 203523) | Freshwater fungal communities from buoy surface, Lake Erie, Ohio, United States - Buoy 12 MA117 | ecosystem: Environmental > Aquatic > Freshwater > Lake > Lake biofilm | place: USA... | reverse complement strand
TATTCCCTCAAGAAATGCTAAATAGCTCTTCTGGAGAAATGACATTAGAAAATATAGCTGGAAAGCTTACATATTTTCATGAGCAATTGCATTTAATTCATTGGCAAACCAGTAGCTATGCAGAACATCAAGCTGTTGGGGGATTGTATGATTATGTCCATGATTTCAAAGATGGTGTTATAGAGAAGCTCATGGGCTATACAGGAAGAAGACCAAAGGCCTTTAAAATTGAACCTCTTATAGAAGGGTGTACAGCAGAAACATGTGTATCAGATCTTCTGGAGTTCAGTTCTAGTTTAAAGAGATATGCAGAATCAAACAGCTATCACGATATTTCAAACCTAGCAGATGCTCTTTCTGGAGAAGCGGCTAAAGTAAAATATTTACTAACACTGTCCTAATGTACATAATAAAGAAGTATTTCCCTGAGGTGATGGCTGATAATGAAACAGCCTATTTCAACCACCTTTTTGGAGTGATAGAATCTGTTGATGAGCTGTGTTCTATGGAAATAACCAAAAAACCCACAGCCTACCATTTCAGAATAGCAACATCAGTTCCTAAATATAATGAACTGCTTCTCCAAGAAATATTAAAACTCCACAATCTATTCAACATTAGATTGAACATGAGCAAGAGCATTAAGAGTTCAGCAACAATAGTGTTTGATATAGAGCTTAATTAAAAAATATTTGGAAATATCATTTTAAATATTTATTTTTACGCCTAAAACCAAAATTTATGTCAGAACAACAAACCCTCTCTTACGATCCAAACAAGAAATACACATGGACTCCTGATGATTCTTTCATCCTATCTGGTGGAGAATTTGGACTAGTGTTAAATGCTTTAAGAGCTGTTTTAAACACTCCAGAAGCAGCACGTATTTTAATTGCAAATGAAGCAAACAAGATTGTTGAAGGTGCTCTCCAAAGAGCTGTAGAAAACGGTATTGCTAAAGAAGCTGAAGAAAACGAATAATAATATGAAAAAGACAATTAAGAAAGCTCAGAATGGTAAGAAAGTTATAACAGGCTCTAGATCAGGAATGGGTGTTTTTAAAACTGAAAAGGAAAGAACTACTGTTGGAGGAATAGCTGAACCTTATAAATATAAGAGAGAGTCTATTGATACAACAGGGTATTCTAAAGGAAAGCCCACTTATCAGTTAAAAACTGAGGAAGGTGAGGGTGATAGAACTGGCTACTCAAAAGTAAAGAGCAGTAAATCTAAAACAGTTTCCAAAAAAGATGTTCCTTCCGTATTAAGGTCTCTTAAGAAGCAAAAAACTGGTGGTAAAACAATGCTCAAAAGAGCTGATGGGTCTGTCTCACAACGCGGTTTGTGGGATAACATCAGAGCTAATAAGGGCAGTGGTAAAAAACCCACTGCTCAAATGCTTAAACAAGAGCGTAAAATAAAAGCTAATTCTAAAAAGAAATAATTATGCCAAAGATTAACAAAGCTAAAAACCTCTCTGCAGGTGTTAGCAAAACAACAAAGAAAGCCCCTATGGTGGATCCTAAAGGTGCTTATACAAAGGTGCAACAACGCACACTTGGTAATATGAAAAAAGGTGGTAAGGTGATTTCTAAAAAGAAATAATCATGGCTACAGATAAAAAGTGGATACAGAAAGCTACTGCTTCTATTAAACGTAGAGGAACAGAAGGCAAATGTACTCCTATAACAAAGCCTGGATGTACAGGTAGAGCTAAAGCTCTTGCTAAGACATTTAAGAAGATGGCTAAAGCTCGTAAGAAATAATGCCTTCTTTAAAGAAACTTATACAATCTGCTCCTAGAATGAGAAACGTAACACCTGTTCCTATGGGTCCTCTTGTTAAAAAGAAAGGGGAATTTAAAGGCTCCACGCTTAAAAAGGGTGGTTCTATTAAAAAAGCTAAAGTGGGAGCTTGGCAAAGAAAAGAGGGTAAGAGTCCTTCTGGTGGTCTGAATGCTAAAGGTGTAGCTTCTTATAGAAGAGAAAATCCTGGGTCTAAGTTAAAGATGGCTGTAACAACAAAGCCTTCTAAACTAAAGCCTGGAAGTAAGGCTGCTAAGAGAAGAAAAAGCTTTTGTGCAAGAATGTCAGGGGTTGAAGGTCCTATGAAAAAACCTAATGGTAAACCTACAAGAAAAGCATTGGCTTTAAGAAAATGGAATTGTTAACAATTTAAAAACAAATAATATGCCCACAGTAAAAAAAGCTCAGGTTAAGAAAAAACCAGTAACAGACATGCAAAGAGATGAAATGGGAAGACCTGTTTCTCCTAAGCAAAAGGCTGCTAGTTTAAAAGGCTTACAAGAAAGTGTAGATTATAAAGGAAAACCTAAAATGAAGAAAGGTGGTGCAATTAAAAAAGCTAAATCAGGAACATCTCTTGGTATGAAGTCTGTAAAAGCTGGATTTGATAAAAATCCTGGTGTTACAAGAGCTGACATCATTGTAGCTGGTAAAGGACAAGCTAAGAAAGGTGCTAAGATTGGTGCTAAGAAAATGATGGGTGGTGGAAAATGCAAATACGGTTGTAAATAATGAAAGCAGGTAAACCAAAAAAGGCTCCAAAGGTGCACAATCCCAATCCAAAGGGAAACTTTATGAGAGAAGCTGATACAAAGCTTCGTCTAAAGAGTAAGAATTGGCCTTTAAAACAAAAGCGTCTATCAAAATAACATTTGCTTCTCCTGCATCTCGTAAGATCTGCACGCTCAGGATGTGGTAAGCTAGTCTAGAATAGCCCCCTTAAAGAAGTGTTATAGACAAAAGCCCCTCATTTAGAGGGGTTTTTTAATTCATTTAATAGCCTAGTTCCCCAAGTTGATACGGTTGAACTGTTCTCTAGATAGTATTTCCACTCATTAGTGATGTTATCTTCATCTAAATACCAAGGAATGTGTTTAATGCAATAAGGCTCATCTAATCTAGTTGCACTATAGGAAAATGGAGAATTGGGTCTGTATAACGCAAATGTTGTATCTACATCAGCATTCCAACCATATTCAGTTTTATTTTTCCAATATTTAGATTCATGAATATATGCAGATTTTCCTATTTCTGTGTTAGGAAGATTGTTTATTCTTAAAGAAAATCCCACTTTAAATGAATCAGTTTTATTCAATACGTTAAACATTTTGTCCAACCAATCATCTGGAACTCCTTCATAATCACAATCTGGGTCTGCCAATATAAAAAAATCTTTTCTTATATTTAAATACCTATCACTCCAAGCACTGTATGGACCATCATTAGATTTTACATAATGTACGGTTTCTGGAGCTGTTTTATACCATTTTAATAAGGGAGGATAGCTAGATGCTTGATCTAATATGTGAATTTCCTTAACCCTACTTTCTTTTCTTAAGAACTTTACAGTGTTTTCTAGTGAGGATAATAAATTCCTATTTACTATTATTGCGTTCACTGACATAATCCATCAACATTTTTTTATAGTCTTTGTTCCAATGAGGTTTTAAATGGATTTCTCCTGTAGGAATTTTTCCTTTCTTTCTTAAGCTTTCTACATGTTCTCCATGTCTTTGTATAATATTAGGTTTGTTAGGAGTGTCTGTACCTTGTCCAGATTGATGATAACCTCTTCCTCCCCACATGTAAAACCAAGAGGCTTCTGATTCAGGCATTTTTACATCAATTACATGTTTTCTTCCTAATGCATGTATTTTATTAACTAATGTCATATCCCCACCTGCATTTTCTAAAGGACTACCACCTATATGCTCCCACACCTTCTTACTATACACTATTCCTGAATTTCCAATTCCTGTTATTGCTGTAATTTTTGGTTCATTGTAAAAGACACCTGTTGCCCAATGAATAATGTTTGTATCTTCTTTCCAATGTTTTGCTATGTTGGATAGGTGGTTAGGCATAGCTACATCATCATCATCCCATACAGCAATTAGTTCTCCAGAACATCTCTCTATTGCATAGTTTTCTTTATCTCCAATAGTGTTAAATGTGAAATCCATGTTATAAATCTTCACCTGTGGATGATTAAACTTGAGTTTTTGTAAGGGGTAGTCATTTACAATAACTAATTCACACTTATCTTTAGGATAGGACTGTTGAAGGAAGCTGTGTAAAGCCTCCTCCAACATTTCCACCCTCCCATAAGTGATGCACTTACAAGATATAAAAGGATATTCCATTATTGAACAGATGTTACAGCGTAAAATTTAATAGCATCAGCTGGATCAAGATAGATTTCGCTCTGAAAGGTGTTCTTAACACGCTTTATTCCTTTCATTTTGTTTGTCTTAGGGTCAACATCAGGAACCTCTTGAGCTCTCTCATGAAGATCATCTAATAACACTAACACTCTTCCATCTTCCATTGTAAGACTTCTCACCACCTTGTTGATGTTAAAGCTGTCTCTAAATTCTTTAAATTCAGGATTTTCTGGTGTTCCGCTCACCAGTTCTTTTCTTGTGTAGAAAAATTGATTTTGCATTTGATTTGATTTTTGTAAAATAAAACGTTTAAAATATGTAAAATTAAAACACTCCCGTTGATCCAAATCCCCCCTCACCTCTTTCAGATGAATCAAGCTCTTCCACTTCCTCAAATTCCACATCCATCACTCTCTCAAAATAGATTTGAGCCACTCTATCTCCTACAGAATAAGGAAAAGGTTGGTACTCATTAAATAGTGAAGAAGGAACAGCTGTAAATACTGCCATCCACTCTCCTCTGTAATCACTGTCTATCACACCAAATGAGTTATTTAACACCCAATAATGCTTAGTGAGGTTACTACGAGGAACAAGTATTCCTTTATAGCCCATAGGGATTTCTGTTTTGAATCCTAGCCCCACCTTCACCTTACCGTTTGTTTCTGTAATGCTATGTGCATACACATCATAACAAGCTGCTTCCAAACTCCCTTTAACAGGGAGCTTGGTGTCAGCATAAAGTTTCTTAAATTTCACTTTCAACTGGCTCATCTACTTTCACTTCATTTAATTTGTTAATAATTTTGTTTTTAATCTCGTTGAAGAATTCTTCATTATCCATAAGCATGGTTTTGAACTCTTCAAGATCATACTTTGTCTCATTGTAAGTCATGGTTTTACCATATTTCCTACCAATCTCATGTTCGTTAATGAGATCCATCATCTCTCCAAGTTTGTCAATACCCTCACCATACACAATCTCAAAGTTGGATAGTCTGTAAGGAGGAGACATTTTGTTCTTTACAGCTTTCACCTTAGTGATGTTTCCATAAGTGACATCACCCTCTTTTGCAAGAGATCTGCTCACTTCTATACGAACATCTGAATAGAACTTCAGAGCATGTCCTCCCTGTGTTGTGGTGGGATTACCAAACATCACACCTATTTTTTCTCTATATTGAGAAATAACAATAACACACACATTGTGTTGAGATAGGGCACTTTTAAGCTTTGGATAGGCATTGCTATTCAGAACAGCCTTTTTACCAATAGCACTATCGCCCACCTCACCATCTAATACCTTCTTAGGAATCAATGAGCTATCAGAATCGATAATCACCAGATCAACTTCTCCAGTGTTAATCATTTCCATAGCAATGTTAAAACCCTCCTCACCGCAAGATGGTTGAGCAATTAACATTTTTGTTGTGTCTACACCAAGAGCTTGGAAATAGTTTTTGTCCACAGCATGTTCGCCATCTATATACAACACTGTACCACCTTTCTTTTGGCATTCTGCTGCTGCATGTCCACAAATAGTAGATTTACCAGATCCCTCCCATCCCATGAGTTCGTACATTCTACCTTTTACAAATCCTCCTGTTCCCAGGGTGAACCAATCAAATCCAATTGATCCTGTTCCAATAACATCATAATTACCATTTGTCTTGCTATCAAGAGCAAGCACTGTACCCACTCCGTAGGTTTTGTTCAATTTGTCAAGGGCCTCCTGAAACTTAGAAGATCCGCTCGTTTCTGTTTTTGCTTTAGCCATATGTAGTTGAATTTAGTCTGTAAAGATAATAAAAATTTCTGTTTTCTGCAAAAAAAAGAGCCCCAAAATGTAGAAACATTGAGGCTGTTATTTATTCATCACAAAAACAGAACACTAATTAATTTCGCATGCACCACCTGCAATCTTTTTGCACATGTCTATAAAATATTGATTATCAAACTTGTTCTTCATGATATTAATATCTTTATGTACCCATTGCACATTTCCTAGAATATATCCTTTAGATGAATCAATTCTATCTAGGGATGCTGTCCAGGATTTATCTTTATTTACTTTTGGAAATGTTAATAGTATTCCAGAAAGAGCACATTTTCTATCTTGCTGAAGAAACAAGTCCCATGCTTGCTGAATGGTTAACGTAAGTTCTTTTGTTTTACGTGTTCTATTACCATACTTTGAACCATTTGCACTTTTTACTATATGATCATGCCAGAAACCAGATGATATATCACCTACTCCTGTCCATTGATGATGCTCTGCACCTTTTTTAGAGAAACAACCACAGCTAGAGTTCTCACTTCTTCTTATAGAAGTACCTGTTCTAACTGCATGGTTTCCACAATCACATATACAATGATAAGTCTTATGTCCACAAGGAGTAAGACCAGCAAATGATTCTACAGTAAGTAGACCGTATTTTTTTCCAATAGGATTAACTATCTTTGGCATTTCACAACTATTTACACAAAAATATGTAATAGTTGTGAAATAACCAAATTTATTTTTAATCTAAGGAACACTGCCCTCCAGCACATGCTGCAATAGCACCAAAGTCTACATTATCGTCTAGTTCAATAACCTTTGTAAGATCAATAGATTGTAACGCACTCACTCTCTTGTTATATTCTTCTTCTGTAATATCTTCAAAAGGAGCTTGTTTGTACGTATGATCTGAGAAAGGTAGAACACTTAGTCCATTGTAATATTCTTTGTTATCCCACATCCATTCACCTACAGCTTGCCATTCATCAAACTTATCGGATAAATCATCCTCTAAATCAACTTCAACAAATTCATCTTCAGCACCATACGTATACAATCTATTCTTATCAATAGAAATTGTAGCACTAACGTTATGTGTATTCATTCCATTCTTATGCCCTGCCTTCACCCATTCCTGAGAGAACTTCTTAACACGTTCTAATGTGTCAAGAGCTGTTTCTGTTCTTAGAATAGCACCTTCAGGAGCTTTTACAGGAATTCTTACACATAATGTATCATGTGGACGGAGAACATCATCTTCACAAAGTTCTGGATGATTCACCATCAAATAAGAAGCAATGTCCTCAGCCTTATTAAATCTCATCGTTCTGAGATAGTAAGGAGCATGCCATGCATGTATTCCACTAGCTGTTCCTAATACACAACTTGTTGTACCAGAAGGTTTAATACATGTAACACGAGCTGCTTCATTAATTCCTATTTGAGCACTTATAACAGAATTCACCATTTTAGCAATGTTTGCTGCTGCAGTGAGATCATATTTAAGCACTTCACCTGAACCAATTCCTGTCATACCTATTCCTAAAAGAGCATCTTTCTGTGTGGTTTCTGACCAGATGGGACGAAGATAGTGAAAATCTGTGAATCCTGCTTGAAGTGTACCAAAAAATGCTGCAGCCACTATACGATTGTTCAAATCCTCCTGACTAGAAAGATTACTTACATTAACTTCGCACAGGTTACAGAACTGAAAAGGTCTAAGTCCAATCTCACAACAAGGATTTGTTCCCCATTCAAGATCATTAGTCCAATATATACCAGGTTCACCAGATCCAGAAGCTTCAATTCTCTTCCAGAGATCAAAGAATTCCTGTGCAAATATCTCACCCCTCTTGAGGACAGCACTATTATTAGCTCTTCCACGCTGTTCATTAAGCTCCCACCAATTACCATACTTACAGGTGATCATTTCCTCATCATCATGACTGAACAGGGAAATAATAGCTGATCTACGGATTCCTCCAGAAAGTACAGAATTTGCAATATGGCACAGAATATCATGACATTCTAGAGGTGTAAGATTCTCACCATCATTCTTTCTCTCCATAATAGCATCAATATGAGCCAAACATATCTTAAGTGGTTCAGGACCAGGAGCTTTACCACCAGCTGTGATGAGTCTAGTTCCTTTCTTACGAACAGCTCTAAAGTCAAATTTAGGCTTAAATCCTCCTTCAAAATAGAATTTCATAAGCACTTTTACAGCATCAGCCCAGCCCATAATACTGTCTTCAACAAGATAGGTTCTTTGTTTGTATGTGTCCTGTTTAATAATAGCTGGAAGTTGAGCTACATGGTGCTTCTGTACAGAATATCCTACACCAGATCCTCCCAATAACAAAAACATTGTCTCAGAGAATGCATGTAAACTGTCAATTGGCAAATAAGCACAGTTGTAACCTCTAGCATTATTTACCTCCATAGCAGGTCCTGCAAACTGCATAGCTCTCATAGAGGGTAACACCTTCTTATCTCTGATGAATTCCACTGTAGACTCTATAGCATCTTTCATTTTGGGATATTTGTTAATTAACATGTTCTGATACCTGTCAACAATCTCATTCCAATTTTCTCTTCTCTGTTCTCCAGAAATGTGTTTAGCATATTTGCTAAAAACAGTAATTTTACTCAACGCATCTAATCCTAAATCCATAATTTATTATATTTTTTTGGTTAAAAAAAGGAGGGTTGCAAATGTACACCCTCCTTTGTTACTAACCAATAGTTTTTAAAAATTCTACCTAATCAATCTCCTTACTGCTTCTCCAAGATCATCATTGTTTGGATGGTTTTTAACTAGAACTGTTATCTCTCTTTCTAAAGAAAGAAGTTTTTCTATATAAAGACTAGCATCCATAAGCTCTTGTTGAAGATGAACTAAGTAATTATCCTTATTATTTTGTGCTAAAGTTGTGCCATATTTCATGAGACCAAGTTCACTTCTTCTCTGATATTTATCCACAACTTGTTCAACTATTACATCTTTCATAATTTATCAATATTATACCATTCATCTTTCATATATCCCAGTTCATTTAGAATAAAGTTTCCTTTGTAACACCTTATTGCAACTCCTGGAAGGGAATTTAATCTAGACATAGTGGTGGGTGTTTCCCATCCACAATGGCGTATTAACAATTCATTGTTCTCATCTCTTTTAGCTATCAAATTATCATGTAAATACAAATGTGGTTTTCCATCAAGTATTCTCACTTTTGTATTTGAGCATTTAAACTCTTTATTATTTAGAAAAGCTCTTCTTGCATCTTTTTCTATTTGCCTCATAGTTTGTCATTTAACATTTGAAATGCTTGTTCAATTGCTGCTTTCTCAGCATTGATCCTGTGTTCATACCCCACTGTGCTCTTAAGTTCACCAATTCTCCACCAGAACCCATTAAGTTCATCTATTGTAGTCTCTATGTACACCTTGTGCTCATCAAATACATCAAATAGTGCTCTAGGACTTGCATCAATCATTTTTGATATATTTTCATTTTTCATATCCTGAGCTTTTACAAATTCTTTAAAATCATCAGGAACAGAACTGTCATTTAAGCTTTCTAACAGTCTGTCTAGAAACCACTGTTTTATCACCAGGGTTGTTTTTGGAAAATTTTCTAACAGTTCTAACGTTTTCATTTTTGTTATTGTTTAAGGTTTGTAATAAATTTCCTTCATCATTCCACCAATCTCTTTCATATTCTATCTCACAAGATCCAATCAACCCTCTATCAAGAGCATCTTCATAAAGCAGATCATTCTTTCTAGATTCCATTTTACAATAGAGAATAGCATTTTCTACACCAAATTCTCTAATTAATGTGTTTACTAAGTCTTTATTATACATATTGTTTAATTTTATCGAGATCTAAAGTCTCATTTTCTTCAATAAAAGCATGCCATAATTCTTGATCTTCATCAAGTTCAACATCTAGTTTCTTCTCCCAGAACTGTACAAGATCTTCTGTATGATTGAAGATGCGATATTGCAAAGATATTTCATCTTTATAATATCCATTCACTTTCACCTTCACCACCTTTGGGAATAAGCTTTGAAAGTCTTTAGAAGTCTTTGAATACATACCTTTTCTTATATGTTCATAATCCTTCTCAAACTTATCATTTAGCTCATAAACCACTACAACATACCCATCTTCATAATCATAATCATCTATTACAGCTTTTGTTCTTTCATACTCATTGTCTATAAACTGTCTAAACCTGTCTAAATCACTGGGTTTGAACAATAAATAGATGCATTTTTCATATTGTACATCTCTTCTAGCATCTTTTGTATATGCATTTATAAACCCATTATCATTGAGCCTATCTCTATTTATCCCTAGAGAAGGAACCATAAAAACGCTAGTAACAGTCTTTTTCACCTCACTCATAGGCCTTTAATGTTTATTATTCCGTTATTAATATAGTTTTCTCTACTGATGTTCCAAACATCATTGTCAACAGCCCATTTTAAATCTTCAATAAGCTTTTTAACACCTGGATATTTACGCCCTTTATGCTCAAATCCTTCATATGCCTCTAATAAATCTTCCATAGATAGCTCATATACAAGAGGGTTATAATAGTTTGTACTGTCACAAACCAAAAACTTAATAGGCATGATTTCATAATCACCCATGTCATTCTCATTCTTGAAAGCTACAGCAGCTTTCCAATACAAGAATGCCTGAATATAGGATCTTCTGTAAAGATAATACTCTTCATAGAAATTCTCTACATTCCATGTACATTTTAAATCATACACCTGTATTGTTCGCTGTTCGTGATCAACGATCACCTTATCCATCATGCTCTTAAACAAATGCCCATCTACAGAATATCCTTCTATTTGAAGCTGATTTCTAACATCATAACGAGCACTACTTACAAGATTGACCACCTCACTTGTAACAAAGTTTGTCCTAAGTTCTGTCACAATTTTTTCAGAATTTGTGACATCATCAGATGTAACCACTGTAAGTCCTTTACTTTTCACCTTCCTGAGCTCATCATAATAAATCTCTGCATCAGATCCCTGAAACTTGTTCAATACAGCATCAGGTTTGATTTTAAACCCAGAATCATTATAAGCATCTAGAAACAAATCAGCAAAAGGTCTGTTTACATTCCCAAACTCATCTGTTGCTGCTGCTGTATGCTTATATAGAGCTTCTACAAATGCAAGCATTAGACCAGTGGGAGCAGATAGACAAACTGACATATAAAACCTCTCATCAAACAGCTCTGGTTCTAATAGAAGAGTTTCCACCACTCTACCTATAATAGAGGCTTTTGTATCCTCTTCTTCCACCTTTTCACCTAATATATACTTCTTGTGATAGGTTTTTCTGTTTGTAGAAAACTCCTTTAGACTAGAAGAGCTATCCATTGAGATAGCCCTGTATTCTTTTTCTGTTTTAGCTTTTCCTGCTATCATACTTTATTTTTTGGGATTAAAGATTCACCTGCTGTGGGATTACCATATACCACCAGGTCATTTTGATCAACTGTTCTAAGCTCTCCTGTATTGTAGAAACGAACAATAAACTGAGGATTGGAATGTATGCTTCCTACAATCATAAATAAAGCCACTCCATATCCTAACTTTGTCACTTCTACATCAAACGGATTTAGAATCTCGTGCACTGTTTGTACTATCATTGTAATGAATACTTTTATACATTTCTATAATACTGGCATAAGATGCTCTCACTTCTCGTGGAACATTCTTAAAGAACCATTTCACTTCACATTCGTACATATCTCCTGAAGGATCTTCAGATTTAGGATCTACCAACCAAAACTTGTATTCTTCTTTGTTGTACATAACAGATCCCTCATACCATGTTTCTACAAAAGAGGGCTTTTTATTTATAGCCACTTCTATTTCTTTATTTTCCATTCTTATCGTTTTTAGTTTTAACATCATGACAAGCACTACAGAGCACTTGCAAATTGTCTGCTTCACAGAACAATCTTTCTACAAACCCTGGAAGATCATCAGCACATCTGAGTGTACCTGCTGGAATCTTATGATCTACGTTCACTTTTTTATCAGGGAAATAGTTCAAACATTCAGCACATTGATACTCAAATCGTTGTTTCTTATTGGGTCCTTTGTAAGCCCTTCTTGCTGCCATTTTAGTTTGTGTAATAGGTTTCCACCATCTACTCTTCTGTCTAAGAGCACTTCTAATGAAGCTCCAGAATGCTGATTCTGTCATTGTTCCAGCATTCCTTGTTTTTGCAACAAGCACTCTCTTTGCAGCTTTCTTTCTAACAGGCTTTCTTCCTGTTCCAGACTTAGGACTTAGCTCTTGCTTGTTTTTAGGTTTTCTTTTGTAAGGCATAATACCCCAAATATACAATTATTTCAACCAATCAATTGAAAAATTATTGTTGTCCTTCAGTATTTTGTTCACCTTTGTAAACACACCTTCTGTATCCCAATCTGTCTGTTTGTATGAGGCAGAAGCTGGGTGACTAGTTACAAAAGACCAAGAAAAAGGTGGTATATACTTTTGGTATACACTAGCATCCTTACCTAAGAATATGTATGGAACACCTGTTGTAGATAACACTTCTTCAAGAAGGTATTTGGTGAAAGGTTCCCATAGTTTAATATGAGATCCTGCCTTATTCATTTCTGTTGTAAGAGCTGCATTCACCATTAACACTCCCTGTTTAGCTAAATAAGAGACATCTGGAGTTTTTGTATGATGTAAGTTGAGTCCATTATATACATCTTTCTCAACACCCTCATAGAATTTCTCTAGAGATGGTTGTAACCTACCTGTAACAGAACATCCCATCAGAAGCCCATCAGCAACAGGAACACCTTCATAAAACGTGTGATAAGGGCACATACCCATCATCACCACTTTTAGATCATCCAAAGAGGTTTCTCTGAAGCATCTATAAACATTAGGAGAGAGAGGGGCAATTTTCTTGCCCCTTTTGCTCTCCTTTTTGAGAAATTCATAGATGTCATCACACTCCTTGCTCTCTATAAACGGTTGCATTTTAATATGCCAGCTCTCATGAAACAGTTCTTTGAATTTCTCCCAAATCATAATGAAAATGTTGAAAATTGATTAATTTTTCCAATAACCTCTTCTACATCCACTTCCTCAATAGCATTCACCATCTGAGGAGGAGCAACTAACAAACCACTCTCGTTCACAAAGAAATTATGAGCTTTGATGTGGTTGTTCATCCAAAGGCTAGGATGAACTTCTCTCATAGCCTGTGTGGTGAACTGATAGAGCTCCCACATGCTGTCTGGAGCACCATAATCAAATGTAGGATTGTCTAGTTCTTTAGAGATGAGATTGAGCTGTGTACTTTGAATAAAACCTTCCTCAATAATCATTCTACCAATAAGCTCAGCTTTCACCCTTCTGCTAACCTCAATTTGTTTCATTTTCTCACGCTCATCCTGCATTCTTCTAAACACATCTCCTGCTCCTTTGATATATTCAGAAATAGCATGGGGAGTGAATAATTGCACCTCACCTACATGCTTCTTTTTGAAAGCTCCATAATCACCTGATACACAACCATTCTGACAAATCATAATACGTGTACCAATAGCAAATTTCAAGCTAAGACTTTTGTCATAGCTATTCTGCCAGCCCACTTCTAATTGCATCTCACTATCCATAACATTTCTAATTGTAAATCTACCATTAGCAATATTCCCATCTCTAGCTGTTGAATACATCTCTCTATCGAGTGTAAATCCAGCTTTTTCAATACTATTTAATGTCAAATCTATCAACTGTCCATGAGAAACAGGTTTGTATGTGTTGGTTTGTTGTGGAATTTCTGCATTCAATAGAATGTCTTTAGTTGTATTATACATATTGATTGTTTTTAAATGTAATTAATTCGATTCATCTCGTTTTTAAAATACCCATACACCTCTGGTATATGTTTCTTATAATATGGTTGGTTATCCTTACACCAGTTTTTTAACTCATCTGATGTTTTAAAGGGTTTCTGCCAGCTTCTTCCTGACATTATTACTTCAAAAGATGGTTTTAGCTCATTTATAAAATCTTGAGGGGTCCAACCCTCCCAAACATTTCTGTCTAAACTCATAATAACTGTTTTTGTTTTAAATAGTCTTCAATGGTTTTCATATCATACGTTTTTGCTAAATCAGCCCAATCTTTAATTCCTTCTTTTAAATATTTCTTAGGGACATTACAATATCCAAAATCAAAGAGCTTGGTTATTTGCTGAGAGTTTTCTACGCCTGTAATATCAGAATCAAAAGATAGAATTTGTCTCTTAGAGTTTGCTTTAAGGAATTCTACATTCTCTGGAGAGAAACATCCCATACCCTCATTCTGAACAGCACAGGAGCAAGGAAACAGCTTTCTCATCACCATATAGTCCTTTTTGCTTTTGTTAATAAACGCAGTGTCACAATTAACAATCCTATCTTTCCCATCCATAGTGGTGATAGGAACATTGTTAGGAACCCATTTACTCTTCTTATCAGCAAAAGGTCTATATATCTTCCAATGTCCATCATAGAAATAACCAAATCTAAGTTCTGTATCCTTAAGAGGAAACATACTTTTGTTTAGATAGAGCTTCTTTATAGAATATACGCCACATTCCTTAAGATCATCAATAGACTGGTGATACTGGTTCCAATATTCAAGCTCCTCATTAGTGAACTTCCTTGTAACCACTTGAATAAGAGAATATCTCTTACCTAGAGATTCAGGTTGTTTGTATTCAGGAACCACTCTTTTCACTTCTTCTACTCCCTTTGTAGATATTCCAAGTCCAAAATCTCTATCAATCAACCTCAATACATCATCTATAGAAGATAGGTTGAACAAGAGTTTAACAAACACAAAACAGTTACCCCTCTTGTTTGCATCAGCAAAGTCTATAAAAGATAGGTTTCCATACTTATTACCTATTAAAAAAGAAGGATTGTTCTCAATTCTAAAAGGAGAAAATGTCACCTCATTCATCTTCCAGGGATTGGGCATATACCACTTAAATATATCATACTCAGATATTTTACTGAGCACTGTTTCTGGTGTTAGTTGTTCTCTTCTTTTGCCCTTAATCATAACAAATAAAAAACCTCCCACTATTTCTAATGGGAGGCTAATTTTTAATCAACAATTAGAAATCAGGAGTGTCATCAGCAATTGTTCTGTCTGAAGCAACAAGATTATCCTCAGAATTGTATTCTTTCAGATCTTTAAGAATATAGAAATCTCTACATCCATATTCTCCTGTTACATTAACAACAAAACGCTCATGAGGTTTAAGGTCTTTAGGTTTCTTAAGTTTAAGAGCATCCACAGTTTTAGAATTAGAGAAATCCATAACACGGAATTGCTTTAAGCTATATGCTGGTAAGAAGGCTTTGTTATAAACCGCTTGGTATTCCTTAGTTTCCTCATCTTTAATAACAGTTTTCACTGTAGCTAAGGCAACAACAGGTGTACACCACTCACCATCAACTTGATCTTTCAGATCTTTTACATTACCTTTCATCAGCTTCTTCCAATCTAAGGATAGAGTGGTTTCAGCATCACGATAGTCAAGATTGCCCAACCATGTGCGAAGGAAGTTATAAAGATCTTCTTCTCCTACAAATGCTACACGATATTCTCTAGAAGCAAACCAACTAGGGAGATCATTAGCATCAGCAGCCCAGGAACAAGAACCAATAGAATTAATGTATTGTTTCTTTGTACCATCCTTATTAACCTTTTCTTTATCCTCAAGGAAGAATGTCACTTTAAACTTCTCCTTGTTTTTCACTTCTTCAAGCCATACATCCACACGAAGTGTTGTATTACCATCTTGAGAAGTTCCTAAATACTCAAGAGCTTTACTATCTTCTTTAGGCTCAAACCCAAGAATGTCTTTACACTCTTCAGCATTAGGGTTGATAGCTAACACGTTAGCTTCAAACAGTCCCACCTTTCTTACAGGTGCATCAAATTGTTGTTTTTGTTCTTTCTTTTTTCCTCCAATGTTCATTGCTTTCTAGTTTAAATTGTTATTAATTATAATACTCATTGACCTTATCAACCACCATCTGCAAATTGTTTGGAACTTTCAGGTCTTCAAACATTCCATCAGGGCTTTTTGCAGGGTATTTCTTATATCTGTTGGTGATAAAATAGAAGTTAGCCCCTTCTTTTGTGTCTTCAACATGTGTGTAAAGACAAATCGTAAATAATCCTTCTAAAACAATCTGGTTGTCCAGCATTTTTCCAGAGGTTTTCATCTTATATCCTACAATTTCTCCACCATCCTCAACCACTTCTGGGTGAGAGAAATAGAAGATTTTCAAATCATCTCTAAGTTTGCGAGCCTCTCTAAACAAATCCACCATATCTTTAGCCATTACAGTGAACTTTGTAAATCCCACTTCATTAGCTTTATCAGCCATACGAAATGCCATCATGTAATTGCTATCCTCAATAACAATGTTTTTGATGTGAGGAGCTTTCTCAGAAACGGTTTTAATGAGACGTGTAATTTCTACAATCTCATCAACCTCCTTGTAGTTTTTGTTTTCAGTGTTGTACAGTTTTTCTGCTCCTTTGAAAGGAAGCTCTTTCTTAGCAGTGTTGATGATGTAAGTTTCCTTTGGGTTTAGATGTTTGATTGAGGTGGATTTTCCTGTGCCTGTAGCACCAACAATCCCAATTAATTTGCTTGCCATGTTTATAGTTTTATGACTGTGAAATTACATCAATTTCAGCAAATTTCAAAACTATTTTTTGACTTTTTAATGCATCTGGGTTAGATAATAATTGATTGTACATATTCTCAGCAGTCTCTAAATTAGAAGATCCTGTAATATAATGACCATCAACTCTCACTTCATACCAAGGTTGTTTTCCAAACTCTTTTTCAGATATTAATTCTATTTTCATTTGTATTTAATTTTAGATTGATCTAACATTGATAGACTTTCCTTTATTTTCTTGAGTTCTGGGAGCTCATTGAGACACACAATATGTAAATCCGCTATCTTGCTCTTATAATCTAGCTTTATAGCCCTATTGAGAATCTGTGAGGTTTCTTCTGCATTATATGTAAAGTTCATCAGAATAACAGAGTCTAGTTCTTTATATGTCACTCCCACCTTACCCATAGCAGCCAGAGCTAAATGATTAGATTCACCACACTGAAACTTTCTAAATGCATCATCATTAGGAGACTTACTGTGATAGGATGGTATTCCTATTTCATCAGCCACCTTTGACAACCCTGTAAACACCACCACTCTCTTATCACCAAGAATCTTAAGAAGCTTTCTTACATATCTCAGTTTGCCTATTGAAGATAGAGACAATCTGTTTCTAGCTAAAGCTAAAGACATAAAGTTCTTACCCTCATCTTTCATCTTTTGAATCACCCATGTATAAGCACCATATCTCTGTTTCTCTGTCTTTAGCTTTCCTTTCTTATCCTTTGTTTTCTGTATGTCATCTAAAGCAACCAGATGCACAGTGATTTGGTAGTCTGCAAGGATACCATCCTCTATACCCTGAAGAGTGGTGTATTTAGCTATCTCTTTCATTCCCCAGTCCATCTTAGTATCATCACTCACTGTTCCTGAAAGAGCTAGTGTTCTAACAGAGTTCTTCATTATTTCAAAACACAGCTCACGTTCATTCTCAGATGCTGAGTGAAACTCATCAATAATAAAGAAATTATACCCCGTGTCTAAATGCTTCTTTAGAGAGCTAAAATTGACATGTGTCACATTTGGGTTGTCATATCTCCATAGTTCACATTCATCTATCCAAGTGTCTCTAAGCTTGTTATCTGGATAGGCTATTAGCACTTCTCCATCCTTACATAGCTTCTTAAGAACCTCAATAGTGGTGCGACATTTTCCAAACCTCATAGCAAGGTCTAAATAACCCTTATCATTAGTCTTATAAAATTTAATGGTTTTATCAACCATTTGCTTCTGCAGTTCATCTTGTTTTGTCATAAAAAAGATATAAATTGACCATTCTTATCTTTCATCACCACTACATTAAACTTCTCATCGTAGTGATTACACACTCTTTCAAGCACCTTTGGAACATCCATGCACATTTGTAAATACATAGCAAATTCATGAGGTGGTAAGAAAGGGTTGTGTTTTTTTCCATCAAACCTCTCCTTATAATATTCATAAACAAGTTGAACAGACCCTGCTTTCTTCATTTGAAGATATTCATGCTTTGTCATTTTCAAATAGAATTGTAAGTGACCAGAATAGCCATTCAAAGTTAATAGCTATATAAGCATCCTTTTTAGTGATGCTATTCAAAACGCTAATTGTTGGCGTAAGTACAAACTGCCAGAAATGATCCTTTTCACTGGGTAGAGTGGAAAATGTTGCTAATCTTATTTTCATACACTTTTAATTATTTTGCTTTCACGAATTTCAATCTTCTCCTGGTTATTGTTTAATAATAAAATAAGCAATTGTTGTGCTTGTAGATAGTCTAATTTCAATGGTTTCACTCCGTTCACTTTGATAATGACTTCATTACCAGTGTCTTGAATAGAACCAGCAATCTCACCAATTAGATGATCTGCCCAATTTCCACTACCAGAATATTTTAATGTTGTAAATAAATACCCCTCATCTAAGTCATAATCGTAAGACAGAGGAGCTGTTCCTTCTGCATCAGTTTGTAAATACACTTGTTTCATTGTTTGTTTTGTTTACTTGTTTAAGAAATAACTCTTATTAACCACTGCTTCATAGTCAACATCCCTAATGTTCATCTTCTTAGGGAGCTCTTTGAACATACCTATTTGCCCTAAGAACGCAAGCCCAATTCGAATGTCATCCTCTCCATAAGAATTCTTGATCAGTCGTAAGCTTCTGAAATACTTAGCACCATAACTATCTCTCAGCTTATCAAGATCATATCCAGATGGATCAGCCACTTTATAACGCACAGGATCAAACAGGGCTAGAACAACATCAGCATCGTTCTGAGTGGAAGAACTGTCTGCAAAATCCTCCAACTGAGGCTCTACATCACCATTCTTAATCCTCATAGGATTACTAATGTCTCTATTGAACTGACTCACCACCACTGGTGTATATCCATAGAAATCTCTGGCATACCTAAGCTCATCACTCATCTTGTCTATAGCCTGTTTCTTGGTGGGTTGGTCTTTTGTTAGCTTCAATAAGCCAATGTGATCTATTACAACAATAGTCACTTCACTCTCGTTATTAGGAAAATAGCACTTATTATATTCATCTATTTGCTCAATTCTACCGTTCTGTAGAGCATGGGCTTTTAATTCTTTTGCTATTCCCACAGGATTTTCTGGACCATCAATAATTGTAATTACATCTTCCATAGATGATAGATAGTCCTCATACATAAGAAATAGATCATGTTCATCTTTTGTCATTTTTTCTGTCCAGCCTAATAGCTTAGGAACAGGTATCATAATGCCTTGATCTATAAAGATTTTCCTACTCACCCATTTAGCCAGTTTGTAGGTTTTAGATCGTTCCATTGAACGATATATAATACGTAACTTGATTTTTGGGTCTTTCTGACTGATATACCAATCAAATGGATTGAGAACAAAGGCATCATCTATAAAACTAGTTTTACCTGAGCCTGTCAAACCACCTACAAGAAAATACATAGACTTTCTAATACCAATGTATCTATTTAGCCTATCAAATCCCATAGGAATACCCCCATTTCTACCATCCAAGCCCTTCTGTATCTCAGATTTTAATAGTTCAAAACTCATATTTCGTGTTTTAATGCATGAGATTTTTGGCAAAATTCATGCAGAATTACCAATTTTTGGTACTTATTGCAAACTTTTCCACATATACCCATAACATTTCCTTGTTGTGATGGGGGCATCAGGAAATCTTTTTCTAAGTCTTCTAATATGAACATCCACTGTTCTTGGTAATACAACAATATCATCTCCCCAAACATTCCTAAGAAGCTCCTCTCTACCTACAACTCTATCAGGATTTTCTTGGAGATAAGCAATAATCATAAATTCCTTCCTAGGAAGGTATAAAACATTTCCATTGTGTTCTATTGACTTGTCATTGTTGTTTATAATCCACATTTACTTTCATTTTGTTGAGAATTTACCACATTTTCCTTTTCCTGAGGAACCTCATAATTTTCATTAAGCCAGTCATAAAAGCTTACAACATTAAATTTAGTGGATTTTTCTACCCACTTTTTCCAAATGTCCATCCATGTTTTTTCCATAAATTGTTGTTTTAAAATGTTGAGATAATTTGTCCCAGTTTACTTTTTTCTCTACAGGAGTACTAATAGTACGACTGTCTACCTTTTTATGTCTTATACGAGATTCTTCCAGAATCCTTTGGTAGTATTTTTCTCTACTTGTCATAACTTTGTTTAAAATATTTAAAAACAAATCTATCAAATCTACTTGCTTCAATCACCACCTCTATTAAATTTATTCCAGTTTCTAAGTAATGATTTAGATCAATTTGATAAGTTTTTTCTACTATTGTCTTTTTATCATATAATTTTTTTCCACTAAGACTGAACACTTTTAAAGTTTGTGTATAAGTGGTATTACTAAAAGAACTTTTAAACATCCCATTCTTGATGGAAATTTCTAACTTATTTGGTCCTCTGTTAACAACTATATAGTTACTTTCAATTAAAGGAAGAGTTAAAAGAGCTGTATTTATTTCTAACCATCCCATATCTGGTCTAGTTATACAAGCTGTTTCAGCTTTTGCTCTAAATAATATATTTATACTAGTAGGACGTGCAACATACACCGTTTCACAACTTAATGCTCTAACTATTATATCTATGGCAGCATCTTGATCAGCTTTTGTTCTAATTCTTGCTTCACAATCTTGTTTGTTACACACTGTAAAACTGTGCAACCCACTAGAATAGCCTAGGTAGTTCACTCTAATAACATTGTTTTCAAAGAATTGTCCTCCATTTTGAGCACTTGATAATAAACTGATTATCAATAAAATAAATGTAAATATCTTTTTCATAACGTTGGTTTGTTATGTAAAGATAAATAAAAAACCCCAATAGTAGAAACTATCGGGGGAATATACCTGGTTGTTTTCTTTAAGCCTCTTCCAGCTGCGTTTGTTCTAAAAGCTCTTCCATTGAGAAATCTGTATCATTACAGTCTTTAATCAATTCAATTAGCTTTTTTAGGTTTTCTTCTGTAAAAGCAAAACGCCTCAACAAAAAGTATTCATAAGGAAGTTCTTTGTCTGTAAGCTCTATTTCAGAGAGCATAACTCCTACATCATTCTGGGGAAGCACTCTTACAGTGTAAATAATATTATATTTTTCACCCTTCTTCACCCATTTATTAATAGGTATTTCCTTAGGACGATTTCTGTCATCAATACATATACATTCCACCATATGACATATTTTAAGTTGCGGGGGGTAGATTCGAACTACCGTCATTTGGCTTATGAGACCAAGCTGGAACCATCTCCAGTCCACCCCACAATTTGCAACTTTTGTTCTATGTCAGTAGGAGTTGCCAACCTATCTAGCTTACGATCTAGCTCACTTTTACATGAGGAACTACGATCCCCTAGCCTCAGGGCACATTATTTTTTAAATATCCACAGAACCAGTGGGAATTGATGGAGAGGGTGCATTATTCACCCCCTCTTTTATCAATTCTATATATGGTTCAAAGGTTCTTTGGTTTAAATATGTTAGGCTGTTCTGCATGTATTTAAGCTTGTTCTCACTAGCTTTTACAGAATTCTCCTTTTTTTGAACCACTTCATATTCCAAAGCTGCCACCATCTCATCTATTGTATATTCTCCCTCATTAAGAATCTTTGTAAGTTTTGTCTTACAATCATCCTTTTTAGTTCTCAAACTACGTGTTCCTTCAAAAGTTTTTCCCTTATAGGCAAATGTATCTGTTCCAGGATAGGCTTTCCACCATCTTTCAAAATCATCTGTCTTATCAGGAGCTTTTCTTGATAAAGGCTTTTCTATTATTTCTTTATCAAGCATCTCTATAACAGATCTTCCTGATAGTGTGAGCTTTCCCTGTTCTGTTAATAGCCCTTTTCTAATCACCCCTTGTAACAGCGTTTTAAGCTTTACATCATCTTCACAAAGAGCTATTACATCCATTTCCTCAGAAACCTTTAGAAGAAACACCATATTTACATCATATCCATTCTTATATAATTCTTTAAAATGGGAGAAGGTTATGCATAGGTTCATTTTGTAATATTTTATCTTTGTCAACAACCACTATTTTTGCAGGTTTCCTATTTTTCAACAACCATTCTCTATATTCCTGCTCCATTAGCATCTGTTCCTCTAGCAAATATACAGAATCTTTTATAGATTCTCTTTCAAAATCTTCAATATTTAGTTTCATACATTCTTGGTATTTCTTCTTCCTGCATTTCAAATGTATATGGAATGTATATCACTCCACCATTAGGAAGCTCTTGTTTAAGATAGTAGTTATTGTATTCATCAGGAACAAGCTCTATTCCCTTTCCATCAACCGTTATTTGTAACATCCCAGGCTGTTGTTCCTGATCTTGAATAGGTGTATTCATGCACGATGGTAGGACTATTATCAATAGTAATATTAACTTGTTCATTACAAAGCACCTTTTTAAGTAGTTTTACAATCTCTTCACTTTTGGTAAATCCTTCTTTGCCTTTAATTCCATCAAGATAAAATTCACCTTGATAATCTGGTTCTTTTTTATATTCCCATTTAGGAATATAAATAGCAAATTCAACATTATCTGCATGTCCGTAATACCTGAATATCACCTGAGCTTTTCCAGATGCTTGAATATCTAATAAATTTGAATGTAAATCTTTAATTCTGTCTATCATAAAATTAATTTTAAAAATAAAAAAAGGACAGTGGTAGAAACCACCGTCCGTTCAAAAAAAAAAAAACATGAAAAATACATTACAAATATACTAATCTTTCACTCTAAGTCCAAATTCTAAAGAAAACCAAGAAAATGTTCTTTCAGCTCTAGATTTATTACATTTAAACACTTTCTTTATTAAGGGGATAGCATATGCTCTTAACTCATCAGCTTGCTGTTGTGTCATAGTCCAATTAAAGAACCACATATCATCTTTCTTAGCTTCTTCAATAGTTTTACCCACCATGTTAAGCTGATATTCAATAAGGTGTTCAGCAATGTTTAAACGATTGATTTTCATAACATTATAATAAAGCCATTAACAATATACCAATTGATGCACCAATTACACTTCCTTTAAAGAAGGAATTAGCATCAAATTTACGATTTTTCTCGTAAAAGAAAGCATCTATGTTCTTATTTTCAAAATGCGGATTGGTGTGTTTTATCTCCACCTTTGTTCTTCTAGGCTCATAAAATTTCAATCTACCCTTTGTATTTCTCTTAAAGAACCCTCCTTTAAACTCTGTAATTGCAACATATTGAGAATCAATAAACTTAATCTCGTTGATTTTTAGATTAGTTTTTCCTATTGTAGCATCTATTTTGTAATGAGCTGTAGAATCTTTAGCCTGTGTACCTATTAGAACAGTGCTATCTTCGTAATATCTAATTACATCTTTGCATATATGAGCTATACTGTCTTCCCATTGTTTCATTTTAGCAGAGTCTAAATAGGGCACTGGTTTATCTTTAATAACCACTTCTGTTCCTTGGGCTATCAGGGCTTTTACCTCCTTCACTTTTTTATTATACTTCTCTGTTGTCTCAAACAGCTTAGCTCTCAGGTCCTGCATGCTTTCTTGATTCTTTACAATCTCAGCATCTTTCACTGTAATTGTCCTACCAAGACTATCGTTCATTTTGGTAGCCTCTTCATATTTAAGTTGTAATTCTCTATAATCTCCGTCTTTTCCACAAGATTTTAAAACTAAGAAAAATATAAATGCCAATGCTAATATTAGCAAAAAGTCTGACCACTTCATTTTAAATTGTATTTAGTTAATAATTTGTTTCGTCTGGTGTTTATTTCTTCATACCTATACATATCCATTTCCACTTGATCATGCTCTTGAAGAGTTAAGAGTATGATGTTTTCTTCATCAAGAGCACCCTGTGGATACTTTTCTTTTGGTAGTATGTGATGAAAGAACACTGTTAAAGGCTCATTTCCCAAAAATTCACCACTTAGTTCAGAAAAGTGTGGTTTCTTACACCAAATTTGTTGGAAAAAGTGTAATTGATCGGAATATTTCCGATTAACCTCTTCAGATTTGTCCAGTTTTTTATGCAATAAACTGGACATTTTGGACATTGGTTTTCTTGGTTTGTGTCTGAAACAGTAGTCTGATTCAGCATTGCACCCACATGTTTTACACTTCATAGGTGAAATTTAACAAGAAGCCCATCCATAAAACACCCACCTGCCATCTTTTTCATTTGTTGCTTTTTTGTAACTAATCTTGGCAGTTATTGTATTACCCTTTTCAAGGTCCTTACGCATTTCTACATAAGTGGAATTACCTGTTTCTTCTGTATATTTACGAGCAGCTTTAACAGCATCTCCTTTTGTATTAAACTTTCCAATTAGTCCCTTATAATTAGACTGAGCGTAAAACTTTAACACCCACTTTTTAGTGCCCTTTTCTACAACATGTTCCACCTGTGATTTAATCTTATTATTATTTGTCACGGGTTGCTCAATACATATAGCTTCAGCACCTTCGAACTTTGTCAAAACATCCAATCTTTCGTTTATATACTCGTTCAAAGACTTTTTACTAGCTTTAAACTTAGCTGTAACATCTGAATATCCTTCTGAGGAATTAATCTCTCCGCTATATCCCTGCTGATGTCCATATTCATCATTAGCATCTTCTACAGCATTATTATATGCTTCTTTAACTGATTTACCTCTACTGTATGTTTGAAATTGTTGTGATCCCATAAAAATTATTTTACTTTGTTATAAGTTTTGTATTTACTCTTAGTATTATAGACATCAATTAAGAAGTTAATCTTATCCTTCCAAGTCTTATATTCTTTTTTACGCTTGTCAAGCTTTTCTCCTTCTTCTTCCAACTTTTCTATCTCCTCCTGAAGCTCTCCAAGACTAATGTATTGTTTATTAAATAATGACATTTCATCATCATTTAATGATAAGATTAACTCTCCCATAACGATAATTGATTTGGATTTACTATTATATTTCTTTTCTTACCCTCTGTTT
>Ga0315902_10003092_pt1 | contig 25241 bp, 24 predicted proteins | sample LakEriMetagenome_9_FD_203523 | JGI IMG/M metagenome (GOLD analysis project Ga0315902, IMG submission 203523) | Freshwater fungal communities from buoy surface, Lake Erie, Ohio, United States - Buoy 12 MA117 | ecosystem: Environmental > Aquatic > Freshwater > Lake > Lake biofilm | place: USA... | reverse complement strand
ATTTGCACCGACATCCATTACCACATCGTTGTCGTTGATTTGAACACCATGTTTAAGGTATCCCTCTACGTGGTGGTCCAACATTTTGGCTTCTGGCTTTCTTAAACAGTATATTTCTGTGCCATCCTGCAGGCGTGTTTTTTTCATTCCTCCCATTTTCTCAAAAATAGCCAAAATCGCTTATTATGGAGGGAAGAATGAGGTTTTTTTCCTACATAGCCTAGGTAAATAAGCTATTCTTTAGTGTTCAATAAACGGTTGACGCGGTAATGCCCGTTAATCGGCGCTGGCCATTGAAGTAACTTGGCTTCCTCCTTTGTTCCTGCTCCTCCGTTATGAATAATGTAGGGTATTTTTATCCCCTTTTCGTTTCGTTCATATTTATTCGAAATGATGGCGATGTGCCACAAACTTCCGGGAATTTGATCGTACGTTACGATGTCACCTGCTTTCCATACTCCTTTTTCGAAGCAAGAATCGCTTGTGCAAATGTTTAGTTTTTCGGCATGTTGATCAAAAAAGATGCGCATGTTTCGAACGCGTCGAAAGTTCATGTTGGGGTCAAACGGGCCGGGGTATCTGTTCGGATGGCTTTTGAAGTCAGCATCTAAGGCGTCTTTGAGCAAGTAACCATTAGCGCGCATTGCTCGTTCGATCACATCTGTGCAAACACCGCGGTCATTTGGGGGATAGCCCCCGTTATAATATTTGCCATCGTATTGGATTACCACACCGATTTGTTTTCTGGCGGCATCAACGAGTGGATGGCTTGGTCCTTGGTGCACGGATCTGTGTTCAGTAGTTGTATCAGAAGTGCCTTTTTTACTTGGATTTTCTTTTTCACTTTCAGTTTGGCAGGCGAAAAAGAAACAAACCAGCATGCTCGGGTAAAAATAGATTTTCTGCATTCGGTGAATCATCGGGTAGATTATAAGTTGGAAAAATTACCTTTGTGAAAGCACAAAATACCGTTTTGGTTACAAATTACCGTTGAATGGCATGGATTAAAAAAATACTTGCGCGTATCCTGTCCCAAGGGGCGTACCTACGAACCTTGCACAGGGCCTTTTTCCTTTTGTACCGCATTGGTTTTCTCAAAAAAAAACCTGCATTTAGTTACCATTACTTTGTGAAAAAGCTCATTAAACCCGATGATGTGGTAGTTGATTTGGGTGCGAATTTGGGTTATTTTGCGCGAACTTTTTCCGATTTGACTCCCAAAGGCCGGGTGGTTGCGATTGAGCCAATACCTCTTTTTTACGGCGTATTACGTTATTTTTTGGGGAACAGAAAGAACGTAGAGCTCCACAATGTCGCCTTAGGGAAGGATGCTGGAAATGTTTATATGGTGATGCCCGAAACGGATGGTTTTATACGAACCGGACTGCCACATGTGGCTTCAGGAGAAACAGAACTTCAACAGCATAAGCATCAACGAGTGGAAATTGCATCAGCTCGTTCTTTTTTTGAGCAAATCGGTTCGTTCTCGTACTTAAAATGCGACATTGAAGGTTACGAAGGTGTGGTAATACCCGAGGTAATGGATTTGTTGAACCGGGTGCGCCCCCTCATTCAGATAGAAATCGCTGAAAAGAATAAAACATCATTGCTTCAAGCCTTTGAAGGCATCGGATACGAACGTTTTTCGGTAGTGAGTAATCGCTTGGTACGAGAAGTGGGTGAGGCGCATCAGGAAGGAGACTATTTGTTTATCCCAAAGGAAAAAACCAGTGATTTTAAGCACTTGTTGTAGTGATTACAAGGTTTAATTGTTCGTTGGAGCGGGTGTATCTTTTTCGGTTGATATTTCCTTTTCCTCTACTGTGAAAACTTCCGTTGTAGGAGTTTCTATTGCTGGTTCTTGAATTTCCTCAGCTTGATCATTTTCCGGAAGTGTTTTCAGCGAGGAGGGTTCGTATTTAATGGCGTTTTCAAGTTCGATGGAGACCTGGTCGAGCGGTTGTCGGAGTTCTTCTTCAGTTTCCTTAAGAATGGCGTTTAAATTCAAGTTTCCGGTCATTTCACCGGTGGTTTTTTTAATTTCAGACTGCAAATCGTTTGAGGCCTCTCTGATTTGACGAAACGTGCGTCCTAGTGTTTTCGCCAGTCCGGGAATGCTTTTGGACCCAAAAAACATCAGAACAAAAAAGATTATCAGAAGAACTTCTGAACCTGCAATGTCATTTAGGAAAAGCAACATAGATCCCAATTTGTACAAAGGTAGGAAAACAGCTTAAACATTCGCCGTTTAATAACAATCACTTGGTTTGCATTTTCTCCACCAAGGCCGCTTTGAATGAGCTTGGAATGAAAGGGATTAGGTATTTATTGAGAAAATGATACCTTTTTTGGTTGAAAACCAAGGCCTTTCCCTTTGACATGGCGTTATATCCTTTTAATGCGGTAGATCGGGCATCAGTGGCTTGCTTAAACAAGTTTCCACCGTCTAAACCCGCGGCTTTTTCAAAACCGGTATGAACAGGTCCTGGGCAAAGCGTTGTAACCGAGATGCCTGTATGTCTCAATTCGCGGGCTAATCCTCTGGAGAAGGAGACGACAAAGGCTTTTGTTGCGAAATAGGTGGCTTGTAAAGGTCCGGGAAGGAACCCAGCTACACTGGCTACGTTCAATATTTTGCCTTTGTTCGCAGAAACCATTTGTTGCAGGATGGCATGCGTCAATGCTGTCAATGCCATGACATTGAGTTGTATCATTTTTTCGTCCAGATTCCATTGCCGTTCGTGAAAACGACCATGACCTCCAAAACCCGCATTGTTGATTAAGATTTCTACTTGTATGTTTTCCTCTGAAATGAAGGTTGTGAGTGACTCAACTGCGTTTGGGGTGGTGAGGTCGAGTGGAAAAACGAGCACCTTGGATGAATAGGTAGCCTCGATTTCTTGTTTAAGTTCATCAAGCGCCTCTTTGTTACGTGCAACCAAAAGGCAGTCACCCCCTTTGGCGGCATGTATTTTAGCAAATTCTTTGCCTAATCCGCTAGAGGCTCCTGTTATAAGTGCAACGTTTTTCATGTTTATCTTTTAACGGCATCCCATGCCATGTCAAACAAATTTGCCCGTAAAGCAAAATCGCCCTCTTTGTCTGGGTTTTGTCGAAGAAACTTTACGGTGGTGTACATCGTACTTTCCATCAGTCGAATAACAAGTTGAGCGTCTATTTGTTTCAATATCTTTTGCTCACTTCCTCTGTCAATAATGGAAGTGAGTAATTGGGTGTAACTTGTTGTACGTTCAATTTCCTGGTTGAAAAAGGGAGAATGTTCGTATTGGAGCATGAAGTCAAAATCATCGGGATGTTCCATTTGCCATTCCACCGTCGCTAGCCAAAGGGTAAACAAGCTTTCTTTGAACGTTGCGCCCAGGTACGTTTGGGCTTGAATGTATTGAAATAGTTGTTCCTTCACATCGCTGTATAGGGCGTTTATGAGGTCGTTTTTTGTTGGGTAATAATGAAAAAGAATTCCGTTGCTCACACCCGCATCCTTCGCAATCATTGCCGTTGGGGTACCATAAAAACCTTTTTCAGAGAATAATTTCTTGGCGGTTTTAATGAGTTTATCCTTTTTTGTCATGCGACAAATATAACAAATTGACTATACAGTCGAGGGGTAAGAGGATCAAAACGACTTGAAATTGACTGAATGGTCAGTACCCTGCTTTTTCCATGGGATAGGCGGTCAGGGTTGCACTTGCCTGTGCAATTGTTTCGCCTTCCTGGTTGGTGACCGTAGCATTCATGAAAAGCAGCCGATTACCTTGCTTAACGAGCGAAGATTGTGCTCTCAGGACATCGCCAAGACGTGCTCCTAGTATGTATGATACATTGAGGTTGACGGTAGCGACTACCTTATTTTCTGTGCAAACCAAGCTTAAGGCTCCGACACCTGTAACGGCATCGAGCAGGGCGGCAATTAATCCCCCATGCGCATGATGCGGTGTTGCCAAATGTTCGTCCTTAACAGTTAATCCATAAACAACATTTCCAGGGCTGCGTATTTCAAAATCGGCGTCAATGAGTTTGCCAAACTGGTTTTTTCGCTGATATTCCTTTATTAGTGGATGCTGATGGAGCAGGTGCATTAGCCTTTTTTGTCTTTCAAGTGAACATCGAGTTGAGGGAAAGGGAAACGTAAACCTTCTTTGCCAAATTCCTGATACACCCGCTCGTTGATGTCAAAAAAAACTGGTAGGAAGTCGTCTGTTTTAACCCATGCTTGTAGCGTGATTTCCACCGAAGATGGCCCCATGTTTTTAATTCCGATGAAGTACTCTGGGTCATCTACAATGCGGCTTTCTTCTTTAACGAAACGTTCCAACGTTTTTTTTGCCTTTTGAAAATCATCTCCATAAGAGATACTGAATATCCAGTCGATGCGGCGTTTATCCGCCATGGTAAAATTGATGATGTTTCCATTGGCAACCTGTCCATTGGGTAAGACAATAATTTTATTATCCAATGTGCATAAATAGGTATTGAAAATTTGAATTTCGGTAACAACGCCTTGTTCTCCTTGGGAAAGAATCATGTCGCCGACTTTGAATGGCTTTAACACTAGAATCATGACCCCACCTGCAAAGTTGGAAAGTGTACCTGAAAATGCCATACCAATGGCAAGTCCCACGGCTCCCAACATGGCAACAAAGGATGTCATCTCCACGCCTAATTTGGCAATGGCGGACACCACCACAAGAATTTTCAGAATCAATGAGGTAACGCTTGTGATGAAGGTGGTTAATCCTGCATCGGTTTTGCTGTTGGTCATGATTTTGGATATCATCCTTGCAATCACGTTTGAAAGCCAGAAACCTCCAACAACAATGACAATCGCAATGAGTAGGTTGCTACCGAAGTTAAACAACATGTCGTTGATGCTGGTGTATTTAACGCCAAAATATTCTTCCAACCATTTCATTGTTTCGTTTTTTTTGCAAAACTAATTCATTTCGCGGAATTCTTTTTGTGTTCCTCATTCCCTTATTTTTGTGGTATGTTCTTTTTACTTTCTAAGGCACTCTTGTTTTTACTTTCACCTTTTACGTGGTTTATGGCCAGCATTATATTGGCTTTTTTCTTGCGAAATACCGTTTGGAGTAGTCGATTTAAATGGACATCAATTGCATTATTTACCTTTTTCACCAATTCTTTTTTACTTCTCGAATGCACCCGTTTGTGGGAAATACACGGAAAAAAACCACCTGAAATTGGCACCCATCAGGTAGGGATTGTGTTAACGGGAATGGCGGAATACGATAACAACCTTGACCGCATTAGTATCCGCCGAGGCACCGATCGATTGTGGCAAGCATTGACGCTTTATCACATGGGAAAGGTGAAAAAAATATTGATTTCTGGTGATCATGGATACATCAGTGACCGTGGCTTGCATGAAGCCAAGCAGTTTAAGCAGGTGTTGATTGGATGGGGTATTCCTGCCACCGATATTCTCACTGAGAATGTATCGAGGAATACCCACGAAAATGCGGTGGAGACAAAAAAACTTCTACAGAAAAACTACCGAATCAATCAGCCTTTTTTATTAATTACATCTGGCAGGCACATGCGAAGGTCGTTGGCTTGTTTTGAATCCGTTGGGTTGAACTGCGTTCCTTATGCGACTGACTTATATACGGGGCCCCATCGCTCCTATTTTTGGGATCAGTATTTCGTCCCCAATGTGGAGAATTTTTCAGAATGGAATGCGCTTTTGAAGGAGGTGGTCGGCTATATTGCCTATGACATGGCCGGGTATATTTGATGTGTTCTTTTCGTTTTTGTATGTGAAATGGACTCATCGCAAAACTTATTAATAAAGCTTTTCAGATTATTCTCGTTTCGGTAATGCTTTGCCAAAGCAAAGCACTAATTTTGCAGTCAATGAAGCGCTTATTCGTCATCCTCTTCTTTTTCTGTTCTTCCGTCAGTTGGACTCAGCTAGAGGTAACTGCTGTAAAGGCAAATGAGCGGATTATTATCGACGGAGAGGCGAACGATGAAATTTGGAGTCGTAGCCCGATGGTTGGAAATTTTATACAATTCAAGCCTAATCCGGGGCAACATGCTACTCACCAAACCGAAGTCAAAGTGGCTTATGACGATCAGGCGTTTTACCTGTTTGCACATTGTTACGATGACCCTGCGTTACAATCGCGCGTGTTGTCCCAACGCGATGATTTCAATGCCAATGTGGATAATTTTCAGGTGTTGTTTGATACGTACAACGACGACATCAATGGATTTTTATTCGGTGTTAGCAGCATGGGAGTGCAAGCAGATGCGAAAGTGACTGTAGGAAGCCGTTATTTCGACTTGAATATGGTTTGGTCGAGTACGGTCAAGCAAGTCGAAAACGGTTGGCAGGTCGAGATAAAAATCCCTTATTCTGCCTTGCGCTTTCCTAAAAAGGAGGTTCAATCGTGGGGTATCAATTTTTACCGTTATATCAGTAGAGGGCGAGAGGAGTCAACCTGGAGTCCGATTAAACCAGACTTTGACAACCTTCCTGCTCAATGTGGCGAATTGAAGGGGGTTAGCGGTATTGAGCCGCCTGTTCGACTGGCTTTTATACCGTATTTATCGGCATACGCCGAACGCATGCAATCGAACGGCGTAAATCCGAGCAACGGAGGGTTTTCGTTTAATGGTGGCATGGACATCAAGCTTGGAGTTAATGAAGCTTTTACATTGGATGTAACGTTGGTTCCCGATTTTGGTCAAGTCGTGTTCGATAACCAAGTACTTAACCTTTCTCCATTTGAAATTCAGTTCAACGAAAACAGGCAATTTTTTACAGAGGGTACGGAATTGTTCAGCAAGTCGGGTTTGTTTTATTCCCGGAGAATCGGTATTCAGTCGCCTTATGCCGTTTTAAAAACAAATTTGCAGCCTTATGAGTTTTTGGAGAATGTTCCTTCCTCCTCCCAGTTGATCAATGCGTCGAAGTTCTCAGGAAGAACAAAAAAGGGGCTTGGGATTGGTGTTTTTAACGGATTGACAGCTGAACAATACGCTACTGCAATTAGCGGCCTGACTGGTTCATCGCGTTCGGTACTTGTTTCTCCTTTAACCAACTACAATGTTCTTGTTTTGGATCAAAACTTACCTAATAATAGTTCGGTCACCTTTACCAATACAAATGTTATGCGTGCTGGTAATTTTTACGACGCCAATGTCAGCGCTATTAATGCCAAATTAAATACACCTTCCAATGCGTATTTTCTATCTTTAAGAGGTGTTGTGTCCTCTCTTTTTTTTAGCGAAGAGAGTCGTTTTGGGCATAGTTATGGACTGCGGGCAGGGAAACAAACGGGGCAATTTATTACCAATTTGGGATACCAGGAAGAGTCCGACACCTATAACCCCAATGATTTGGGGTTCAATGCCAACAACAACAAACGGATACTTGAATGGAATTTCAATTATAGGGTATTTAAACCTTTTTGGAAATTCAATCAGTTTTTCAGTTCGTTCAATCTTTCATACAACCGATTATATCGTCCGGATGTTTACACTGCGACGTATTTAAATACTTCTGCTGGATTGGTGAGTCGGAAATTCAATGCCAACGGTGTCGAGGCTGCAGGATCCCTGACTGAATCATTTGATTATTTTGAACCACGAGCGACAGGACGTTATTTTGTGCGTCCCACATGGATGGATGTAGGTATGTGGTATTCTTCCAATTACCAAAAGCCATTTGCGCTAGATGTTTCTGCCAATTATGTGTTTATAGGATGGAACGATTGGAAGGAGTACTATTACCGCATAAGTCCTCGGTTAAGGCTAGGTAAGCGCCTTTTTATGTTATATGAGTTTGACCATTATTTTTCGTTTAACGGAAGGGGATATGCGGTCGCTTTCCAACAACCAAGTCAACTATGGAATGGCATTTTATTTGGCTTACGTGACAGGATTAATTTGACACAGACCTTGAATTTTCAGTACACGGTTACCAACAAAATGTCGGCAAGTTTCCGTTTACGCTATTACCGTTCGACAGTTAAATACTCGTCCTTTTTTGATTTGAACGATGAGGGCAGGCTGGAGCCTATCGTTTACACGGGGCAAAATGCCATTGGCCAATCGGCATTTGATGCCAATTACAATGCTTTTACGATTGATTTGGTGTATCGCTGGGTATTTCTTCCTGGTAGCGAATTGAACGTGGTTTGGAAAAATGCCGTATTTCTGACGAATAACGATGTGGCGATTTCCTACTGGGCGAATACAAAGGAGCTTTTCGAAGGGGTTCCGTTTAACAGCTTTTCTGTAAAGTTGATTTATTGGTTGGATTATCAACAGTTGAAGCGAAAAAAAAAGATGGATTAAGGGTTTAAGATTTTTTTGACGCTGCAATCAGGTAGGCAATCGAACCGACAAAAACACCAAAAAGCATCATTGGTAGAACCCAATTAAGGGGTAAGGAAGATTGGTTTAATGCATTCATTGAAGTTGACGCAATCATCAAGAACAAAAGCACAATCCAAGCTTTCAGCCATCTGATGAATCGAGTGGCAAGCCGGTATTGTGTTTCCGCGTTATGCTCATTGATTTCGATTGGAAAATTGAAGATGTGAGGAAACTTATTCAGCCATGTCAACCCAATGAACAATAGGCTTGCAACGATAGGCAACATGAGCAATTGGCTTTTATGCCCAAAAGCATCGGGCTTACCGAGTAAATTAAAATGAGTGGGAATGGTGTGAGGTGCTTGGTCGTATGTCGCAAATAGAACGATCCAAAAAAGGGTGAGTAGCCCCCAACCAGTACATTCGAGTACAAGGTCCCAAACAGTCCATTTCAATCGGATTCGTGGTCTTTTGGCTTGCATGCTGGTAATGATTGCCTTATGGCGCTGAACTTACCGCTTGTTCTCTAAAATGGGTTGAAGCACGTTAAACAAGGTTTGCTCATCCCAGGGTTTAGAGATGAATTCAGCCAATAAATGGTCCTTTTCTAGCTCATCTAATTGAACAGAGTTTGCCTGCCCGGAAAGCATCACACAAGCCAAATTGGGGTATTTTTCCTTGATCACCCGAATCAATTGAGCTCCATTCATATTAGGCATTTGATAATCAACTATGATAAAGATGATATCGATTTTTTCCTGAATCAATTCATCGATGTTTTCAAGGGCAATTAAGGGATCGGTGAAGTATTCCAATAAGGTGCACTTACGGTCGACGATTTTTTGAAGCTGAAAACTCAGCACTTGTAAAATCATGGGGTCATCGTCGACACAAATAACGGCGTAGCGAATGTCTTGCATAGTTAGGTTGTAAAGGTAACGATAAAACGGGTATTTTCTTCAGTGGACTTCAATTCTATTTTCGCGTTGTGGTCATCAATGATGTTTTTAACAATATTAAGGCCTAGTCCGGTTCCATTTTTTGAGGCTTTGGTAGTGTAAAATTTCTCAAATATATGGTCTTGAATTTCATCAGGTATTTTAGGACCGTTGTTGCTAATGACAATCGAAATCTTGTTTTGTTCTTGCGTTGAGTAGATTTTCAAGTTCCCGCGTTCCCCTTTTTCTTCCATTGCCTCGATGGCATTTTTGATGAGGTTCGACCACAACTGGAACATTTTAATATCGAATCCTTCGATTTGGAGTCCTTCTGCCACATCGAATTCCACATTGGCGTATCGTTTTAATTCAAAATTAAAAATGTTAAGAACTGTTTCAATGTTTTTTCTAAGGTCAATGGTGGTCTTTCCGCTGTTTTTTTGTTCTTTGATGAAGGATCGGAGGTCTTGAACCACGCGCGCGGCTTTGTCACTGGATTTAAGGATGGTGTCCAAAAATGTATGCATCATTTTTACATGGAAAACCAATTTTAAGTAATCCATTGCATTTTTAGACCGAATCACTTGTTCGATAAATGCAGTTTCATCGATATCAACCCGTGCCTTTACAAAAAGGGCTGCCAATTCGTTGTTTTCGGATTCTTGAAGTTTGGGATACGTTTCATTCAACATTGAGGTGAATGCTTTGGTTTCCCTTATTTGTTGTAGACCACCGACGAACAATTCATTTTCTTTTTGTTCAGCTCTCGCGTAGGCTGCTTCTATTTGCTTTTGGGAACAATTTGAGATTGTCTCATTTAGCAATTTATTCAGCGTATACTGGATGCTTTCTGCACCACTTTTAATCGCTCCAAGAGGTGTATTTAAGTCGTGGGCAATTCCAGAGGAAATTTCTCCCAGGGTGACCAATTTTTCTTGATCGGTTATGGATTTGGTCAGTTCAAGGTTCCGCGATATTTCCTCAACCACTCGTTGTTCGAGTTGCTCGTTCATTTCCAATACCTCTGCTTGAAGCCTTTCTTTCTGTTTTTGTTCGCTCAGTGCGGTGATTTTCTGTGCTAACATGTTCGAAATGGTCATTAATACCCTCAGATGCAGGTGTGTAAAAAAACCTTTGTCGGGATGCACGGAATCGATTACACCCCAAACTTCATTGCCCACCTTTATAGGTACCGCTAATTCGGAAAGCCGTATTTCATGGTCAATGACATAGCGTTCATCTCTTCTTGTATCCTCAATCAAAAGGTATTTTCCGGTTTCTGCTACGTTTCCTACAATTCCTTTTCCAACCGTTACTTCGATGGGGTTTAATAAGGTTCTATCTTTCCCTTTTTTCTCCCCAATGGCTGCAATTTGAACCAATGCATTTCCATTTCTTTTGTAGATGACACAATCTTGAAAATCTAATTGGGCAATAACGTTTTCAACGATATCCCAGCAAATTGCTTGGTAATCGCTTCCCTTTAGGAAGGATTCAGCCAACAAGTTAACTGTTTTCTCTGCTTGAATGATTTTTTCTAGCTCGAGGTTGATTTCCTGTATTTTTTTGTTTCGTTCTTTTTCTTTTTGCTCAAGCAGTTTTCGATCTGTGATATCGTGACGTATAGAGAGGTATTTATCTATGTCTCCCTCCATATTTCGGATCGGGTAGATAACCGAATCAACCCAATATATAGAGCCGTCTTTTGCTTTGTTACAAACTTCGCCGTTCCAAATATTGCCTGAACTAATTTCTTTCCAGAAATCCCGCCAGAATTCTTTTCCGTGGAAACCGGAATTGATAATACTATGTTTTTGACCAATCAACTCCTCCCTTTTGAATTTAGAGGTTTTGCAGAAAATATCATTTACTTTTATGATGCGTCCCTGGCTGTCTGCAATGGAAACCAGTGAGCTTTGATCCAGTGCATCGGTTATTTCCTGTAGGTTTTTATTTTGTTCAGCAATGGCAAGTTCAAAGGCCTTTCGTTCAGATATGTCAAATTCCACCGCCATAAATCCGGTGTGGGTGCCTTTCTGATCAAATAGAGGCTGAATGTTTAAATCGACCCAATACCGGCTTCCGTCCTTACTCAAATGCTCCACTTCTTCGTTTACTGTTTGAAGTTGAAGCAATTGGTTGTATATACGTGCGGTGGTGCTTTTATCGGTTCCGTTAAATTGAAAGATTTTAGGTGATTTTCCTATCAATTCGCTCAAGACATACCCAGAGCGTTTTACCATGGATTCGTTTGCCCATGTAATTAGTCTGTTCACGTCGAGCATGACGATTCCGTTATTGGTGTTTTTGGCAACGAGCGAAAGTTTACGAATTTCTGCTTCGGTGCGTTTGCGTTCGGAAATGTCACGAGAGGTTGCAATGATGTAACCAACATCCTCTATGTTTTCGAATTTGAGGTTTACCTCCACATCGATCAACGCTCCAGATTGTTGATTGAGGTTTTGACCCTCCAATTGCAATAAACCTTTTTGTTTGACCTCTTCAACATGTTTTCTCCAAGTTTCATCATCGGCCATTGTTTGTTCAAAATCCTTGACGTTATATTCGGTAATTTTTTCTGAATTAATCCCCAAGCGTTGAGAAGCAGTTTCATTAATGTAAATCATTTGTCCGCTTTCGCTGGCTACTTGAATGGCATCGCTAGACCTATTTAAGAAGTTCTCCAAAAGTGCCATGCGCTTATTCGCTTCTAAAAGTTTTTCTTCGGCTAGTTTACGGTCGGTTATTGTAACACCGTAGCCGATGATGAATTCGACCTCACCGGCTTCGTTAAAAATTGGCCCCATTTTACGGTAAACCACACGCCTTTCTCCCTGTGCATTGGTAAAGTCGTCTTCCCAGTTCACAAATTCCATTGATTCCTGAATCTGTTGAAACAGTTTACGTCTGTTGTGAGCCAGAGTATCTGGAATACCTCGGTATTTACAATAATCGAAGTCGTCTTTTCCGATGATAAATTCGCGCACCTCTGGATTTTGAATTCCTTGGGGATTGACAAAAACATATTTGTGGTCGGTAGAAAAAACGGCGATATCGGCGGGAATGTTGTTTAGGATAAATTCATAGAAACGCCTTTGTTCCTCAACCTTTTCGTTTAAGGCATTCATTTGTGTCATGGCTTGGTTTACGCCCTGTACAAATTCGGAAATGTCTTTTACGTAAAGGTTAATGTATTCCAACTCTTGCACGTATTTAGCGCTGATGGAGAAGTGAGCCTGATCGCGTTCTAAAATGATGTTACTCTCTGTTTGCCCATGCTCTAAAAGACTGGTCAACATTTGCTTCAATTCGGAGTCTTCAATGTTGTGAGAGGTGACCCCAAAGGCTTTATTAAATGTTTCTTTCGCTGCAGCGTTGCAATAAGCGAGGGAAAAGTCAAGGTTAAGACGAAGGACAGGGTTGGGGTTCTCGTCAGGAAAACGGGACAGCGATAAGATGTCACGCTGCATTTGGGAAAGCTCCTCGTTTCTTTTAACAAGTTTTTCTGTTAATTCTCTAGAGTCTTTAAGGGAACGATCTGTTGTTTGTTGCAGAAAGAGGTATTCAGCAATATAGTCGTGCTGTGCGAAGTCGTTTATTCTTAGGCCGTAATCCGTTAGTTTGAACTCGCTATTGATAACGGGTGAAGCGGCAAGTACAATGCGGTTACCGACCTTTTTAAGGCTGCATTTATATTTTTGATGTTGGTCATTGCTTTGAAGGAAGAGCAGTCGGTTGTAAGATGTTGCTTCTGATTGAATGAACTCTTCCAACGAAAAGGATCCAGCAAATGAAAAATGATCTAAGAAGGCATCATTGATTCCAAGCTTAGGCAGAACTTTTTGAAAATTAGCCCCAATCTGTTCTAGAGTTAAATTCTCCTGTAGGATCAGGTAAAAAGGGTTGTTTAGACTTAGTGCATCTGTAACCAGGTCAAGTTGTACATTCAGTTCCCTGTTTTTTTTGCGCAATTCGAGCAAACGGACAACACTTTTGGCGAGTACATGTAATGATTTTAGTTGTGTTTCGGTAAGTTCTCTTGGTACATGATCAATAACGCACAAGGTTCCCAAAGCGCACTGGTTCGTATCCACCAAAGAAACGCCTGCATAAAAAACGATGTTGGTATTTCCTAAAACGAGTGGATTTGCACTAAACCGAATGTCTGTTCGGGCATCCCTAACGACCATGGCTTCATTTGGTTGCTGTATGGCATGTGCACAAAACGACTCTTCAATAGGGGTTTCCTTGACCTCAATGCCATGGACGGATTTAAACCATTGCCTTTTATCATCCACGAGGGAAATAAGTGAAATGGGCGTTTGGCAGATTTCTGCAGCCAAAACGGTCAATTCGTCGAACTCCTCTTCCGCAAGCGTATCGAGAATGTCGTAGCTTTTTAGAGCTTCAAGTCGGTCGATTTCGTTTTGGTCTGCTCTTTTTTGCATTGTTTACCAGCTAATGCGAAATACATGACAATCGTTGGTATCGTCTTTCACTTGAATTTGTTCAATGCTCACTACCAATTCGAATCGCTTGCCAAGACCTTTTATGAGGCCTAATAACATGGGCGAAAGACCTTCACGGTGCGTTCGGTATTCCAATTCAATCGAATGATCGGTCTCGTTGCGTGTCGTGAACTGTGGTGCTGCCAATTCGGGCATGATGTTGTTGATTCTGTAGTGCAACATGTCCAAGTTGCTCAGAAATTCAGGAAAGGAACTTCCAGTAAGACTCATTAAGTCGCCATATCCTTCGTCTGCCGTGTAGAGAATCCAGTATTCTCCGAATGCTTCGAGCAAATCATGGGGATGCGCTCCTAACACTTTAGCTGCGTTTCCGACTAGATCGTAGGTGAGTTTGTCCGGATATGGGTTCATCCCAATAAAGTCTTCCTCTAAATGACCAGTAAGTTGACAGATTTCTTTCCATTTCTCCTCGCCATGGTTGCTAACCACAAGGTCCTTAATTGCTTTGTTTACAAGTCCGTACATCTGAAAATAGGTTAATTGTAAGTAAAGTTAGTTGATTCTGACGTAAAACAGCAGAAAAAAGGACCTTGATTTAGTCACAAATTCGGCCTTTGTGTTCGTCGTTGTGGAAATGTGCATCCAAAGCTTGCATTTCTTCCAATAATTCGGGTGATGGAGGAACATTTTGCAATTCGTTCAGGTTGGGTTGTCCTGCATCTACCCAAGCGGTATACCAAATAGATCCCACGCCAATAATTGCTTGACGCAGGCGACGTTCGACCATACCATTCATTTGGGTGTGGTAGGCTTGAGAAAATTCATAGGAATAAACGGGGATTGTTGTGTTTCCACGTTGTTCGAAACTGAATTTTTTGTCGCTTGGGAAAGCGGCGGTGAGTTCTTTCTCCATGCGAAAAACAGAGTCGAGCGCCAAGTGTGACCCTTTGACAGCCTCCCAGGCAAAATCAAGAACACTTTTCTGATATGCTGCTTTACCAACGAAATAGTTGTATTCTTCGGCATTTATTTCCACTAAGCGGCTTTCCCAAAGCCCGTGGATTCCTTTCTGCCCAGAAAGTTGCCCGTTGTAGTTCTCTGTGGTGTGAAGCGGCACGTGGGCGTCTCCGATGTAATGTCCGATGTCTGCTGCGTATTTCAAAATAAGGTCTACATTTTTTGTCTCAAATGCCTTTTGCAATTTGAATTTCATCACGTGTATGTGCCAAGGTACAATCCCATACGCTTGTAGGGTATCTTCGGTGAATTTCGCAACGGCATCGTACCAATGTTTTGGCATAACGGAAAAGGGATCTTCTCCTGGCTTGTAGTAGTGGTCAAGGTCAATGTAATGACACTGCGCTTCTCCTTCCACGGCATAGCGTCTCTTGTCAGGGTCGACTGCATGTTCGGTCAGGTATTCAATGTGTTCCTTGAAAAAACCAAACATTTCTGGCGGAAGCGTAAATACGGCAATTCTGTTGATTCGTTTATGACCAAAAAAGCCCCATGGAGGGGTGTTGTTTGTTTCTGAAGGGGGATACGATGCATTGACTCCTACATGGATCATGCAAAGGGCACCGATCAGTGAGATTTTTATGCGATTACAATTTAACCAGTTTCCCATCTTTTAGAATTGGAATGACGTCGGTTTGGTTGGGTGTAAGGCAATACTTGATGTCCTCGTTCAAATTTAGGTTTTTTAACCTGCGTCGATGTGAACTTGATTTCAAATAGCCAAGGTAGTTGTCTTTTGCTGATAGGTATAAATATTTGGCTGCAATGGAGGAATCCTCGTTGGAGGTAAATTGTCCCGTTGAAATCAAATGATCGGAGATTGCCCCAGCGCAAATGGTATCTTCGAGGTTGAACTTGTCCTGCCATCCTGAGCACAAACATAGGGTGTTTTTATGTTGTTTTTCTAGCCATTTTGACAAGAATTTAAGGTTTAGGAAAGATCCAACAACGACTGTTTCGGCATCTTTAGCGACATCAAGTGATTTAGTTCCGTTGGTGGTGGTAAGTACGACTTCTTTGCCCCTAAATTCCTCTTTCATGTATGAAAAGGGTGAATTTCCGAAATCAAATCCTTCCACGATTTGACCTTTCCTTTCTGCACCGGCTAAGAATCCTTTTTGCTTGTATTCCCATGCTTCTTCGACGGTCGGGACTGGGATGATTGCCGAGATGCCATTGTCAAAAGCCGCGCACATGGCTGAGGTCGCCCGGAGGACATCAATGACCACAACAATTTCAAATTCGTCTTTGAAGTAAGTGTATTCACCAGGTGTGAAACATACCTCAATTCTTTTTCGAGTATCGCTCATTGTTGCAAAGGTATGAAAAACAAAAGTGCTCTAGAAAAAATAAAGGGTTCTTTTGGTATAAACATGGGTAAAGCAATAGTAAAGGGTTATTTTTGGAAAAAAGTTACGCATGAAGACGATTCTGGACCAATTGCGGTGGTTGGCGCTGATCGAGGGAATTTCCTACATTAGTTTCGCCATTACAATGCCATTAAAATATTACTATGGAATCAAAGGGCCAAATATGTATGTTGGTGGTTTACACGGTGGGTTATTTATTGCTTATTGTATTTGGGTGCTCTTGTTGCATTTTCAACAGAAAGTAAAATGGCAAATTACGGCAACATTACTTTTGGCATCCCTTGTTCCTCTGATGACATTTTGGGTGGATCAAAAATACCTTAAACCTATGGCCGGAAAAGGAACAAATTAGGTCTTTTTTAACGTCGAATCAACTTAGATGAGGCCATTTATTTTACCTGATTTCGTTCATTCGTTCAACAAATCGTACTTCTATGAACAACCTGAAGGAATAACCATCGCTGGATTCGTGATTATTACCGATGTTGGGTTATTTGGCACCTTCACCGGCCACATTGCCGCTTGGCTCATGAACGCGCACCGACCCAAATGACGCAGTGATTAAAGGCGTAGTTTTCCATATCCACCATCAACGGCAATTACTTGTCCGGTCATCCAGCTGGAGGAGTCGTTAAGTAAAAAACAGATGGCTTCGGCGATTTCTTTTGTTGAACCGACCTTTTTCATTGGATTCCTGTTTTGTGCTGCATCGGTTTTTTCTGGAGTACTCAAAAAGCGTTCGCTTAACGGTGATTCGGTTAATGATGGTGCAACAACATTTACGCGAATGGTTGGTGCCCACTCTGCGGCTAACGCCAATGCAAGTCCTTCGATGGCGGCTTTTGCCATGGAGATGGATGAATGAAACGGCAACCCTGTTTGAGCAGCTACTGAACTCAACAATACTATGGAGGGTTGATTCCCTTTTTTTAAGTTGGGAAAATAGGTTTGCAAAACCTCCACGGCTCCCATGGTGTTCACGTTAAAATCATGCACAAATTCTTCCTTGCCAATCCGATGGAAGGGTTTGAGGTTGATGGTCCCCGGAAAATAAACCAACCCGTCGATGGGTTCCTCAATGACAGGTAGGTGCACTTTGTTGTAATCGACAAGTTGATGTGCTTTGTTGAAGCCATCCAGCACCCCTCGTGAGAGTCCAATGGTTTGAGATCCTGATGCTTGAAGCATGGCGTTACACGCTTTGGCAATGGCACTGTTGGCGCCAACTAATAGAAATGTTTTCATTTGTTACGTTTACTTATTTTGTTGTTTGAAATAGTACGCTGACGGGAGCATTTGAAGCGTGAGATTTCCTGGTTTCGTTTTTTTTCGTGCTTTGTCGCACATGTTTCTACACGTTTCCTCCACCGTTTGTAGCTGGAAAACTGAAGTGTTTTTTTCATCAATTTACGGACCTCCTCTTCTCTCAATCCAAATTGACGATGAATGGCGTCAAACGGTGTGCGATCTTCCCATGCCATTTCAACGATGCGGTCAACATCTACTGTTTCTTCCGTTTTCTCAGGAACAGCTTGCGCATACGCCATGGGCGAGGGCAAGCCACTGTATTCACACCTTAAATGGTTTTCCATAATTCTTGAAATGCATTTTTTGGATCGTAGTTCGATGCTTGTTTTTGGGTGTCAAACACCCGTTTGCCACGGGGATCATTGCCTACGCCTGCAAGGTAGGCCCAGTTGCCCCAGTTACTGGATACGTCGTAATCAATCAGTTGTTCTTCAAAGTAAGCAGCTCCCAACCTCCAGTCGACGTGGAGGTAATCGATGAGGTAACTCGCGGCATTTTGCCTTCCTCGGTTGCTCATATAGCCGGTGGCGTTCAATTCTTTCATAAAGGCGTTAACGAAAGGGTCTTCCGTTTGTCCTTTTTTCCATCGCAGGAAATTTTCTTGTTGATTTAGCGAAGGATTCTGGTTGTTTTTTAGTCCATTAAAGCCTGTAAAGGAGAACATACGGTTTTTGTGTTTTTTCATCATAAACCGAAAATATTCCCTCCACAAGAGCTCAAAATAAAGCCAATAACTGGATTCGTTGGCCCCAAACGACTGTTCTGCTTCCTTAATCCTTGAATAAACAAATCGAGGTGAAATGCATCCTAAAGCTAACCAAGGCGATAATTTGGAGGAGTAATGTAGGCCGTTCAACCCATTTCTTGTTTCCTTGTAGGTAAACAGTCCTTTTTGTTCAAAAAAGTAGGCTGTTATTCGTTCTTGCGCGCTTCTTTCTCCACCCTTGAATGGAAAGGAACTTCTTGGGTCAGGTGTTTGTTCTTCCATTCCCCATTTTTTTAAGTCAAAAGAGGGTAATGATGGAACTATGGGTCCATTGAAGTTTCCAATTTCAGGCAAGGTACCTCGAACAAGGCATTCCTTTTCAATGCGTTTCCTGAATTTGGTAAAAACGTCTGGAATTTCACGCAGGGTAAACGGTAAATCCACGGCGTGGTAGAGTGTGCTTGTACTGAACGACTCCACAGTGCATCCAAGCTTCCATAATTTCTGTTCTACAGTTGTAAGTGCTAAAAGTTCCTCTGGGGCTACCTCTTGTTTGCAAAAAACCTTCGTGATGCCGTATTCTTTAACGAGTTGGGGCAATTCCATTTCTGCTGTTCCCTCTACGACCAAAAGCCCAGAACCTTTACCGCGCAATTGATGGTCGAGGTCTTGCAACGATTCCACAAGGAATTTCGCTCTAAAAAAACCTGTTTTTCGCATCCCTTGTTCGTTTTGCGTAAACTGTTCAGGGTCAATGAAAAACACGGGCAATAGCCAGTCGGATTGGGCGAGTGCTTTCGAAACGGTTTCGTTGTCTGTAAGTCTTAAATCGGTTTTAAACCAGACGATGGCGCGTTTTTGACTCATAATTGTTCCAGGTTTTTAAGGTAATGCTTCGCCTGTTGGAGCATGTCCATGCGTTTTTCTTCGGCCATTTTATCCCACGTTTTGTACACCATTCCAATACGTGGATTCTTCTCCAATAAGCTCCTGTGTTCATGGTGAAAATGCCAGTAAAAGCTATTGAATGGGCAAGAATTTTCTCCTGTTTTGAGGTCTTTTTTGTAATGACAAGTGCCGCAATAGTCACTCATTTTGTGGATGTAGGCGGCAGAGCTTACATAGGGTTTACTTCCAACAATTCCGCCATCGGCAAATTGACTCATGCCTCTTGTGTTGGTAATTTCCACCCATTCAAACGCATCGATGTAAATTCCTAGGTACCATTGATCTACATTGTCGGGATGAATTCCGGCGAGTAAACAAAAATTACCGATTACCATTAAGCGTTGGATGTGATGCGCGTACGCTTTTGAAAGGCTTTGATTTATACTGTGTTTTAGGCAATTCATGTTGGTTTTCCCATTCCAGAACCAACCGGGTAATGAGCGGTCGTGTTGGAAAAAATTAAGTTGGGCAAATTCGGGCATTTTACTCCAGTAGACACCCCGCATAAATTCCCGCCAACCTAGAATTTGTCGCACAAAACCCTCTACTTGATTGATTGAGATGGATTCTGGCTTTTGGTTAAAAGCGGTTACAGCAGCATCGATTACCTCTGCTGGAGACAACATTTTGCAATTAAGTGCGAAAGAAAGGCGCGAGTGGTACACCGACCAGCTTTTCATTGACATCGCGTCCTCGTAGGTGCCGAACTTTTCAAGCAGATGGTCAATAAAAAACTGCAGCAATTGAAGCGATTGTTCCCGATCAATAGGCCACTCAAGTTCCAGCGGATCGATTTGACCGATGTATGCTACCCCAGCTTGTTGTATTTCTGCAAATACAGTATTGGCATCGTTGTGAAAGGTTAATGGTTCTGGTGGAATATCTGAAGCGGGCAGTTTTTTTCGGTTTTCCTGATCAAAATTCCATTGACCGCCAAAGGGCTGTTGTCCATCCATTAGGATGTTGAACCGTTTGCGCAGATCCCGATAGAAGAATTCCATCAAGTAGTTTTTCTTCCCATGAAAAAAATCTGGAAGGTCTGATCGTTTGGTGAAAAAGTGTTCTGAATCAACAGCTTTAAACGCGATATTTAGTTGTTTACAAAAGGTTTTAAGCGCTTTATCTAAGCGGTATTCATCGGGCAATTGGTATTCGAAACGTTGGAAACCCTCCTCATCGATCATCGCCAGCAAATTCGCTTCAAAACCTCCCTTGTTTTTTGGATCGGAAAGACGTATGTAGTGAACATTATTTCCTGCCTTTTTCATTCGTTCGGCAAATGACCTCATGCTTAAAAAAAGGGCGCATATTTTTTGAATGTGGTGTTTCACATAATCGGTTTCGGTTCTGACCTCCATCAGTACATAAGTCACGTTATCCTCCTGAATTTGAAACCAGCTATGTTGTTCGTTCAACTGATCCCCAAGTAGGAGGCGAAGTGTTTTGGGAAGGTGGGAGGAATTCATGCCTTTGTTCTAGTTTTCCTGCATTTATCGCTGCAATAAACCACTGAATCCCAATTTTTCTCCCACTTCTTCCTCCAGGAAAAGGGGCGTTGGCATGCCGGGCATGTTTTGAAAGGTAGGTGCTGCTTTTTAACGCCGTTCACAAGAAGAATGACAAGTGAAGCCGTTGGTTTGTTTTGGCAACGATGAAGTTTTATTCGTTAGAAAAGGTCATCCGCATCGTCTCGGCTTTTCTCTTTCCGGTAAAGGTCGAAAAAACAACCGACGAACAGGAAGTCTCGACCAATTTCATCGTTGATTTTGTAATCGAACTGGTGCACCCATCCGACTTGGGTTGAAAACATTGGATTGAATTTGTACTGCAAGGTTCCGCTGACCCTGTTGCGTTGGAAATAGGGCTCTTTATTAAAGAAAAACAACTCGTTGGAAAGCGCTATTTGAAAGGGTTTCATGTCGTTTTTTACTTTGCCAAAAGGGTATTGAAGCGCAAGACGGTAACGAAACCTTGGAGTAAAACCGCTTTGCGTGAAACGCAGTTCAAATCGGTAGCGTTGATCGATCTTGATTGGCCCAATGGATTGGTGAAGTGTTAGTTGTGGCCAGATACGGTATTCATCGGATGGTTTTGGTGTAATGAAATTCCCACCTTCTCGGTAGGTATCATATTTGCCAGCCACCAAGGTTAATGTTACTTGTTTGTTGACTTTGTAGCTAGGACCAAGTGTGAATTCGTGGTAATGGAACTCATTGTAGGTTTTTAATGACCTGATTTGCCCCTCTGCACTTATAAACCAAGACGGATTCAAGTGGTATTTTACATTGAGTACATTAAATGTTCCCACTTGGGCTTGGAAACATCCAATATGCACCAAAAACAGAACAACAAGCAAAAACAACTTTTTCATATACAAAGGTTATGAAAAAAAAGGTGATTTACATTTTTCTATTTTCGTTTGGCGGGTTGCTGTTGTGTTACGCAGTGAACCATACCACCAAATTCGATGAGGTTGCGGCAGTCGATTGGTACAATGGTTCTTTCCGAAAAGTGATCTTGCATTAGTTGGATGGCTATTTGGTCGTTCGGGTCGTTATACACCGGTACTAAAACGACACCGTTGGCGATGTAAAAGTTCAAATACGATCCTTTGAAACCAAGATCTTGTCCTTTTTTATTTGAAACATTGTTCGCTGTTAAAGGAAGCGTGATGAAGGAGTAGGGTTGTCCTAATGTGTTTTTTAGGTTATCAAGCATTTCCTGGTCTTTTTCATTGACTCCCCAATAAGACAAGTCCTCTTTCGCCATAGTAAAAAGGGTATTATTCAGTCCAAAACGCGCAAATCCATCTATGTGGCCATCGGTAATGTCATCGGAATCAAGGAAGCCCTCCAGCCATATGACTTGTTCAGCACCAAGGTAGGTGCGTAAAAGCGAATCAGCTTTTGTTTGATCCATTCCTGGATTCCTTATGGCGTGTATTTTTTTAGTAGGGTTGACTTGGGTTAAAAGTGCACTTTTGGTTGCGAGTATTGTCCCGTTGCCATCGGTTTCAATCGCTCCGCCTTCGAGTACCATCGCAGCATTTAAGTCTAGTTTTGGGGTGAATTTAATCTGAGTAGGAACCCTATCGCATTTTTTCCATCGGAAGTCATTTCCCCAACCATTGAATCCCCAATCTTGCATGAAAAGTTGGTTCAGGTTATCGAAAACAAAGATTGGCCCATTATCGCGCACCCAAACATCGTTGGCAGGAATCTTGAAAAAACGGATGTTCGAGGTGTCTACTTCAGCGGCTAAAAGCACCCGAACGATCTTCTTTTTTGCAAGATTTCCATGATGAACAATGAACACTTTTTCATTGTTGATCAGCGCCATAGTTATCTCCAGCCAAGTGGGTTCTAGTTTTTTTTTGTAGGAACAACCATATTGTTTTCCATGCGGCCATTGCAACCATGTTGCTTCGTGAAGTTCATGCTCTGCGGGATAATGAAAAGAAGCGGATTGGGCAGAACTGTACTTGTTTAAAACGAGCAGCAGCATCCAACAACATGCAAAGTCCTTTTTCAATAGCCCAAACATGTTCGAAAAGTAACCAATTAAGTGATATTGACCGATCAAAAAGGAATCATTTTTTCCTGTAGTTTTGAGGCAATGGCTTGACCAAAGGATTTTGCAGCTTCAGGACCTGTGGCAGTGATGAGTAAATCGTCGACAATGACATCGCCGGAAGGAACGTCAATTCCATTTTCTTTTAATGCTTGAACGGTGGTTGAAGAGCCTGTGGCTTTCTTGTTTTGTAACACACCTGCTTGCAGCAAAATCAATGGAGCATGACAAATCGCTCCAAGTACTAGTTCAAGGTCTTTCGCTTGTCGGGCAATGCGCAGCGCTTCTGGATGGGTGATAAACATCTTTGAGCCCGGTCCTCCGATGAATAGAATGGCCCCATAACTTCCGGTTCGCACATTTTCCAATAACATGTCTACCGAGCGGGTTCCTCCAAACATGCCATGGCACTCGCCCAATCGGTTGCTTGCTATGATGGTCTTGAATCCAGCTTTTTTGAGAACTTTCTCTGTTTCGAACAGTTCCTCGTCACGAAATTTTTCTGGGGCAACAATTAAGAGTATTTTTTCCATGGGCTTTTATTGCCAAGTTCCGAAACTAACCCCTTAATCGCATTGATTTGTTCGTTGTTTTAGGGGGGAATTACATTCCTGTTTTCTGTTCGTTTGATTCATCCGATGTGTTCTTTTTTTTGGGGCGCTTGCCCGATTTTCTTGGCCCACTAGAAGCATTGCTTACATGTCTTTGCAGAATGCGCTTTCCTTCCATTTTTACCATGAGGTCTCTCCGAAAGGCATAAATACAGTCGCTTGCTTTTTTTCTAGATGCTTCAATATCTACGATTGGTGCGGGATAATCTTCGCCGATGTTACAATTGTAAAATGCTTGTTCGATGGGGTTTAGTTTCCACGGTTCATGGATTAGTTCGTTAGGAAGTTCACAGAGTTCTGGTACCCATTTACGGATAAAAGTGCCTTCCGGGTCATGTTCCTGCGAGTTTTTTATGGGGTTGTAGATTCGAATGGTGTTAATGCCGGTCATACCTGCCTGCATCTGTATTTGTGGGTAATGGATTCCTGGTTCGTAATCCAGGAATTGCCGAGCGAGGAAATGCAATTCGCGCCAGTCTTGCCAAAGATTGAAAACAAAGAAAGAAACGACCATCGCGCGCATCCGGAAATTGATGTATCCCGTCGCCACCACACAACGCATGCAAGCATCGACAAGTGGTACGCCGGTTTTTCCTTGCTGCCATGAGGTAATAAAGTGTTCGTTGGGTTCTTTTAGCAGTCGGTCAAATCCGCGGTTAATAGGTTCAAATTCCATCCGGCATTCGCTTTCAAACTTTTGAATGAAGTGGCAATGCCAATGGAGCCGCGAGACAAAATTTTGCAGGGCCCTTTTGTGTGCTGATTTTTTGGTGGCGTTCATGGTAGCCTGATAAACCACCCGCATGCTGATGTTGCCATAAGCGAGGTATGGTGACATGCGGCTACACCCTTTTCGGCTCAATTCAGGTTTGGAAATATGCCTGCTGTAATTGGGGTGACGGTCGTTCAAAAAACTTTCTAGGTAACGCCAAGCCAGGTTTTCACCTCCCTGTTGAAACGCGGTGTTTCGTTTTGTAATGTTTTGGGGGAGTTTGGGGCCTTTCAATGCGAAATAAAGGTCTTCTTGTAGCGTCAGGTAGTTGTTAAAATGTTCATCAAAAACAGCCAACGGACCGCGCATGAATTCCAGCCATTTTTTATCCCAGTTCGAACGGTCCTTTAATCCTCGGATAACTCCATCGGTCTGGAATTCTTCCCATTTCCATTCGTTTTTTTGACAGAAATCGGCAACTTGTTTATCGCGTTCGAAGGTCAGTCCATTTCCTATTTCTTCGTGTGAAAATAAGGTGTTCACCTGATATTGTCTTGAGATCTTTTCAAATAACGGCAGCGCTTCACCATGGAAAACATGCACTTTCGCACCAAAAGGACTCAAATTTTGTTGCATGTCCACAAGGGCCTCATGCACAAAACGCCAATGACGTTCGTCGCTGTCGTGGTGTGCCATGACCGATGGTTCAAAACAATACAAAATGAGCAAGGGAAGTCCCGTTTTCTGTGCGGAACGCAAAGGTTCATGGTCGTTGATACGAAGATCGCGTTTCAGCCAAACAATGTTGATGGGTTGCATGATCCTATAACAACTGGGAATTGAATTAGTTGTTTGTGTATAATTCTTAGTTTTTTCAGAGAAAAAATTCTTTTAAATGTAATTTTTAATTAATATCATTAACCCCTGAAAATGTGACCTTTGAACCATTAAATGTTAGTTATGAAAGGAAGTCTACGCCACATTCTGTTTGTTGTCGTTTTATGTGCATTCAAACCAGTTTTAGCCATTGACTATTATTGGGTCGGTGGAACAGGGAACTGGGGTGAGATCAATAAATGGTCATTGACCAGTGGTGGAGTCGGTGGAGCCGGTGTTCCCGGGGTAAATGACAATGTTTTTTTTACACAGCAATCTTTTACCGCAGTGGGTCAAACGGTTACACTCAACATTGCTAATGCGAACTGTAACAACATGACCTGGAGTGT
>Ga0315902_10003090_pt1 | contig 25249 bp, 30 predicted proteins | sample LakEriMetagenome_9_FD_203523 | JGI IMG/M metagenome (GOLD analysis project Ga0315902, IMG submission 203523) | Freshwater fungal communities from buoy surface, Lake Erie, Ohio, United States - Buoy 12 MA117 | ecosystem: Environmental > Aquatic > Freshwater > Lake > Lake biofilm | place: USA... | reverse complement strand
AGCTCGATTTCTGCGGCGTCTACCGGGTGACGCCCGACGGCACGGTGACGCTCCTCTGCGACACGATGACGCGGCCCAACGGCATCTGCCTCTCCCCCGACGAGAAGCGGCTCTACGTCGCCCAGTCCGATCCGGAAGCCCCGATCTGGAAGGTGTTCAACGTGAAGCCCGACGGCACGCTCGACGAGGGCCGGACGTTCTTCGACGGCACGAAGCTGTTCAAGGAGCGGAAGAAGGGGCTGCCGGACGGGCTGAAGGTCGATCTTGCCGGCAACGTCTTCGCAACCGGCCCCGGCGGCGTGCTCGTGTTCGCGGCCGACGGAACCCACCTCGGAACCTTCCTCACCGGCCAGGCGACGGCCAACTGCGGCTTCGGCGGCGACGGCCGCACGCTCTACATGACGGCCGATTCGCACCTCTGCCGTGCACGGCTCACGACCACCGGCCCGCTGCCCGGACCGTGAGGGACATCGGCCTGGAAATCCCGGGGGGCTCGGACTGTGAGCAGGCGGCGAAGAGCGGCTTTGCAACGGCGATGGCAACCCTCTGATTTCCACGGCGCCCGTTCCCGATCGTGTTGGGGTTGCGATCGAGCCCGTCCTGAACGCTGTCCGCGGTGCGGGCTCTTTCGTGATCACGACGCACCACGACGATGCTGCTGGCCGCCGGCGCAGTGGCCTGATGCCCCGATGATGACGCGATTGGGTATCGTGGTGCCGGTGTCGGAGCGGTTTATTTCGTCCTCCCGGAGTCTTGCCGTGCGGTATGCAGTCGGGTTCGTGGCGTGGCTCGCCATGCTGATGGCGGGCGTCGGTGTGTCATCGGCGGTCGAGCCGGCCGATGCCATCTATGGCGGTGGCACGATCCTCACGATGGCGGGCCCCGAGCCCGAGCGGGTGGAGAGCCTGGCCGTGAAGGATGGCCGAATCGTGTTCGCGGGGCCGGCGGCCGCGGCCGCGACGTTCGCCGGGCCAGACACGCGCCGCCTCGACCTTGCAGGCAAGACCATGCTGCCGGGGTTCATCGACACCCATGGCCACTTCGTCTATTTCGGCAAGAACCTCGTCGATGCCAATCTCTTCGGCTCCGCGAACGTGGCCGAGGTGCTCGAGCGGATGCGGCGGCAGGCGGAACGAACGCCGGCCGACGGCTGGATCGTCGGATTCGGCTACCAGGCGCGGCAACTGGCGGAGGGCCGCCCGCCCACGGCCGCGGAACTTGCGCGCGTGTCGGCCGATCGGCCGGTGCTGATCGTCGATTCGTCAGGCCACCTCGGGGCGGCCAATGCCGCCGCCTTCCGCGCCGCGGGGATCTCCGCCGCCACGCCCGACCCGACCGGCGGGAAGTTCGCCCGCGGGGAGGATGGGAAGTCGCTCGCCGGGCCGATGGAGGAGACCGCCCTCAACGCCGTGCGGGCCAAGCGGCCGCCGTTCTCGGGCGAACTCGCCGACCGTGTGATCACCGGGGCCGCCGAGGTCTGGGCCAGCCACGGGCAGACGACCGCGATGGAAGCCGGTCTCGGTCTCGGCAACGACGACGTGGCGGTGGTGCTCAACGCCATCGACAAGCGGCTCCTCCCCATCGACCTCTACGTGGCCGCGAAGGACTCGGCGATGGACGAGACGCTCGCGGCCGCCTACGGGGTGGCCTCGGCCTACGATCCGCAGGCGGCTGGCACCTTGGCCAAACTGCGGGCTGCGCGGCCCGATCTCGACTCCCGGTACGTGAACCGCGTCCGCCTCGGCGGCATCAAGTTCTGGCTCGACGGCAGCCTCGACACCGCCTGGTTCACCGAGCCCTACACCGTCAACCCGCCGGGCAAGACGGGGGCCTTCGCCGGCTATCGCCAGATTCCCGACGAGGTGCTCGACGCCGCCTTCGACCGGTTCTGGGCCACCGGGCTGCAGATTCACATGCACATGAACGGCGATGCGGCGGCCGACCAGGCTTTGGCCGCGATTGCCAAGGCGGTGAAGAAGCACGGCATGCACGACCATAGGCCGGTGTTCGTCCACGCCTCGTGGGTGCGTCCCGACCAGATCGAGAAGATCAAGGCCTGCGGCGCGATCCCGAGCTTCCTGCCGTCGGGCATCGTGCCCGGGGGCGATGCGGTGGTCCGGCTGTGGGGGCCGGTTCGGTCGGCGGGTGCGATGGCCTCGCGGAGTTTCCTGCGGGCGGGGCTGCCCTTCACCTTCTCGCACGACGCCCCCGTGTCGCCGGTGCCGTCGATTCTCGCGCTCGTCGACGCCGGCGTGAACCGAATGTCGGGCAGCGGGCAGGTGATCGGTCCGGACGAGCGGATCACACCCTACCAGGCGCTGCGGGCCGTGACCGCCACGGCCGCCTACCAGCTCAAGGAGGAGAAGACGAAGGGCACGCTCGAGGTCGGCAAGCTCGCCGACCTCGTGATCCTCGAGAAGAACCCGCTCACGGTCGAGCCGACCACGATCAAGGACATCGCCGTGATCGAGACGATCAAGGAAGGGAAGACGGTCTGGCGGCGATCAGCACCGTGACGATCAACGAATGGTCGATGCTGGCGATCGTGATCACGATCTGCGGTGCGTTGGCCGGATTGCTGTGGTGGTCCGGCTCGGGCGACGACGGCGCAACGTGATCAAGCCGCCCGGGAACGGCGGCCGTCGGGCGGTGCCGTCACAGGGAGTCGCAGGCTCGCCGGCGTGTCGGGCAGGGCGGCCCGCTCGCGGGCGTAGAACTCCCGCAGTCGCCCCGTGTCGATGCCGAGCGCCCGCCGCACCGCGCCGAGCGGCCGGTCGAGCAGGGCGGGGCCCACGGCGCGGTGGATGTCGCGCGCGGCCATCGTCCGCCCCGCCTCCAGCCCGAGGTCGTAGGCCGTGAGGATCCGCCACGGGATGCGGTAAGGCTCCGGGTAGACGTGGGCCACGACGGTCTTGAAAAACCAGCGCTCCACGGGCGAGACGGCCTTCGTGCTCCCCATGGTGAATCCGATCACGAACGCCTCGTCCTGGCCGAGCAGGCCGCGGCCGAGGAGCACGTGGATCATGTCGTGGCTGGCGAGATCGACGGCACCGTGGAGCCGCAGCCAGCCCTGCGGGTTTTCGAAGAGCCGCACGATCCAGGGGATGGCCTGCGGCGGCGCGGCCGGCAGCGTGGCGAGTACCTCGCGGAGCGTGAGGTGGTCGTTGTCGAGCCCCGGAGACCACTTCCGCCAACTGCGGGCGGACGGATCGCCCCCGGTCGTCTGCTGGTGATGGGTCTCATGCGGGATCATGGCTGCACCTTCAGCCTGTCGTGGTCACTCCCTGCCCACGGCAATGGTAAGGCGGTCAATCGCCGGTTTTCGCAGGCCTGCAATTCCGCGGACCATGGTTGTCCGCGGCCGACGGGACACTCTCCGGACACGGTCCCGGAGACCCGACACCCAGGAGGCACCCATGAAGGATCCGCATCACAACCGGCTGCACGGCTACGAGGCAGGCTGGCTCACCCTGCTGCTGCAGATGGGCGTGGCGAGCGAGGCCGAACTGCGGGAGGCCCAGGGCCGCGTGGCCCGCGCGGCCATCGAGCGGATGGAGGCCCAGAAGGCCCGCCGCCGCGCGGAGCGGCGTCGCAAGCGCCGCGAGTAGCGGCCGGTAAGGCGACGACAACCTTTGGTCCGGGGCGGGCCGCAGCCGCAGAATCCCAGGCCGCAGGCTTGATGCACGAATGTACGGGCGTATATACTCTCGGCCGTGGTCACACGCCTTTCGAGAGGTCGCCCGTGAGTCATCGCCTGTCACCTGAGAATGAGCAGTTCCTCGACCGCGCCGTTTCCGCTGGTGCCTTCCATGACCGCGAAGCGGCAATCGACGAAGCGGTGAACTTGCTGCGACGCCGGGAGAAACTCATCGAGGATGTGAATCACGGCATCGAGCAGATTCATCGCGGCGAAACCGTGCCGTTCGATCTCACCGAGATGAAAGCCGCCCTCCAGCGCCGCCTCCAGGCCGGATGACCGGAGGCTGGCGATGTCGCGATTGGAGCTGTCGCTCGACGCGCAGCAGGACCTGCTGGAGATCGCAGCCCACCTCACCAGTCAGAGCGGTAGCCAAAAGCGAGGCGAAGCATTCCTGAGCGGCGTGTTTTCGACCTGCGAGACGTTGGCATCACAGCCTGCGATGGGCGAACTGCGAACCGAGTTCGCAACTGGTCTGTATCGGAGTTTCTCGGTCGGGAGTTACGTGATCTATTTCCAGCCAACGCCCACCGGCATCGTAATCGCCCGTGTGCTCCACGGATCGCGCGACCATTACTCAATTTTATGAGGGCGATCGGCGGTTTGATTGCCGGCAGGCAGCGGCGGGAGGTGGCATCCCCCCCGCCTCTCGGGTGGATTCCACGATGGCCCTAGAGCGGGTCTGAGATAGGTCTAGCGCCCTCTGCGAAGGCTGGTAACGTGGGCACCCTCAAGGAGGTGCTCATGAAACCGTGCTCGAAGGAGTTCCGTGGCCAGGTGCTCGCGGCGTGCGGCAGGGGTCGAAGCACGCGAGCGTTAGCGATGTACTTCAATGTCAGCGAGTCGTGGGTTCGACGCATCAAACAGGAGCGCAGGGAACTCAATAAGACCGCGCCGTTGTTGAAGCGACGGCGAACACCCTTGTGGGTGGACTGGGCCGATCGGATGCGTGAGATCATCCAACGGAAGCCGGAGCTGACTTTGCGGGAGTTGAAGGCGGAGCTGCAGACGGATCTTTCCGTTGCGACGCTCTGCGTGGCGTTCAAAAAAAAGTCCTCATCGCCGCCGAGCGGGAGCGGTCCGGACTTGAATCCGATCGAACTCGTGTTCTCGAAATTCAAATGGCTCCTGAAGAACGCATCCGCTCGAACGGTCGAATCGCTCTGGTCGGTCTGCGGACAACTGCTCAATCGCTTCAGAGAAACGGAGTGCCGCAGCTGCTTCAGGCATAGCGGCTACCGCTACACTTAAGCCGAATGCGCTCTCACTGCCGGCCGCACCCGTCAAAACGTGGCACTTCGTGACCAACGTGACGAGTCGAGCGACGCTGACGGCACGACGAGAAAACCGGCGAAACGCCGAGAGTCGTGCGTGTTTCCGGTGAAAACCGAAATACTCCCGACAGGGATCGAACCTGTAACCTTCAGCTCCGGAGGCTGACGCTCTATCCAATTGAGCTACGGGAGCGAGTCGCGGACGACCGGAAGTTTACCAGACTTTCACGGAAGTTCCGCTGTCGCAGGACAAGGCTGGTGCCGACCGCGGAAAACCGCAGTCTTTCGCCCGGGCAACGCGGTGGTTCCGGCCGGCCGCCACGTCATGCGGACCGCTTGAGCGGGGTGGGAGACGCCTGCCGGTGCGGCCGGCCCAGCCGCTCGTGGGCCTCGTCAATCCGCAGCGTGCGGGCGTCGGCCGTGCCGTCGACCGCCTGCCGGACCGCCGCAAGCTGCCGAGCCCGAGCGGCGTGGCCGCCGAACTGCAGCAGACCAACGAGCCGCCCCACGAGCATCGGCACCGTGCCGAAGGGGGCCGATGCCGCGGCGTGCCGCAGGGCCTCGAACCCGTGGGCCACCAACGCCGGCAGCATCGTGCCCGCGGTCAACGCCCGCCAGAAGAGCCTCTCCGCCTGGAGGCCGGCCGTGAAGGCACCGGGCTGCGACCGCATCGCTCCGCCGATGACCCGCGAATCGGGCTCCAGCACCACGTCGCCGCCGCAACACGCAAGCACGGCCGCCATGTCGGCGTCGGCGAGCCAATCGCCGCACTCCGTGGAAAATCCGGCCGCGGTCGCCAGCAGGTTGGCGGACCAGAAGCCGGCCTCGAGCACCGGCGCCGCAGGACGCGGCAGCCGCGCGGCATCGACGTTCGCCACGGTGCGGGAGGGGGCCCCGATCGTGACCCGCCTGCCGCCGCGCGTGGTGCGGATGCCCGCCGCGACAACGCGGTCGTCGTCGGCCACGACAAGCGGCACGACCGCGGCCACGCCGCCGCGGGCGAAGTGGGCCAGCGGGCCGTCCGTCCAGCCGGCGGTGGCCCGCCAGCCGGCCGCGAGCACATGCACGACCCGGCCGGTGGCGGCCGCGATCCCGAGGTTGGTGCACGCCGTCAGGCTCGAGCCATGCGGCGCCTGCACGAACCGCACCTCTTCGCGGATGCCCCACGGGTCGGCGTAGTCGCAGCCCAGCGCCACCACCACTTCGGCGTCGGGCGGCCGATTCTCCAGGACGCTGACGAGCGTCTCCTCGAGGGCCGCGACGTCGGCCGGCGCCGGCACGACGATCGACAGTTCAGGCGCCGGCGCCGCGCCATTGGGCATGGACATGGATATCCCCGCTTGCGGTCCGCACCTCCCCCGGCGCAGACCTTTCCCCCGGACCCACCACCATCATCCCGAATGCCGCGCCGATCAGGCCGCGGCCCGCTGTGGCTGCAGCTCCGTGAACAGGTTCACGGTGTGCAGCATCTCGCCGTCGGCGTCGTAGAACTGCAGCACGCCCACGTCGATCAGCCACATCGCGAACATCTCGGCCACGCGATAGCAGCGGGCCACGCAGCGGCCGCGGTCGATGCGGATGTTCTCCTGGACGTCGGCCACGTCGTCGGCATCGGCGCCGAGGTGCAGGAAATGGCGGGAGACGAGGCCACGCACGTCCGCGGCGTTCATGTGCAAGCGCATGAGGGGCAACCTCCTGTTGCGGTCTGTCGAACGACTTCCTGTCGATCGGGCCGAGGACCTTACTCGGGAGCAGCCAGCGGCGAAAGGCTGGTTTTGCCGAGGCTTCTGCCTTCCCGGGCCGGATTCTGGCCCGCCACCAGGATTGCTCATCGGCGCACGCGGACGCGCGTGATGACCAATGCATCGACTCCCTGCCCATTCCGCACGACCCGGCGCGGCAGCCCAGTTTGCCGGGTCGGTTTGGGGCCCAGGGACCGCGCGCCGCGTCGCGATCACGGCAGGCGGTGTGTCCAGCCCCCGTCGGCGTAGCGGTCGCGGACGAGCCGAGCCACGCGGTCGCGGGGCCAATCGGTTGCGGTCCGCACCGCGTTGAAGGCCGCGCGAACGACGGTCGCAAGTCGTGCGGCCCCCAGGCCGAGGTTGGTGACGAACGCGTCGTGCGGACGGCCGGCGCGGTAGTCGGGCTCGCGGGGCGGATGCCGAAGCACGCGGCTGATGAGGCCGAGATCGAAGGCGTCGAGGAGTGTGCCGTGGTAGAGCACGCCGTGGCGCCGCACCCGCAGGGCGTTGCCCGAGATCTTCAGGCCACCCGGCCCGTGCCCGATCGCCAGGTCGCTCGATCCGCGGCGGACGACGTCGCGGCCCGCGGCCCGCAGGGCGGCGGCGAGCGGGTCGAGCATCGCCGCATGCAGGGCGTCGATCGGCGGCGATCCGGCGGGGTGGTGCGTGACGACCGACCACATCAGGCAGCCCGGCCCGAGCACGACCGACAGCCCGCCGCTAGGCCGGCGGAGCACGCGCACGCCGTGGACCGCGCAGGCCTCGAGATCGAGCTCGTCCGCGGTGCGGCTCGACGAACCGAGCACGACCGCATGCTCGGCGGCCATCCATGTCCGCACGACCGTTTCCGTGCGCACGCCCTCATGGGCCTCTTCCAGAAGCGCCTCGTCGAGGGCGAGCTGCTCGGCGACGTCCCCCGGCTCAACCTCCAGCCAGGTGGCCGGCGGAGCCGCGGTGGCGACGGAATCATGTGGGAACGGATCGGCGGGCGGGCTTCGTTGACGCACGGGGCTGGCTTCCTAGACTTTGAGCACGCCAGGGGCAGATCGCATCCGGGGCGTGCCGCATTTCAGGATACCGCCCGTCCATGGCCGACACGCCGCGCCGCTCGTTCACGCCGGACGATTCCCTGCCGCCGGTGGAGCCGCCCAGCGCCGCCTTCCTGGTGCAGCTGTTCCTGGTGCCGGCGATCATCGTCGCCATCATCGTCTGCGTCTGGCTGGCCTTCCATTGGCTCGCGCAATTGGGCAACGACCCCGAGGGCTACGTCAAGACGCTGCGCCGCAACAACGAGGGCCGCTGGCAGGCGGCCCTGAACTTCGCCAACGACCTCCGCGGGCCCGGTGGCCAGGCGCTCAAGGGCGACGTCGGCCTGGCCCAGGAGCTCGGCAGCATTCTCGCCGACGAGGTGGCTTCGGGCCGACCGCGGGCGGCGGGGCACGCCGGCGAGCAGTCGAAGACGCTGTGCGGCTATCTGTGCCGCGCCCTCGGGGAGTTCGCCGTGCCCGAGGCGGCGGCGCCGCTCGTGGCCCGGGCGGCCGACGCCTCCGATCCCGGCACGTCCCAGGCCGCCGTCGAGGCGCTGGCCGTGCTGGCCGACAACCTCGCCACTGCCGGCCGCTCCTTCACGGACCCGGCTGCGGTCACGGCCGTGCTGCTGTCGGCCGCGGGCAGCGACGATGCGGCGGTGCGGTCGCGGGCCGCTTACGCGCTCGGCGTGGTGGGCGGCACCGGTGCGACCGGCCGGCTTCAGACGCTTCTCGGCGATGCCGCGGACAACGTGCGGTTCAACGCCGCCGTGGGCCTGGCGCGGCAGCGCGATCCGGTCGCCTGGGACACGCTCGCCGAGATGCTCGCCCTGCCCGATATCGAGGCGGCCCCCGGCGACGACGTCAAGCAGTCGGAGCGGTACAAACGGGCGCTCGTCGCCCTCAACGGCCTGAAGGCCGTGGGCCTGCTCGTGGATGCCACGCGGGCGCCGCCGCCCGCGGCCGTGGCCGAGCGGGTCACGGCCCTGCGGAAGGACCCCGTGCCCGACGTGCGGACCGCCGCCACGGCGCTCGCCGCCAAGCTCGAACGCATTTCCGGTTCGCCTTCTTCAGTCCCCCAGGAGCAATGACCGCCATGGCCGTCACCACCCAGCAGACCATCGACCTTCTCCTCGAGAGCTACGGCATGGAACTCGAGACCGTGCTCAACTACCTCGCCAACAGCGTCAACCTCGACGGCGTGCGGGCCGAGGAGATCAAGAAGTCGCTCGGCGCCGACGTGCCCGGCGAGATCGCCCACGCCCAGCAGCTCGCCAATCGCATCAAGCAGCTCGGCGGCCACATCCCCGGCTCCAAGTCGATCGGCGCGATGCTCGGCAAGCAGATCCAGCCCGTGAGTGTCACCACCGACGTGGTGGGCGTGATCAAAAGCGTGATCGCCGCCGAGGAGACCGCCTGCGCGCAGTACAAGAAGATCATCAAGGCGGTCGAGGGAGAGGACTACGTGACGCAGGATCTTTGCATCCGCCTCCTCGCCGACGAGGAGGAGCACCTCGTGCAGTTCAAGGGATTTTTGAAGGAATATGCGGGCGGCTGACCGCCGCCGTTCGGCCAACGCGAGCCGGCTGTGGAACAGGTCGGCCCGCGCAGGATGCGACGGTGATCGCCCCAAGAAACCCTTGGCGTTGCCTCGGCTACGCCTTCGGTCTGCGACTTCTGCGGTCGATCAAGTGGACAAAGGCCATGGAGGGCTTTGTTCATCGGCGGCTAGGGCGCTTCGATGATGAGGCCGGGCACGACCGAGAAATGCTCGTCATACGCGACGAGTCGGCCTCCGTTCTCGAGCGCCGCCGCCGCGATCCAGATGTCGTTGGTGGGGATCGGGGTGCCCTGGCGCTTGAGCACCGTTACGACGGCGGCGTAGCGGTGGCTCACGTTGTCCGTGGTGTCGACGACGACGACGCCGGGCTGGCGGCGAAAGGCCGACAACAGTCCAAGATTCTCCTCCGTCCTCCGGCCGCCCTGGAAGCCGGCGTACAGTTCGCCGAGCACCGTGACCGGCAGGAGCACCTCGTCAGCTGCCTCCAGTCGCTCCCGCAGCCGATCGTGCCCGCGCATGAGCCTGCTGTAGCCCGTGGTGTCGAGGCACAGGCGGATCACCGCCAGACCTCCTCGTCGACGGCCTCGAAGACCGCGGTCGCCCGCTCGAAGGCCGCCGCGTCTTGGGCCGTCCAGCGGCCGCCCACGGCGGAAAGGTCTCGGCGCCGTCCTTCCGGAGGCCTGCCGCCGGTGGCGGCTTCGAGGATTCTCACCACCGTGCGGTTCAGGCTCATACCCGATTGCGCGGCCAGCAGGCGAAGCCTTGCGGAGACAGCGTCGGGGATGTTGCGAACGGTGAGTTGACTCATGCAGGCATTATGGATGCACTGCATGCATGCGTCAATCGTCGCCGATTGTGAGGTGGGCCAGGCATGCGGTATGCCTGTATGCCGCGCAGGGATCCACTGCGGATCGATTCCGACCGACGTTGCATCGGGCTCCCTCCTGCACGGCGGGTGATGGGCGTCGGACCCGTCGCGGAGCTCCTGGTGGACGCCACGGGTCACATGAATCCAGCCTCGTGCATCGACTGTGCCGACGCCGTCGCGCGGGTCGCCGCGGCCGATTGTCAGGATCGCTGGCAGACCCGCGCCGCGGTCGCGTATCCCGCGTTCGTCTGCCTGCTCGCCGGTCTCGGCATGTGGTGGCTCGGCACCTCTGGCTTCCCGCAAGAAGGCACGATCGTGTCGCCCATGGGGGCGGTGGCCGCTGATCGTGGCAACGGTCGGATGCTGCGGGCGGTCGGCTGGCCGGCGGCCGGCGGCGGAGCGGCCCTGATGGCCGCGGCCGCCGCGTGGTGGTGGCGACGCCGCACGCGGCCACGGCAGTCGGGGCGGCACGAGGCGCTGGCCTGCGAGGTGCGGGCCGCGGCGATCACGGCGGGCCTGCCCCCGGCCGACGAGGAGCGGATCGTCCGCGAGACGAGTGGTTCCCTTGCGCCGCGCGGCAATGCCTCCGCAACTCCGCCGTTGGCTGCGCTTGCCGCGTCGCTCCCGGTTCCGCACGAGCGGGCCGAGGCACTGCGGGCGACCGCCGACTTCTACTGGCTGCTCGACGACCGCCGGCGCCAGCGCCGCCAATGGCTGCTGCCGGCCTGCGGCATCGTCACCGCCGGGTTCGTCGTGCTGCTCTACGGCATCGCCATGTTCGGGCCGCTCGCGGACTGCATGCACGCGATCGCCACGCGGGTGCCGGCCGCCTCCGGGAGCGCGGCGCCATGATCCCCGACGCGCTCCTCCGCCGGCACGTCTCCGCGGCGGTTGCCCGCCACGGCGCCATGGTGCCCGCGATCCGCGCCATCGCCGCCGAGCTCGCTCCGCGCGAACGGCGGCCATGGGTCGCGATGGCCGACGCTCTCGCCCGCGGCGACGTGGCCGCCGGCGCGGCTGCGGCCGCAGCCGATCCGGCCTGCTGGATGCCGCTCTTTGCCACGCCGGCCGGTGACCCGCGTCTCCTCGGCCGGATCGTCGCGGCCGCCGCAGGGCCGGCGGTCCCGACGCCGCGCGGCTGGCTGCCGGTCGTCGTGCCGCTCACGCTCGTGGCGCTCGCCTTCGGTCTGCTCGGGGCCCTGTCGTTCGGGCTCACGCCACTGTTCGAGGAGGCGTTCACCGAATTGAACATGGAATTGCCGCCGCTCACGCAATGGATGCTCGGCATCGCAGCCTTCATGCGCAGCGTCTGGAAGCCGCTCCTGCTCGGCGCCGGCTTGGTGATCGGCGGCTGGGGCCTGACACGCCGATGGATTCGCCGTGGGTCGGCCGTGGCGGCGGCCTACACGCGGCATCTCGCCCGACTCGTGGAGAGCGGCCTGCCGCAGGACGATGCGGTCGAACTCGCCGCCTGGGCCATGGGCGTGCCGCCGGTGAGCCCGGCCCGGCCGCGACGGCCGCTGTCGCATGCCGCCGTCGCGGCGCTCGCCCATGAACCGGCCGTGGCGGGAGGACTGCTCGACGCCGTCGCCGAGTGCCACGCGCTGCGGGTTGCCGGCACGTCGTTCGCGGCCGGTTCGCTGTGGCGCATGCTCGCCTTTGGCGTCGTCCTCCTCACCGTGGGTCTCTACCTGATCGCGGTCCTCCTGCCGCTGATCAATTTGATTCGGCAATTCATCTGAAAGGGTTCCTCGTGTTTCGCCTGCCCACCCCCCGAGCCATCTGGAGAAGCCTCCCCGGCCGTTGGGCGAACCACGCCGAGTCGGCCCAGGTGGCCACGCTCCTGGCGGCCTGCCATGCGCTGGACGTAGCCCCGGCCCCGATGCTCGAGGCCTGGGCGCGGGATAGTCGCGGCAGGCAGGGCAGGCGGCTCACGCAGGCCGCTCGCCACCTCCAGTCCGGCGGTCCGCTGGCAGCCGTTCCCGATCGCGTGCCCGGGCTGATGCGCGACGAGCATGCCGTGGCGGTGCGGTTTGGCGGGATGACCGGGCTGGTCGTGCCCATCGTGCGGGCCACGCTCGCCGCTGAAGCAGGCGCCGAGGCCGAGGCCCGGCTGCGGATCCGCGGTCTCGTGCGCTGGGCCATAGCGTGGAGCATCCTCGCGCTGCTGGTCACGATGTTCCTGGCGACCAAGATCGCGCCGCAGACCAAAAAGATCTGGGATGATTTCGACGCCCACTTGCCCATTGCGACCGCACGTTGGCTGGAAGCGTGTGCGTGGCTGGCGGCCTGCAGGTGGCTCGTCGTGCCGCTGGCCGTGATGGGACTCGTGTTCCGCTTCTCCCCGGCCGTGCGGCAGGCCTTCGCCCAGCCGTTCACGCGCCGCCGGCGGATCGCCGCCGCGCTCGACACGCTGGCGGTCGCGGTGGCCGCCGGCCAGCCAATCCATGCCGCGGCCGCCACGCTCGCCGCCTGCCAGACCGACGGCCGGCTGGCCCTCCGCCTCGCAGACTATGGAACACGTCTGCCCGAGCAGGATGCGACGGCCGGCCTGCTCACTGCCGCGGAGGGCCGGGAGCTCGACGCCGCTCCGGCCGCCGCGGCGGCCACGCTCGCGCGGATCGCCGCCCGCCGGCGCGATGCCCTGCGCCGGCGGACGACCCTCTGGCAGCGGGTGATCTCGCTGGGCATGATCGCCCTGGCCGGGGGGTTCGTGTTCTGGACGGCGATCGCCTTCTTCATGCCGCTCATCGAGCTGACCGAACACGTGGCGGGAGTTCGGCCATGACCAGGTGGACCCCAGGGCCCAGGTGCACCACAGTTCCCCCTGGGAACGGCTGCATGCCGCTCGCAAGCCATGCTGCGGTGACCATGCGCTCCGGCTTCTCGACCGTGGAGACGATGGCGGCCATCGCGCTGCTTGCCGTGGTCATGGCCTCGACGATGCCCGTCTTCGTCCGCCACGGTCGGCTGCTCGCCGAGTCGCGGCAGGAGCGGATCGCGATCGAGGAGCTCGCCAATCAGGCCGCACGACTCGTCGCGCTGCCCGTCGACCGCCGCGGCGCTGCCCTGGCGACGCTCGCCCCCTCGGCGGTCGCCGCCCGGCGGCTGCCCGGTGCGGAACTGACGGCCACACGGGGCTCGTCGCCGCTCGGCGACCGCGTCGTGCTCCGCCTCGCCTGGCACGCGACCGGCCGCCGTGAGCATCCGCTGTCGCTGGCAGTCTGGCTGCCGGATCCGCCGGAGGGGGCGCCATGAAACGGTTCCATCATCCGCTGCACCGCCGCGGCGTGACCCTCGTCGAGCTCCTGCTCACGATCACCGCCACGACGATGGTCGTGGGCGTGGCGGGGGGGCTCCTGCACCGGGCGCTGCGGCTCGAAGCGGCGTCGCGCGGGGCGCTGCAGGCGGAACGCACGGCGCTGGTGCTCGCGCGGCAGTTTCGTGCCGACATCCGCGCGGCCCGCACCGTGGCCTGCACGGCCGACGGCCTGCCCGCAGATGTCGTGCTCCGGGTGCAGCCCGCCGGGGAGGCCGCGATCGTGTACCGCGCCGTTCGTGGCGGCCTCGTCCGCGAGCAGCCGCTCCCAGCGAATCGCATCGCCCGCGAGGCGTTTTCATTTCCGGCGGCGGTGCGGTTTGAGTCGGTCTGCGGCGACGGCGTCGTATCGCTCGCCGGCACGGGAGGCGGCGAGCCCGGGGAGGGGCCGCCGATCGACATCGAGGTGGTGGCGGCGCGCGGCGCCGCGGCCGGCCTCGTGGAGGACCAGCCATGAGCCACCCGCTGCTTCACGCCGCTGCGTTGCCGCCCCGGCGCGGGGCGGTGATGTTCATCACGCTCGCCACGCTCGCGGTCGTGGGGTTGATCGCCATGGCGATGGTCCGCGGGGCGACCATCGGCCGCCGGAGTCTGCGGGCCGAGCATGCCGTGCGGCAGGTGGAGGCGATCCTCGACGCCGCCGAGGCCCGCGTGCGGTCGCGGCTCGCGGCCGGTCCGCCCGCCGCCGAGACGATCGACCTGGCCGCCGCCGACGTCGCCGGCACGCACGCGGCGCGGGTCGTCGTCACTGTTGATCCAGATGGCACCGACGCCTGGCGGGTGCGGATCGTCGCCGCCGCGCCCCCCGATGGCCCGGCGTCCGTCCGCCGCACCCGCGACGTGCTCATTCGTTCCCGTTCGTCCACTTCCCAGGAGACCAGCCCATGACCCACATCCTCTCGACCGGCCGACCACCGGCGGCTCGTGCCCGCTCTCGTGCAGCCGGGGCTGCGGCGTTCACGCTCGTCGAACTCTTGATCGTGGTCGCGATCATGGCCACGCTCATCGGCCTGCTCCTGCCGGCCGTGCAGGCCTGTCGCGAGGCCGCCCGCAGGGCATCCTGCTCCAACAACGTGCTCCAGTTGGGCCTCGCGTTGCACAACTACGAGTTTCATCGCGAGGCGTTTCCGGCGGGCGTCACCGACGCGGCTGCCCCGATCAAGAGCCTGCCCGAGGGGCGGCACGTGAGCTGGATCGTCCGCCTCCTGCCCTACCTCGAGGAGAAGGCCCTGGCGCGGCATTTCAAGGAAGCCGACGGCGCCTACGCCGCCGGCAACGCCCCGGTGGTGGCGACCGTGATCCCCACGCTCATCTGTCCGTCGTCGAGCGCGAGCAGCGTCGAGCAGTGGCCGGTGCGCAACGCGGCCGGACCGGCTCCGGACGATTCGCTGGACGATCCACCGCGCGAGATTCCGCAGCCGCGCCGGGTGGCCGTGTCGCACTACGCGGGCAGCCATCACGACGTCGAAGCGCCGATCGCGGCCGACAACCACGGCATGCTGTTTCTGAACAGCGCCGTGCGGTTCAAGGACATCGAGGACGGCAGTTCCCGCACGCTCCTGCTCGCGGAACGGGTGACGCCGCGGCGGCCACCGCACGAGCTCGACGGCCGCGACGACCTCGGCTGGGCTTCGGGCACGCGGGCCACGCTGCGGAACACGTCGGCGATCAAGTCCTCAGACAATGAGGCGGCGTGGGGCGACCGGCAACCGGTCGATCCGCTGTTCGTCGGTGGCTTCGGCAGCTTTCACATCAGTGGCGTCTGCGTCTCGGCCATGGCCGACGGTGGCGTGCAACAGTTCACCCCCGACATCGACCCCGACCTCCTCCGGCAACTCGGTCATCGGGCGGACGGAGAGATTCCCAAAGGCGACGGGGTGTGGTGATCGGCGGCCTGCGTTTCCCGCCGCCGGGGTCACGCCGAGAGAAACTCGTCGAGCGCCTCGCGGAGCATGTCGGTGTCGGCCTCGTGGCCGGTGAGGGCGTGAAAGTCGATCGCCGTGCGGGTGGCGTGCACCTCGATGCCGTCCACCACGCAGGCGCCGGCCGCGGCGGCCTCTGCGGCCAGCGCCGTCGGCCGCGTGGCCAGGCCGCTCTCGACGAGCACGAGATCGGCCCGCAGGCCGCCGCACCGCACCGGGTCTGCGGCGGGGTCGAGCGCGTGGACGACGATCGCCGTCTCGGCTGGTAGTTCCAGCGCGGTGTTCCACTCGATCCGCGCGGCGGTCGCGGAGGCCAGGCCCGTGAGCGACTCCACGAGGGCGTCGGCCCGGGCGGGATCGGGATCGCCGATGGCGAGGTGCGCCGCGCCAGCCAGCGCCAGTTCGAGCGCCGCCGCCCGGCCGACCGGGCCGGCGCCGAGCACGACGGCCCGACTGCCCGTGGGCTCGATGTGGCCGCGAAGCGCCTCAATGATGCCGCGGCCCTCGGTCATGTGGCCGGCCAGCCCGCCCGCCTCGGCGCGGGTCACGAGATTGACGGCGCCGGAGAACGTGGCGGCGGGGCTCGTCGTGGCCAGAAGCGGCAGCGCGGCCGCCGGCAGCACACCGCCGATCAGGCCGCCGCGAAGGCCGAGAGCGGCGATCCCGGCAATCGCCTCGGCGAGCCGCTCCGGCGGCACCTCGAACGTGAGAAACCGCCAGTCGAGCCCGGCCGCATCGATCGCCCGCTCGAAAAGATACTGCGCCGGATTGCCAGCCGCGGGCGCCGCCAGCAGGGCGATCACTTCCTGAAGTGCCGGACTGGTCATGCGGATGATGTCCGGCGGGGCCGATGGAGGGCGGTGCGCGTCTTCAGACGGTCACATGGGTCGCGGCCTGGAACCGGGGATCGGTGCGAATCGGGTCGAAGTCGCGTTCGGTCCCGGTCAGGTCGCGGTAGCGGTCGTCGAGCGCGATGGCCTGGGTGAGGTTCTCGATCGCGGCCGGCACGTCGCCCGCCAGCGAGTGGTAGCAGGCGAGGTTGTACAGCACGATCGCCTGCCTTGGCGACGCATCCCGGCCGCGCTCGAGCACGCGGATCGCCTCGTCCAGCCGGCCCAGCCGTTTCAGGCACCAGCCTAGTCCCAGCCAGGCCTCGAGCCGGCCGGTCGCGGCCTCCGCGGCCCGAGTGAGCGGGGTGACCGCCCGCTCCCACTCTCCCAAAGCTCGGAGAGCCTCGCCCTCCAGCAGGCTGGCGTCGGGATGGCTGCGGGCCTCCGCGGGGAGTTCGGCGAGGGTGTCGAGGGCGCGGAGGAGCACGCGGCGGGCGGACGGCGGAACCAATCCCTCGCCGTCGACGAGCAGTTCACCCAGTTCCAAGTAGCCGGCGGCGTGGCGCAGGATGACCTGGCGACGCACCCGGGGGAAGGCGGTCTCGGGAGTCATGATGTGCAGGCTCCTCGGCGGCTGCCGGGTCGAAAACACGGAGCCGCTTGGAACGGGAAGCGAACCAGGAAAGTTTAGCCCGCCTGCCGCCGCCGCCCAATCCGCTCCGGTGCCCCGCCAGTGCTGCTCGTTTCTACGGCAGCCGGGCCCGCATGGGTCGCCTGATTCAAACAAAACGGCGTGGCAGTTTTTTTCCGGCGGCAACGCACGAAAAACGGCGGCGGGCGCCACTGTTTCTTCTGGAGGGCGTCGCCGCCGGCCCCCCATCCCCCTGGAGCCCGATGATGCGTCTGACACTCCGCACTCTGCTGGCCTGGCTGGATACCGTCCTGCCGCCGTCCGAACAGCAGGCACTGGGGGAGAAGGTCGCGGCCAGCCCGATCGCCCCGCAGTTGATCGCCCGGATCCGCGACGTCGTGGAGCGGCCCGGGCTGGCAGCGCCGCGACCCGATGCCCGCGGGATCGCAGACGATGCCAACTCCGTCGCCGAGTATCTCGACAACACGCTGCCAGCGGATCGGCTCGAGACGTTCGAGCGAATCTGCATCGAGTCGGACGTGCACCTGGCGGAGGTGGCGGCCTGCCACGGCATCCTCGCCGAGATCGCCCGTGATCCGGAGGCGACCGGCTCGCTCGATCCCGCCAGCCGCCGGCGGTTGCTGGAGGCGATCCGCCGACAAATCCAAACGCCCCACGGTGATCCGGAGCACGAGGCCGCCGTCTCCCTGGCCCGCAGTCTGCGGGCGACGCTCGTGGCTGGCGGTGACGGCCAACCGTGCGATACGGTGCTGGGAAGTCTGCCCGTCACGCAGCCGCGTCCGGCGAACGGTCCGCGGCCGCGGGCGCCATTGGCGGCCTGGCTCTCGGCTGCGGTCGCCCTGCTCCTGCTGGCGGGCCTGGGTGGATTTCTCTTTTGGTCGCTGGGCCGTGATCGGGGCCGCAAGGTCGCCGCCCGGCCCGCTCCGCCGCCGGCCGCCATCGCGGAGGTGCCGCGCGATCAGCCGCCGCAGCCGAGTGCGGAGCCTGATGCTGCTCCCCCGGCTCCACCTGCCCATGAGGAGGCGGCTGCACCGCCCGTCGCCGCCGCGGCACCCGCCCGCGCCGCGGCTGCGGCGGACAATGTGCTGCCATCCGAGCCTGCGCCCCCGCCGCTGGAAGGAGCGGCCGCCGCGGCCCCGCCGGCACCCGCCGTGCCCGCTCCGCCGCCGGCTGAGTCGCCGCGGGTGCCGCAGGGGGATGCGCTGGCGATCGCCGCACCGGCAGCATCAGATGCGCCCGCCGCACGCGTGCCGCCGCCCGCCGTCGACGCACCGGCCGACGCACCGGCCGACGCACCGGCCGACGCACCGGCCGACGCACCGGCCGACGCACCGGCCGACGACGGCGCGGGATTCGTCAGTGGCGCCGCGCTGCTGCTCCACAAACCCGCAGCGGAACCGGTGGTGCATGGCCACTCCGGATGGGCGGCGATGCCGCAGAACCGCCCGTTGGCGCCGCGGGAGGATCTGATCGCGCCGCCGTTCTGCCGGCCCGAGGTGAGTGTGGGGGGCGTCACGATCCGCCTCGAGCCCAACACGCGGGCCACGCTCACGCATGACGCCGATGGCACGCCCCGGCTGGAGGTCGTCTTCGGGCGGGCGATCGTGCGGTCGAGCGCGGCCGAGCCGCGACTGGGCATCACGGCCGGTGGCCTGGTGGGCGTGGTGGCCGACGGCTTGCGGGCGCCGCTGGGCGTGGAGGTGACGCTCGAACAGGCCCCTGGTGCCGACCCGGCGACGACGCCGGCACGGGTGAAGGCCGTGGTCGCGACGACCAGTGCGGGCATCGCGTGGCGGCAGTCGCAGGCCGACGGCACGGCGGCCGTGCAGCCGCTGCAGGGCATCGCGGCGCAGGGTGTGCTGGAGAAGGACAGCCGGTTGGCCTGGGACAGCCTCGATCCCGGTGGCGTCGCCGTGCAGGCGCGGCGCGAACTGCCCGACTGGCTCGCCGGGCCGGCCCGGCCGGACCGGCTCGAGCAGGCGGCCGCCGATGCACTCGCCGGCAAGGCCACCTCCGATCCGATCGAGAAGGGGCTGCGGGAGCTGGCCGACGACCGGCGGGCGGAGAACCGCGTCGCGGCCGTCGCCACGCTGGCGTTGCTCGGCGACTACGACGAGCTCGTGGCCCTGCTCGCGGCCGAGTCGGTGGCCCGCAAGCTGGAAGACCGGCAGTGGAGCCGGCTGGTGGACATGACCGTGCCGCTGGCCCTGGCCCGCGGTGCCAATGCCGCGGCCCGGCTCGCGCAGGCCTGCGAGACACGCGGACCGGCGGGCAAGGGGGTGGAACTGTTCGCGATCGCCCGTGGCTTCGACGACGCCACGCTCGAGGCCGGCGGCGCCGCGCGGCTCGTCGCCGCCCTCGACGCGCCGGAGCTCGTGGTGCGACGGTTCGCGATCCGCGGTCTGCTGGAGGTGGTCCAGCCTGCGGAGGCCGACCGGGCGCGGTATCGGCCGGATCGTGCGCAGGACCTGCGTCGGGAGAGTGTCGCCTGGTGGCGCAAGCAGCTCGCCGACGGCCGCATCCGCCGACCGGCGGGCGGTGCGGCGCGGTGATTCCGCGCTCGGACGCGGTGAATACGCCCTCCGTTTGTGGCTGCCTGCGGGCTGGTGATATGCTGCCGGAGCAGGTGCACGGGCCGCCGGTCCGGGCCCCTGCCGGTCCCGGCTCGCGGGTCGGGGTCCTTCATCATGCTTCGCAACCTGCAGCCCACCACTGCCTATTCCCGAGGGGGTTTCCTCGCGTGCAGATCAACGTTTCGGCCCGTCACGGCAGCTTGAGCCCCGCCTCGCAATCGAAGATCGCCTCCAAGGTGTCGCGGCTGAAGCGGTATTTCGACCGCCTCACCGCCCTGGAGGTGACCGTCGATCTGCACAACGCCTCCCTGCCGGCGGTGGAGATCGTCGCCAAGGCGGAGCACTTTCACGACCTGGTCAGCCACGAGCACGCCGCCCAACTGTGGCGGAGCGTGGATGGCGCGGTGCAGAAGATGGAGCAGCAGCTTCGCAAGCACAAGGAAAAGGTTCGCGACCACAAGCACGTGCAGTCGCACCGCCACGCCTGATCCATCAACGACACGCCCCTCCGCGGAACGGCACGCAGCATGAAGTTTTCCGATTTTGTCGCCACCGATGCGATCCGCTCGCGGGTCACGGCCTCCTCCAAGGAAGGCGTGATCCGCGAGATGGCGCAGGCCCTCGTCGATGCGGGGCGGATCGCGGCCGGCGACCTGGAGAGCATCGTCAAGGCGATCATGAAGCGCGAGGATCTCGGCAGCACCGGGATCGGTCGGGGCGTGGCGGTGCCCCACACGAAGCATCCGAGCGTCAGCCGGCTGGTGGGCACGGTGGCGGTGAGCCCCGCGGGCATCGAGTTCGAGAGCCTCGACGGCGAGCCCGTGCACCTGTTCTTCCTGCTGGTGTCGCCGCCGGATCGGCCGGGCGACCACCTGCGGGCGTTGGAAAACATCTCGCGGCAGTTGCGCGACGACGGGTTCTGCAAGATGCTCAAGGCGGCCAAGGGGCCGGTCGAGATCCAGACCCTGCTGGAAGAGGCCGACAGTCACGGCGTGGCCTCGTGAGGAAGCGATGAGTCGGGAAGCCGTGAGCCAGGAGACGCTGTCGCGGGAGGTGGTGGTGGCCAACAGCCAGGGTTTGCACGCCCGGCCGGCCGACATGCTCGCCCGCGAGGCGCGGAAGTGGCAGTCGCGAATCGAGCTGGTGGCCGACGCCCAGCGGGCGGACGGCAAGAGCATCCTCGAGGTGCTCACGCTCGCCGCCGAGGCGGGCACGCGGCTGGTGGTGGAGGCGACGGGGCCCGACGCGCGGCAGGCGCTCGAGGCCATCGGCAGTCTCTTCGAGCGCAGGTTCAACGAACAAGACGATCAGGAACCCTGACCGGCGGTGATCGGGCAGGGGCCGGCCACGGCCCCCGGTCGCGGCGGTCGATGAACGACGACACAACACGAGGAGCCGCTCCCCGCCGCCTGGCGCGGGCCCCGGGATTCGCATCGCACGCCTGCTGCCGCACCGGTCTTCCGGCCGCGGCAGCGAGCCGTCGCGATCTCCCGGCCGGCCATCGCAGCCAGCGGAAGCGGGGCGCCCGCCATGCTGAAACTCCAGGGAATCGCCGTCTCGCCCGGCGTCACGATCGGCGAGGCGCTCGTGCTCGACGCCGAGGGGTTCCGCATCCCGCGGCGGTTCGTGGAGCGGAGCGCCGTCGACACGGAGCTGGCCCGGCTGGCCGCCGCGGTCGCCGAGGCGACGCGTGAGATCGAGCGGAACCGCGACGCGATCCGCTCCGAGCTCGGCGACCAGTATGCGGCCATCTTCGAGGCCCACCTGGCGATGCTCCACGACGAGCGGCTGCAGCAGGAGCTCACCAGCGCCGTCCGCGACCGCAACTGGTGGCCCGAATACGCCGTCAGCCGCACGCTCCGCCGCTACGCCAAGGCCTTCCAGAACCTCGACAACCACATCGCCCAGCGGGCCCACGACATCTACGACGTGGAGAAGGGCCTGCTGCGGGCGCTCCTCGGCCAGCGGCGGGAGACGCTGGCCTCGATCTCGCAGCCGGTGGTGGTGCTGGCCCACAACCTCACCCCCAGCGAGACGGCCAACCTCGACCGCCGCCTGGTGAAAGGCTTCGCCACCGAGCTCGGCGGCCCCGGCAGCCATACGGCGATCGTGGCGGAGGGGCTGGAGATTCCGGCCGTGGTCGGCATCGGGCCGTTCCTGGCCGACGTCTCGGGCGGCGAGCCGGTGATCCTCGACGGCAATCAGGGGGTGGTGATCCTCCAGCCCGACGAGGAGACGATCGCCCGCTATCGGCAGGAGCTCGAGGCCGCCAAGAGCGTCGCCGCCCGGCTCGGCGAACTCCGCGACCTGCCCGCGGAGACGACCGACGGCGTTCGCGTGCAGATCACCGGCAACATCGAGTTTCCCGACGAGGCCGAGCACTGCCTCGCCCGGGGCTGCGACGGCATCGGCCTGTACCGCACGGAGTTTCTCTATCTCACGAGCAAGCGGGAGCCGACCGAGGAGGACCACTTCGCGGCCTACCGCGCGGTGGTCGAGGCGATGGGCGGCCGGCCGGTGGTGATCCGCACGCTCGACCTGGGCGCCGACAAGATGCTCACCGAGACGCGGCCCGAGGAGGAGCGGAATCCCTGCCTCGGCCTGCGGAGCATCCGTCTCTCGCTGCGGCAGCTGCCGATCTTCCGCACCCAGTTGCGGGCCATCCTCCGGGCCAGCGCGCTGGGCGACGTGCGGGTGATGTTTCCGCTCATCTCCACGATCGTGGAACTGCGGCAGGCGCGGATGGTGCTCGCCGACGTGATGGAGGACCTCGCCGAACACGGCATCGCGTTCAACCCGAAGATGCCGGTGGGGATGATGGTGGAGACGCCCGCCGCCGTGATGATGCTCGACGTCTTCATCAAGGAGGTCGACTTCGTCTCCATCGGCACCAACGACCTGATCCAGTACACGCTGGCGGTCGATCGGGGCAACAAGGAGGTTGCGGAACTGTACAACGCCTGCGATCCGGCGGTCCTGCGGCTGCTCAGCCGCTCGTTGGACGTGGCGCGGGAGGCCGGCGTGCCGGCCAATGTGTGCGGTCAGATGAGCGGCAGCGTGATGTTCACGCAGCTGCTTCTGGGCTTGGGGCTCCGGCAGCTCAGCGTGCCGGCTAGCGCCATCCCGGAGGTGAAGCAGGTGTGCCGAAGCGTTTCGGTCGCCGACTGCCGCGTGATCGCCGAGAAGGCGCTGGCGATGGACGGGGCGCGGGAGGTCAAGGCCTACCTGCGCGACCAGATGCGTCGCCTGCTCGCCCAGACGGTCGCCTAGGGCGGCCGACAACCAGGAAAGGGACGATACGGATGAAACAGGAAATGCTGATCAATGTGTCGCAGCCGGAGGAGTGCCGGATCGCGATCATGGAGGACGGGCTGCTGGAGGAGCTGTACGTCGAGCGGACCAGCCAGGACAACCTGGTGGGCAACATCTACAAGGGACGGATCGTCAACATCGAGCCCTCGATCCAGGCCGCGTTCGTCGACTTCGGCGTCGGCCGGAACGGGTTCCTGCACATCAGCGACGTGGAGCCGCAGTACTACCGCCAGGGCGGGCTCGACCCCGACAAGGCCTTCGACGTCGAGCCCCCGTCCCGCGGCGGCGAGCCGGCCGAGGCCGACGCAGGCGGCCGCACCGCCACCCGCCGCAAGCCGCGGATCGGCGATCGTCCCCGGGTCAAACCGCCGATCCAGGACATCCTCCGCCGCGGCGACGAGGTGCTCGTGCAGGTGATCAAGGAGGGCTTCGGCACCAAGGGGCCGACGCTCTCCACCTACATCTCGATTCCCGGCCGGTATCTCGTGCTCATGCCGCCGCTGGGCCGCGTGGGCATCTCCAAGAAGATCGACGACGAGCGCGACCGCCGCGTGCTTCGCGACATCATGCTCGACCTGCAGCCGCCCAAGGGGGTGGGCTTCGTGGTCCGCACCGCGGGCACCGAGCGGACGAAGTCGGAGATGGCCCGCGACATGGCCTACCTGCTCAATCTCTGGAAGAGCATCGTGCGGCGGATGCGGAAGTATTCCGCGCCGATCGACATCTACCAGGAGAGCGACATGATCATCCGCACGATCCGTGACATGTTCACGGAGGACGTGGGGCGGATCCTGATCGACGACCCGGCCGCCTACGAGCGGGCCAAGGAGTTCCTCGAACTCGTGATGCCGAAGTACGCGCCCCGGCTGCAGCTCTACGAGGGCAAGGAGCCGCTCTTCCACCGCTACGGCCTGGAAGAAGAGATCGGGAAGATGTATCAGCGGAAGGTGCCGCTCAAGGGGGGCGGGTCGATCGTCATCGACCAGACCGAGGCCCTGGTGGCGATCGACGTCAACTCCGGCTCGTTCCGCACCGAGAAGAGCGCCGAGGAGAACGCCTATCAGATGAATCTCATCGCCGCCAAGGAGATCGCGCGGCAGCTGCGGCTCCGCGACCTCGGCGGCGTGATCGTCAACGACTTCATCGACATGCGGAAGGAGAAGTATCGCCGCGGTGTCGAGAAGGCGCTGCACGACGCCATGAAGCGGGACAGGGCGCGGACGAAGATCCTGCGGACCAGCCCCTTCGGCCTGGTGGAGATGACGCGGCAGCGGATCCGGCCGTCGCTGCGGAAGAGCATCTTCCGCGACTGCCCCACCTGCAGCGGCACCGGCACGGTGAAGACGGCCGAGAGCATGGCGATCGAGGTGATGCGCACGCTCCAGCTCTCCGCCACCCGCGACGACGTGGCCCGGCTCAACGTCACGGTGCACGACGAGGTGGCGACCTGGATCAACAACCGCAAGCGGCGGGAGATCACCCAGTTCGAGGACGAGACCCACATCCAGCTGCACGTCGACGGCAAGGACGGCGTGTCGCCGGAGCACCTGGTCATCGAGGCCTGGGATGCGAGCGGCCGTTCGATCCGCTTTCCGTAGGATTTTTCGCCCTCTCGACCGGGGCCCGGAGCGTCGGTATCCTCTGGGACTCGGTTTTTCATCCCCGTTTCCCCCGTCCCGACCGGATTCCAGCCATGGCCAAGGCCGCCCCTGACACCACCGCCTCCTCCTCCGCCTCGATGCAGGGCGCGGGCCACGCATATGCCATCGTCGTCGACGGCGGCCGGCAGTACATGGTCCGCGAGGGGCAGGAGCTGGAGATCGACTTCCGCCACCAGGACGACGGCACGCCGGTGCCGGCGGGAGCCGAGGTCGTGTTCGACGACGTGCTGGCCGTGAGCCAGGCCGGCCGGCTCACCCTCGGCAAGCCGAAGGTCAAGGGCGCCAAAGTGAAGGCCGAGGTGCTGGGGCTCGTGCAGGGGGAGAAGATCTACGTGCAGAAGTTCAAGCGGCGGAAGAACTACCGCCGCCGCACGGGCCACCGCTCGCTGGCCACGAAGATCCGCATCGCCAGCATCACGGCCTGAACCCTTCCGTGGCGGGCTGTGTCCACGGCACGGTACGATGCCGGTATGGACATGGCAGACTCGAGTGTCGAGGCCCGGTTCCGTGCCGCCCAGGATGCGCTCCCCGCGCACGCCCGAGTTGCCCGTGCCGCCGCGATGTTCCTTTGGGCTCGCGAGCTGATTCGCCGGGAGATCCGCGGCCGTCAGGGCGGTCTGTCCGCGGAGCAGCTGAAGTGGGAGTCGGCGATGCGTTTGTACGGCGCCGATGCGGCGTCGCGACGTCTGATCCAGCGGATGCTCGATCATGTATCCGGCTGAGATCTTTCGTGACACGCTGTCGCGGCTGCTCGCCATCCTGACCCGTCACGCCGTGCGGTTTCATCTCACCGGCGGCATTACGAGCGTG
>Ga0315902_10003089_pt1 | contig 25253 bp, 22 predicted proteins | sample LakEriMetagenome_9_FD_203523 | JGI IMG/M metagenome (GOLD analysis project Ga0315902, IMG submission 203523) | Freshwater fungal communities from buoy surface, Lake Erie, Ohio, United States - Buoy 12 MA117 | ecosystem: Environmental > Aquatic > Freshwater > Lake > Lake biofilm | place: USA... | reverse complement strand
GGCTCGCGCCCGATCGAGAGCAGGGCGTCCCACATTTCATCGGCAAAGCGGATGACGGCGACGCCAGCTTTCGCTTGCGTCTTCGCTTCGGTCATCTCGACCAAAGCTTCGCCCATAGCCACATCATCAGCGCCAGTGGCCGCTTCGACCGCGCGCGTAGCAGCGGCATCGAAGCGACCAAGGGCGCTGGTGAGGGCCACGGCGGCGTGGGGAATCGCCGTCATGTAGGGAAGCCTACACGAGCAGGTTTAAGCTTCTGTTCAGAAGTCTGGTGAATGCGTGAAAACCATGCAGCGCGCGCATTTACGCATGGATGTCGCGATCCTTCGTTTCTGGCCAGAAGAAGAAGGTGACCAAAGCTGCGATCGCCGTGGCGATGGCTGGAAACCATAAGCCCGAATAGATTGAGCCTGTCGCGGTGTTGATCGCGAACACGATCGCCGGCAGCAAACCGCCGAACCAACCCGTGCCCACGTGATAGGGGAACGACATCGCCGTGTAGCGGATGCGGGTGGGGAAGAGCTCGACGAGCGCTGCTGCTTGCGGGCCGTAAAGGGCGGTTGCGGCCACGATGAAGAGGATCATCACCGCGATGACGCCCCATTTCTCGGTGAATACGCGCACGATCTCGGCAACGCTCCAATTTTGCATTGGGCCAGCCGCCGCTGCTGGATAGCCAGCTTCGTTGAGCACGCCGCGCAATTGCTCGCTGAACGCCGTGCGCGTGGCGCGGATTTCCGTCAAGGATTGGCCTGTCGCACTTACGCTCTCGACTTCGATCGCATCGCCGATGCGGATCCGCGCGAGTTCGCCGGCCGGGCCGTCTTGCGTCGTGTAGCTCACGCCAGCGCTCGCTAGCGCGCCTTTGGCGATATCGCACGAGGTCGAGAATTGCTGTGCGCCGCCGGTGAGGTCGAGCTGGAATGTACAATCGGCCGGGTCAGCAATCACAACGACGGGCGTGTTGCGCGACGCGGCGTCGAGCGCTGGGTTGCCCGCTTGCGTGATGAAATGGAAGCCGGGGAAGTAGAGCGCCAACATCAGCAGCATGCCGAACAGCATCACCGGCTTGCGGCCGATCTTATCCGAGAGGCGCGCGAACAGCATATAGAGCGGCGCCGATACGATCACGACTGAGATCATGATCAGGTTCACCGTCTGGCTGTCGATGCGAAGAATGCGCTCAAGGTAGAATTGCGAGTAGAAGTGCGCCGTGTACCAAACCACGCCTTGCGCCATCATCACGCCAAACAGAGCGATGATCACGATCTTCAAATTGCGCCATTCGAGAAAGCTCTCCGCATAAGCACGCTTCGAGATCGCGCCTTCGTCCTTCAGCTTTTGGAACGCCGGGCTTTCCTCAAGCTGCGTGCGAATCCAGACCGACACTAGGAGCAGGCCGATCGAGATCAGGAAGGGGATGCGCCAGCCCCATTCGCGGAACGCTTCCTCGCCCATGATTGCGCGGACGATGAGAACGACAGCCAGTGCGCCGATGAGGCCAACTGAAGCCGAGGTTTGAATCCAGCCGGTGGCGCCGCCGCGGCGGCCGCGGGGGGCGTGTTCGGCGACATAGATCGCTGCGCCGCCATATTCGCCGCCGAGCGCGAAGCCTTGCGCCACCCGGCAGGTCACCAAAAGAATAGGCGCCCAAATGCCGATGCTCTCGGCGGTTGGCAGCAGGCCGATCGCGAACGTCGCCAGGCCCATAATAATAATAGTGATCAGGAATGCGCCCTTACGGCCGGTGGAATCGCCGATTTTGCCAAACACCAGCGCCCCGATAGGCCGCACGATGAAGCCGACCGCGAAGGTCAGCAGCGTGAAAACAAAGGCTTGGGCGTCCGGCAGGCCCGCAAAGAAGTGCGTGCTCATCACCGAGGCGAGCGCGCCATAGACAAAGAAATCGTACCACTCGAACACGGTGCCGGCGGCGGAGGCCGCGACCACCTGGCGCAGCTTGGCGGGCGATACTTCGTCGGTGCGAGGCGCGGCCGTTGGAGCGTCAGTCATGTGTGCGTTCCCCCTCGAACCATGCGGCTCTTTTGTCGCTGATCGGGGGGGCTTGGGCCCCGTTGTCAAGCCCGAACGGGGCGTGGTACGTCGCGCGCGCGTCACATGGAGCCGCGCGCGCTGCGCTGCGGGCTATGTGCGTTTGGGGATTTATCCCCAGTGGCGTCATCCAAGCCGCCGGATTTTCGCGATCGCCGCGCACGAAGCGCAGCGGTGCGAGGAGCCAGCGGCGGAACCAGCGAGACAGACGTGGCCGAAGGGTTCGACGGCGTAGCTTCCGAGGCGGCAGGGCGTTACGCGCAAGCCGTGTTCGACTTGGCGAAGGAGGCCAAGGCGCTCGAAGCTGTGGAGCGGGATTTTGCTAAGTTTTCAGAGGCTTGGGCCGAGAGCGCGGATCTGCGCGCCACTGCTCGTTCGCCGCTGATCGATCCAGATACGAAGGCCAGGGCGCTTGTTGCCGTGGCCGCCAAGCTCGGCCTCTCCGATCTTGGCCAAAAAGCTGTCGGCACGATCGCCAAAAACCGCCGTGCCGCGGAGCTGCTGGCGATCGCCGCCACCTACCGCACTTTGGTCGCCCGCGAACGCGGCGCCCGCCAAGTCGAGATCATTTCCGCCAAGCCACTGGGCGACGTGGAGAAGACCGCCATCGTTGCCGCGCTCAGCAAGAAGCTAGGCGCCAAGGTGGAAGCCGAAACGTCCGTGGACGAAAGCCTTATCGGCGGCTTTGTCGTTCGCGCCGGCTCCCGCCAGTTCGATGCTTCCGTAAAATCCAAGCTGGACGCGCTGCGTCTCGCACTGAAATCCGCCTGAGGGGATGAGATAAATGGACGTCCGCGCCGCAGAAATTTCCGCAATCCTGAAAGAGCAAATCAAGGGCTTTGGCGCTGAAGCGCAAGTCGCTGAAGTCGGCCGCGTGCTCAGCGTCGGCGACGGTATCGCCCGCGTCTATGGCCTCGAAAGCGTTCAGGCCGGCGAAATGGTCGAATTCCCAGGCGGCATCAAGGGCATGGCCCTCAACCTCGAGCGCGACAATGTTGGCGTCGTGATCTTTGGCGAAGACCGCAATCTGAAAGAAGGCGACACCGTTAAGCGCCTCGGCGAAATCGTCGACGTGCCGGTTGGCAAGGGTCTGCTCGGCCGCGTCGTGAACCCGCTGGGCGAGCCGATCGACGGTAAGGGCCCAATCGCTTCTTCGGAGCGCCGCACGGTGGACGTGAAGGCGCCGGGGATCATTCCGCGCAAATCGGTGCACGAGCCGATGCAGACGGGCATCAAGGCGATCGACGCGCTGATCCCGATCGGCCGCGGCCAACGCGAATTGATCATCGGTGACCGCCAAACCGGCAAGACGGCCGTGGCGCTCGACACCATCCTCTATCAACGCGAAGCGCATGACCGGAACGCGCCGGAGAGCGAAAAGCTCTACTGCATCTATGTCGTCATCGGCCAAAAGCGCTCGACAGTGGCGCAGCTCGTGAAGACGCTCGAAGACAAGGGCGCGCTGAAATATTCGATCGTCGTCGCCGCGACCGCCTCGGAGCCGGCGCCGCTTCAATATCTCGCGCCGATGGCCGGTTGCGCGATGGGCGAGTATTTCCGTGACAACGGCATGCACGCGCTCATCATCTATGATGACTTGTCGAAGCAGGCCGTCGCGTATCGCCAAATGTCGCTGCTGCTGCGCCGTCCGCCGGGCCGCGAAGCCTATCCGGGCGACGTTTTCTATCTGCACTCACGCCTGCTCGAGCGCGCGGCGAAGCTCAACGAAGACAACAAGTCCGGATCGCTGACGGCGCTGCCGATCATCGAAACCCAAGCCAACGACGTCTCGGCCTACATCCCGACCAACGTGATTTCGATCACCGACGGCCAGATCTTCTTGGAAACCGAGCTTTTCTTCCAAGGCATCCGTCCAGCGCTCAATGTCGGTATCTCGGTGTCGCGCGTCGGCGGCAACGCCCAGATCAAGGCGATGAAACAAGTCGCCGGCCCGCTGAAGGGCGAGCTCGCGCAATACCGCGAAATGGCCGCCTTCGCGAAGTTCGGTTCGGACCTCGACGCCGCGACGCAACGCCTGCTGAACCGCGGCGCGCGCCTCACGGAATTGCTGAAGCAACCGCAATTCTCGCCGGTGCCGGTCGAAGAGCAAATCCTGCTCATCTATGCGGGCACGCGCGGCTATCTCGACAAGGTCGCGGTCAGCGATGTCGGCCGTTACGAGCAAGAGCTGGTGTCTTGGTTCCGCGCCAAGAAGGCCGACGTGCTCAAAGCGATCGTCGACAAGAAGGACATCGGCAAGGACGGCATTGAGGACAAGCTCAAGGCCGGCCTCGAAGAATTCACGGCTTCGTTCGCCTAAGGGATCGCAATGCCGAGCTTAAAAGAGTTCCGCAATCGGATCGCCAGCGTGAAATCCACGCAGAAGATCACGAAGGCGATGCAGATGGTGGCGGCCGCCAAGCTGAAGCGCTCTCAAGCGTCGGCGGAGGCCGCGCGTCCCTACGCTGACCGCATGGCGCGCGTCATCGCCAACCTCGCATCGGCAGTGAAGGGCGACGACGCGCCGGCGCTGTTGCGCGGCACCGGCAAGGATCAAGTGCAGCTCGTTGTTGTGATGACGAGTGAGCGTGGTTTGTGCGGCGGCTTCAACACCCAGATCGTTCGTGCCGCGCGTGAGAAGATTTCGGAACTCATTGCGGCCGGCAAGACGGTGAAAATTCTCGCCGTCGGCAAGAAGGGCCGTGATCAGCTTCGCCGCCTCTACGGCGACAAGATCATCGGCTATGTCGATCTCTCGAACTTCCGCAACATTTCCGGGGAAGCAGCGCAGATCGTTGGCGACAAGATCAACGAGCTCTACAATTCGGGCGAGTTCGATGTCGCGACGCTCTTTTTCTCGCGCTTCCGCTCGGTGATCAGCCAAGTGCCGACCGCACTGCAACTGATCCCGGCGAAGGCGCCGGAAGGCGTGAACCCGCCGGATTTGAAAGGCGCGGCTTACGAGTATGAGCCGGGCGAAGGCGAAATCCTCGAAGCCCTGCTGCCGCGTTACATGAACGGCCAAATCCTGCAGGCGCTGCTGGAAAACCAAGCCGGCTTCTTCGGCGCGCAGATGAGCGCGATGGACAACGCCACGCGCAATGCCGGCGAAATGATCAAGAAGCTGTCGCTGCGCTACAACCGCCAGCGCCAAGCCAACATCACCAAGGAGTTGATCGAAATCATCTCCGGCGCCGAAGCTTTGTAAGGAGGCGACAATGGCAGACGCACTCTTCACGACGACAGCGATTTCCAAGGGTGGCCGCGCGGGCGGCAAGACCGCTTTGGCCGAAGGCGGCCTCTGGATTCACACCGAGCACTCCAAGGGCCTCGGCGGTTCGGGCGAGGGCGCGAACCCGGAGCAGCTCTTTGCGCTCGGTTGGTCGAATTGCTTCAACAGCGCGGTGCTGTTCGTCGCCACGCAAAAGAAGATCGATGCGTCGAAGGCCGTCGTGAAATGCGAAGTGAGCATTGGCCGCGAAGAAGGCGGTCTGGGGCTTGCCGCAAAGCTTTATCTCGCGATCCCCGGCATGGAGCGCGCGCAGGTGCAGGAGCTTATCGAAGCCGCGCACCAAGTTTGCCCGTATTCAAAGGCGACGCGAAACAACATTCCCGTCGAACTGATCGTCGAAGTTTGAACCAGATTTGGCGGCGCACGCCGCCGCACATGAACTGACCGAGGAAGAGAAATGGCACAGCAAGGAAAAGGCCGCGTAGTCCAGGTGATCGGCGCCGTCGTCGACGTCGAATTCGAGGGCACGCTGCCGAACATCTACAACGCGCTCGAGACCACGAACAACGGCGCGCGCCTCGTGCTCGAAGTGGCGACCCACCTCGGCGAGAGCACCGTTCGCACCATCGCAATGGCCGCGACAGACGGCCTCGTGCGCGGCCAAGCCGTCACCGACACCGGCTCGGCGATCTCGGTGCCGGTCGGCGAGGAAACGTTGGGCCGCATCTTGAATGTCATCGGTGAGCCGATTGACGAAGCAGGCCCGGTCAACGCTAGCGCAACGCGCGGCATCCACCAGCCGGCGCCGGAATTTGTCGATCAAAAGCCGCTGCCGGAAATTCTTGTCACGGGCATCAAGGTCGTCGATCTGCTCTGCCCGTACTCGAAGGGCGGCAAGATCGGCCTGTTCGGCGGCGCTGGCGTCGGTAAGACGGTGCTGATCCAAGAACTCATCAACAACATCGCGAAAGCTTACGGCGGCTACTCTGTGTTCGCCGGCGTCGGCGAGCGCACGCGTGAAGGCAATGACCTTTATCATGAAATGATCGAGTCCGGCGTGAACAAGGCCGGCGGCGGCCAAGGCTCGCGTTGCGCGCTCGTGTTTGGCCAAATGAACGAACCGCCCGGCGCGCGCGCGCGCGTCGCGCTCTCGGGTCTCACCATCGCCGAACACTTCCGCGATCAGGGCAAGGACATTCTGTTCTTCGTCGACAACGTGTTCCGCTTCACGCAAGCCGGTTCGGAAGTGTCGGCGTTGCTCGGCCGTATTCCTTCGGCGGTCGGCTATCAGCCGACGCTGGCGACCGAAATGGGCGCCATGCAAGAGCGCATCACCTCGACCACCAAGGGCTCTATCACCTCGGTCCAAGCCATCTACGTTCCGGCCGACGACTTGACCGACCCCGCACCGGCCGCGTCCTTCGCGCACTTGGACGCCACCACCGTGCTCTCGCGCGACATCGCCGCGAAGGGCATCTATCCGGCTGTCGACCCGCTCGACTCCACGTCGCGTATTCTCGATCCGAACGTCGTTGGCGAAGAGCATTACCGCGTCGCGCGCCAGGTCCAAGAGACGTTGCAGAAGTATAAGTCGCTGCAGGACATCATCGCCATTCTCGGCATGGACGAACTCTCGGAAGACGACAAACTCGTCGTCGCCCGCGCTCGTAAGATCGAGCGCTTCCTGTCGCAGCCGTTCCACGTCGCTGAAGCTTTCACCGGCTCGCCGGGCGTGCTTTGCGACCTGAAGGACACGATCCGCGGCTTCAAGGGCCTGGTGAACGGCGATTACGATCACCTGCCGGAACCGGCCTTCTACATGGTCGGCTCTATTGAAGACGCGATCGCCAAGGCGCAACGTCTGGCCGCTGAGGCCGCTTAAAGGCAATTCGAGGAGCTTGTTCAATGCAGAATTTTTTTGCGAACTGGCTCGGACCGTTGCCGCCGGGCGTGACGAGCACACCAGCGAACACGCTGCAGATCGTGGGATCTGACGGCAAGGTGTTGACGAAACTCGCGTCGGAGCAGCAGCAGCCGATCGCGGCGCCCCAGCATTCATCGGCGCGCGCAGCTGCGGCTCCAGTTGCGCCTCCGGCAGCTCCGCCGCAGCCAGCGCCGGAGCCTGAGAAGAAGAAAAAGGGTTGGTTCTAATTCATGGCTGACAAACTGAACTTCGCCCTTGTTTCGCCTGAACGTGAATTGTTTCACGGCGACGTCGATCAAGTCGTGGTGCCGGGCTCGGAAGGCGAATTCGGTGTGCTGCCGAACCACGCGCCAGTGATGAGTGTGATTAAGCCGGGTGCGCTGCGCGTGATCGACGGTGGCTCTGAGCGTCGCATCTTCGTCAATGGCGGCTTTGCGGACGTGACGCCGGATGGTCTCACGGTGCTGGCCGAAGAGGCGATTGATCTCGCGGATATAGACCGCGCCGAAGTCGAGCAACAGCTCAAGAACGCGCAAGACGATTTGCGTGACTCGCTGGGCAGCGACGCCAAACGCGAAGTGGCTGAGCGCGCCGTTGCGCGCCTCGAAGCTTTGAAAGCCGCTCTGCACTAAAACGGCATCAAAGCTGCGCTTGCCGGTATGCGCTGGCCGCGCCAAGCTTGCAGGGATGCTGCATCCTCAACTTTTGCCGGCGGTGATCGGAGCTGTCATCGGCTTTGCGCTGATTGCGCTGGCGACGGTTTGGCTCGTCCGTCGCTGGCGCACGCTCTCGTCGCGTAAGCGTTGGGTCGTGTTTGCGGCGATCGCCATCGTCGAGAGCGCCTATTGGATCAACATCTATGCGTGGTTCATCGAGCCGAATACGCTTGTGGTGCGCCACGCCGAGATTTTCAGCGATGATTGGCGCGGCGCGCCGCTGACCATCGCTGCTATCAGCGACGTGCATGTCGGCGGGCCGCACGTTGATGCAGCGCGCATGGGGCGTATCGTGCAACGCTTGAACGAATTGCGCCCCGAGCTCGTGGTCATGCTCGGCGATTTTGTGAACGGACAGGCGCCGGAGGCGGAGCGCACGCCGTCGGAGAACCAAGAGATTCTGGGCGGCATCGCCACCTTTGGCGCGCTCAACGCTCGCTATGGCGCGGTTGCGGCGATCGGCAATCATGATTCTTGGTACGGTCGTGGTGCAGTGACCACGTCGCTACAGGATGCCGGCGTTGCAGCGCTTTGGAACAGGCACATCGTCATTCGCCGCAGCGGCGGTGCGATTGTCGTTGCCGGCATTGCCGACGCGTGGACAGGCGATCCGGATTTTGCCGCAGCACTCGATGGCGCGCCGGAAAACACCGACACGATCGTCATCGGTCACAACCCGGATAGTTTCGCCGACATGCCGGATGGTCCTGCATTGATGCTAGCGGGCCACTCACATTGCGGGCAGGTGACGCTCCCGCTCATTGGTCGCCCCGCTAGCGTTGTGCACAATCGCGCTTACGAGTGCCATCTCGTTCAAGAGAATGGACGCACGCTCTACACGACAGGCGGCATTGGCACGAGTACGTTGCCGGTGCGCTTTCTGACGCCGCCCGAGATCGTGATCATCACATTGCGCGGTCGCGATACGCCGCCGACTTAAGCGCCCGCGCCGTCGCCAAAGCTGAATAGCGAAAGCTGCTTGCGCTTCGCTTTCACGGGCTTCGGGCCGATGCCGCGCGCCGTCAGCCATTTCAGCGTGAGTGCCGCGACGTCTGGCGCCTCGGGTTCGCCGACGAGCCAATGGCTCATCTCGGGAAACTCGTGGAAGTGCGCCTGGTCGCCCGGGAAGCGTGAAATCAAACGCCGCACGGTGCTCGATGGGTTCACGCGGTCACGTCCGCCGGCCAGTCCAAGCACAGGCGCCGCGATCCGATAGACAGGCGCTTGCGCCGCCATCGAATGATCGGACCACCATTGCACTGCTTCGCGGATGGCGCGACCGCTTTCGGGCACGAAGCGCGCGAATACGCGGCGCGCATCTTCACGCTCCAAGCGATCAAGGGTCGCGTTACGCGCGACGCTGTAATCTGGTGGGATTGGTCGGCGCCAATAATCGCCGAGCAGAGACAAACCAAACTGGCTGCCGTGCTCTTCCAACGTCGTCGGCATCACGCCCCATGGCGCGCTCGGCGCCAATAGAACGAGCCCCGCGACCGGCGCATGCATCGCCGCCATTTGCGACACGAGCCCGCCTAAGGAATGGCCTACTAATACGGGTGGCGCACGCAGATCGTGCAGATAGCGCACGATCGATTTCGAGTATTCCTTCAGTCCCGCTTGCGCGAGTTGTTCGAGATCGGCCCCGCGTTCATGGTGCGGCAGGTTGGGTGCGTGCGTTTCAAAACCCGCCGCTTCAAACGGCGCGCGGAACGCGTCGAACGCCCAGCCGCCGCAAAACGCGCCGTGCACGAACACGACAGGCGTCACGACTGAATTGTTCTTCATGCGCGGGCAGCCCAGGCGGCGCCCATCGGGCAGAACATCATTTGGAATCCCCCACGCTGTACTTCTTGAACTGCTGCGCCACGAGTTCGTACGTGGGGCGCTTGAACGGTATCACTAAGCCGGGCGCTGTCTCTAGCGCAGCCCAGCGCCAATTGCTGAACTCCGGTGTGTGTGTATCGAGCTTAATATCAGCGTCGCGACCTTTGAAGCGGAAGGCGAACCATTTCTGCCGCTGGCCGAGGTAACGACCGCGTGGCCGCATTTTTGTGCGCACGTCGATGGGGAATTCGTAATAATACCAATCTGCCGTTTCTTCGAGCAGATCGACGTGTTCTGCCCTTACGCCAACTTCTTCCTCAAGTTCACGATAAGCGGCCTCAAGCGTGGACTCACCGCGATCAACGCCGCCTTGGGGCATTTGCCATTGATAGGGGCCTTCGGCGCCGGCCCGTTTGCCTAAGAACACAAGCCCGTCGCGATGAAACAGCGCAAGGCCAACGTTGGGGCGAAATTTCTTCGGGTCGCGCGCCTCTGTCATCGGCGCGCGGCGCGTGCATTGAGCACGGCCGATGCTGGCGCCAATTCGTATCCGCGCGTTTCAACGTCGCGCGCCCAGCGACCGACCTGCTCCATGGTTACAGGATAGGCAAAACCGGCGCCGACTGCGCTCTGATTCTGCAGCGCCAGCGCCTCCAGATTGAGCAATTGATCGTCGATCGCATCGGCCTCGCGCCGCGCGTCAATTATGCGATCGGCTGAAGTGCTCGGCAGGCCGGCGCGCTGCGCTTCAACGCTCAGCGCCGTACGTTGGCCAATACCGCTGGAGAGAAACACAAGTCCGCGGCGGCGCAATTGTTGTACAACGGGGCCAGACGCCTGCGCCGACATCGCAAAGCGTGCGCCTTGATAATTCGTCACGCCGAAATAGCCGGAAGCTCGCGAGAGCAATTGCTCCAAGCGCTGAGTGTTCTGTTGCGCGGATGCGCCGGCGAGCAAGGTTTGCGGGCCAGTGTCGTCTGCGTCCGGATCGAACGGCTCCATCGGCAATTCGATCAGCACTTCGTGGCCACGTGCGCGTGCGCGATCGATCCAGCCTTGCAGATCGTTGGCGTAGGGTACGAACGAGAGCGTCACCTCCGCCGGCAATTCATCGATCGCTTGTGTGGTGGCGCGTGCGTTGAAGCCGAGGCCGCCGATTACAACCGCAATCATCGGGCGGCCCTGCACCGGCGTGAACGGCCGCGCATAAGCTTGCGCTGGCGTGCGCCCGTTCGAAGCGATGATCGGCAATACGCCGTTCGGACCAGGCTCCGTCATGCCCGCGATCGGCGCACGCGGCAGCGGCGATGCGGCGGGGCGACGCGACGCTTCCGACGATTCAACAACAGAAACGCGCAATTGTCCGTCGGAGCCGATCTCGCCGATCTCGGCGCCAGCGCTCGCGTCCGGCAGATCGCCCAGATCGAACAGCTGATAATCTTCGCCGCTCTCATCGATTGCAGCGTCGGCAAAGCTCACAGTGGGTGCGTTGGCGGAGGCGTCGTTCGGCGCGAGTGCTACGACGCGGCGCGGACCAGCCGCACTCGGGTCGCCGAAGATTTGGATTGCGCCAAACGCGCTCAGCGCGAGCAAGGCAGCAACGCCCAGCGCGAGAAAGCGGTGATTGACTTGCGGTGCGCCGCCCGGTTTGGCCTTAGGCGCGGGTTTCCGCGCAAGACCGGGCGCGCTTGAGCGCGGGCGAATCATGGGTCCGAAACATCCATGAATTCGCCGCGCGCGTCACTAGGTCGAACGGCCAGAAACGCTTGAGTCTTAAGTGTTAGCTTTTAGCCGGCGCGTTGGCGCAGACGTTCCGCAACCGTGCCTTGGCGCAGGAAATCCATGGCGCGCTTCAGCTGGTAATCCTCATCGGCGTCCCAGTTTTCCGGCGGCATGTCTTCCGGCACGTGCACGGCGCGACGTTGCGCGCCCGAATCGTTGTCGAGCGCATTCGGCAAATCCGCTTCCGAAACGCCGAGGCGCTGCAGACGTGCGATCTGTTCCGCGTCGATGCGGCGCGGAGCGACTTCCATGTCTGGCGTGATGCCGGCGCCCTGGATCGAGCGGCCCGCCGGCGTGTAATAGCGTGCCGTGGTGAGGCGCAACGCGCCATCGCGGCCGCCTTGCAGCGGGATCACGGTCTGCACCGAGCCTTTGCCAAACGAGTCCGTGCCGACGATCAGGGCGCGGTTGCGATCTTGCAGTGCGCCGGCGACGATTTCCGCCGCTGAAGCGCTCGCGCCATTGATCAGCACAACGATCGGCACGCCGGCCATGTCGTCGCCACGGCGGGCGTTGTAGCGCTGTACGTCTTCCGGTTGGCGGCCGCGCGTGGAAACCACCTCGCCGCCGTCGAGGAAGGCGTCCGAAACTTCGATCGCTTGGTCCAGCAGGCCGCCTGGATTGTTGCGCAAATCGACAACGACGCCGCGCAGACGGCCGCCCGTGTCACGGCGCACGGTGCGGATCGCGTCCTGCAGCATGTCGCTGGTGCGTTCGTTGAAGGTCGAGATGCGGATAATGCCGACATCGCCGCCTTCAACACGCGCAGTTACTGCGCGCACATTGATGATCTCGCGTTGCAGCGTGACATCGAACGGATCGGTTCCTTCGCGCGCAACCGTCACCACGATCGACGAACCTGCTTCACCGCGCATGCGACGCACGGCGTCGTTCAGCGTGAGGCCGACAATGCTCTCGCCGTCGATGGCCGTGAGATAATCGCCGGCAAGGATGCCGGCGCGGGCGGCCGGCGTATCGTCAATCGGGGAGACGACACGGACAACGCCGTCTTCGCTCGTCACTTCGATGCCGAGGCCGCCATACTCGCCGCGCGTTTGCGTTTGCATCTCGCGGTAGTCGGCTGCGTTCATATATGAGGAGTGCGGATCGAGCGAGGCGAGCATGCCTTGGATGGCCGCTTCCATCGCCTCTTCTTCGTTGATCTCGGTCACGTAATCCTGCTCGACGCGCGCCAGCACGTCGGCGAACAGCTCAAGCTGGCGATAAATGTCGCCACGACCAGGCTCTTCGGGCGCGGACCAAGCCAGAGCGCCAACAAGTGCCGCCATGCCGGCGACGGGCGCTGCAATCCACGCTATCCGCATTTCAGTCCCCCAAGGCGATATTGATCGCCCGCAAGGTGTTAACCAGCTCTAACGCCCGGCCCGCCGGCAAGCCGCGAACTGAGCCATCTTCCAGGATCGACCGGTTGGCCGCCCCGCCGTACTTCCACATACAAATCCGGCGCCGTCGTGTCCGAACTGGGCATTTGTCCGATCGTTTGGCCGGCGCTTACAGTTTCACCCACGCGGGCCTGGATAGTTTCGAGTCCGGTGAGGACTAGAGCGTAACCACCGTCGACGTTCAGGATCAAGACTTGGCCGTAGCTTCTGAACACCCCGGCGTAGGCGATTTCAGCATTGGCCGGCGCCATGACGCGCGAGCCTGAGGCGGTGCGCACCAAAACGCCTTGAGACGCCATGCCGTCGGCGTCGCGGGCGCCATAATTCCGTGTAATGCGACCCTCGGCGGGGGCCATCCAAGCGGCCGGAATAACCGAGGGGCCGGAGGGGGCTGGCGTTGCCGCGGCCGCGCGCTCGGTGCTGCGCTGCACCCGTTGGGCGAGTTCTCGCAAGTTCCGCGCTTCTGCGGCGAGTTGGCGCGCGCGACGGTCGGCGGCGCTGGCTTCGCGGGTGAGCTGGGCTTGCGCCGCGCGGCGCTGGGTGATGAGGCCGGCGACCTGCGTGCGCTCGGCTTCGAGAGCTTCTCGTGCGGCGGCGAGAGTGACTTGCTCCTCAGCAATAGCGATTTCGAGCTGGCGTGCCGCGGCGATCGAAGAGGCTGATGCGCGCTCGACGCGCGCAAAGCCAGGCGCTGAAGCACGTGCGAAGATTCCAGCGCGTACGGCGCGTGGTTCGACACGGCGTTCGGCGAACGCGGCGGCGATGATGGCGGACTCAAGCGCGCTCTGCGCATTGCGGCGGCGCGTGGTATCTGTGTTAATCTGTGCATGCAGCGCGTCGAGGCGCGCTTGTGCTTCAGCGGTGGCGATCTCTGCTTCTTGGCGATGCTGATTGGCGGCGTTCAAGCGCGCATCAAGCTGGCGCACCTCGCGACGCGCAGCGTTGGCTTCCGTGCGGAGGCGTTCGGCGCGCGTGATTTCAGCGCGGCGTTCGCGCTCGGCCTGCGTGGCCGTACGTCGGGTTTGGGCGTCCGCGTTCCCTAGACACATCGCGAGCACGGCAAACGCACACGCGACAAGGGCGCGGGCGCGTCCTGCGCCTCGAGCCATAATCCACACCACCATATCGCTCGAGAACTTCAGTCTCGGTGATAGGGATTACCGCTCAAAATCGTCACAGCCCGGTAAATTTGTTCGGAAATCATCACACGCACGAGGCGATGCGGCCAAGTTTGTCTGCCAAAAGCCAGCTTTTCGTCCGCTTGGTCCTTAAGGCTTTGTGAAGCGCCGTCCGCGCCGCCTATCCAAAAGGTTAAGGCCGGCACGCCGTCGTCGCGCCAGCGCGCGAGCTTTTCCGCCATTTGCCGCGACGCCCATTCCGTGCCGCGTTCATCGAGCAAGATTTTGCGTGAGGTGTCCGGCGTCGCTTTAAACAATGCAGCAGCTTCCGCGCGTTGATCGCCCGCGGGCTTGCCTTCTACTTCGATGAGTTCGAAACTTTTGAAGCCAAGCGATCGCGCCGCTGCATTCGCGCGCGCGACGTAGTCCTCCGTCATCGCCGCTTCCGGCCCATCGCGGAGCCGGCCGACTGCGGCGATGATCACGCGCATGGATTAGCTCGGCAGCGCCGTCGTGTGGTTGCCGGACCAGATTTTCTCGATGTTGTAGAAGCTGCGCACTTCCGGACGGAAGAGGTGCACCACCACGTCGCCTGCATCGACGAGAACCCAGTCAGCCTGCGGCATGCCTTCGACGCGCACGTCCTTCACGCCCGCTTCTTTCAGCTTGCGCATGACATGATCAGCCAACGCGCCCACGTGACGCGCGGAGCGGCCAGAGGCGACGACAAGCATATCTGCAAATGAAGATTTGCCTCGAATATCGATCGAGACGATTTCTTCAGCCTTGTCGTCCTCAAGCGAGGTAAGCACGACTTGCGTAGCGGCTTCGACGTCGATGCCCGGCGCAGGCCGGTTCGGATCGCGCGGCTTGCCAGCTTCGGGCGCGGCGGCTTCGCGTTTCATTTCAGGCGACAGAATTTGGGTTCCTTCTCTTTCCCAGGAGAGAGACGGTATCACTTCCGGGCCGGCTTCGCCACAGGCCGGCGGTGGGCGGTCCGCAGGGCTGTGGAAGAATGGAAATTGTGCCGCGCATTCAAGTAGCTCCAGCCCTTGGGCGCGGCCATGCGCAGCCTGGGGCCGGCGCCGGGGCGGGAGACAATGGCGATCGGCACAGCGCGGGCGACCTCACGCCAATTTCGCCAATTGCGGAAGTTGGCCAGATTGTCCGCCCCCATCACGAGCGTAAATCGCACGCCCGGATAGAGGCGCTTCAGATGCCGGAGCGTCTGGTAGGTAAACGCGCAGCCGAGCCGGCTCTCGAGGTCGGTGACGACCATCTGCCCGCCGTCCGCGATCGCTCGCGCTGAGGCGAGGCGTTGTTCAATCGGGCTCGATTTTGGCTTCAGCGGATTCTGTGGCGACACCAGCCACCAGACACGATCGAGTCCCAAGCGCCTCAGCGCCGTCTCCGCCACATGCGCGTGGCCGTCGTGCGCAGGATCAAAGCTGCCGCCGAAGAGCCCGATCTTCATGCCGGGATAGGCGACAGGGAGGCCATGTTTCATGGCCGGATTTGCCCCGTGCCGCGCACGACGTATTTGAACGTCATCAATTGTTCGGCGCCGACAGGCCCGCGCGCATGCATGCGCCCCGTTGCAATGCCGATCTCGCCGCCAAAGCCAAATTCGCCGCCGTCCGCGAATTGCGTCGACGCATTGTGCAGCACGATCGCGCTGTCGACCTCGCGCAAAAATTTATCCGCGATCGCCTGATCTTCGGTGACGATGCATTCCGTGTGTTGCGAACCGTATTTGGCGATGTGGGTGATGGCTTCATCGACGCCGCCAACAACGCGCACGGAAAGGATCGGCGCCAGATACTCCGTGCGCCAGTCTTCCTCACCGGCCGTGCTCATCTCAACGATCGCGCGCGCTTCATCGTCGCCGCGCAATTCGCAACCGCGATCAACCAGCGCTGCCGCGATCTTTGGCAAGAGCGCCGGCATGATCTCGCGATCAATCAAGAGCGTTTCGGTTGAGCCGCACACCGAAACGCGCCGCATTTTTGCGTTCACTACCAGCGCAATCGCCTCGTGGGGTTTCGCCGCGGCGTGCACGTAGGTGTGGCAAATGCCCTCAAGGTGCGCGAACACTGGCACGCGCGCCTCGCTCTGTACGCGCGCCACCAAAGATTTGCCCCCACGTGGTACGATCACATCAATCGCGCCGCCCAAACCCGCAAGCATCATGCCGACAGCTGCGCGATCTGCGCTCGGCACGATCTGCGCCGCGTCTTCTGGCAAGCCCACCTCACGCAACGCGCCGCGTAACGCCTCACCAATCGCCGCTACCGAAGCCGCGCTATCCGAACCGCCGCGCAGAATGATCGTGTTGCCAGCACGCAGCGCCAAAGCCGCCGCATCCGCCGCCACGTTCGGCCGGCTTTCGAAGATCATACCGATCACGCCAATCGGCGTGCGCACGCGCGCGATACGCAAACCGTTCGGTCGCGTCCATTCCGAAAGCGTTGCGCCAACAGGGTCGGGCAGTGCGGCCACGACATCGACGCCCTTGGCCACGTCTTCGAGTCGCGCTTCATCCAATGCTAGCCGGTCGATGAAGCTCTCGGCCAAGCCATTGGCTCGGCCGCGCGCCACGTCTTCGGCGTTGGCGCGCAGAATGTCTGGCGCGGCGTCGCGCAAACGCCGCGCCATCGCTTTGAGCGCCGCCGTTCGCGTCGCGCCTTCGGCGTCGCGCACGGCGCGGCCGGCCGCGCGGGCGCGTTGGCCGAGCTCAAGCATCTGGGCTTCGAGAGCGCTCATGTCGTTCATCTTACGACCAGATCGTTGGCGTGAACCAGCGCCGCGCCGGCTTCGTAGCCTAGCGTCTCCGCGATTGCCGTGCTCTTCAGCCCTTTAATTCGCGCCGCGTCGCTCGCGTCGTAACGCGCAAGCCCGCGTCCAAGCTCTACGCCGTCGGGCCCCAGAATGCGTACGGCATCGCCTTTTTCGAACGCGCCGCGCACCTCCGTTACGCCTGCCGGCAGCAAGCTTTTGCCCGCGCGCAGTGCCGCTACAGCGCCCGCATCCACGGTCAGTGACCCCTTCGGATCGAGCCGACCCGCGATCCACGCTTTATACGCGGCGCGCGGCGTCGCATGGGGCAGAAACCAGGTCGCACGTGCGCCAGCCTTCAGTCGCGACAGTGGGTTGAATTCCGCGCCCTTGGTGATCGCCACAGCACAACCCGCCGCCGTCGCGATCTTCGCCGCTTCTATTTTGGTGCGCATGCCGCCCGAGCCGACCCCTGCCGCCTCATTCACACCGCCCGCCATCGTTTCGATCGCAGAGGTGATCTCGCGCACTTCAGGTACGAACTGCGCGCTCGGATCGCTGCGCGGGTCGCGCTCGTACAATCCGTCGATGTCCGAGAGTAACAACAACGCGTCGGCCGACACCATCTGCGCGGCGCGCGCCGCCAAGCGGTCATTGTCGCCGTAGCGGATTTCAGCTGTCGCCACCGTGTCGTTCTCGTTGACGATGGGTACCGCGCCTAGGTCAAGCAACGTCTCCAACGTCGCCCGCGCATTCAGCCAACGCCGCCGCCGTTCAGTATCGTCTGGGGTGAGTAGGGCCTGTGCTACGGGAATATTGTGGCGTGCAAACGCTTCTTCATAAGCGCCCATCAAACGGGCTTGGCCGGCCGCGGCCGCCGCCTGCTTCTCTTCGAGCCGCGCACTCTTGCTCAGACCCAGCACGCGCCGCCCAAGTGCAATTGCGCCCGAGGACACGATCAGCACACTCTGACCGTTCTTGTGCGCTTCGGCGACATCATCCGCAAGCGCCGCGAGCCATGCCCGCGCCGGCTGCCCCGTCGCGCCATCGACCAGGAGCGCAGATCCAATCTTGATGACAATGCGCTTTGCGTTGGTGAGCGGCGTGCTCACGGAGTCCACTCGCCAGCCGAAGGGCTTTGCGCTTCCTCTTCTTGGATTTCGTCGGCGCGGCGCGCGCGCAGCATCCCGGCGATGTCGTTCACCAACTCGCGTACGCCCATGCCAGCGACGCCCGATACCAAGCGCACCTCTTTGCCGATCGCTCGCGACAACGCCGCGCGCTTGCGGTTCGCCTCCGCCGGCGTCAGCGCATCGATCTTGTTGAGCGCGATGATCTCAGGCTTGTCGGCGAGGCCCTCGCCATAGGCTTCGATTTCATGGCGCACGGTTCGGTATGATTCCGTCGCGCTCTCCGCCGTCGCGTCAATCAGATGCACCAGCGCCACGCAGCGCTCGACGTGACCCAAGAAGCGCGTGCCGAGGCCGGTGCCTTCCGCCGCGCCTTCGATCAGACCGGGCAAATCCGCCATGATGAAGCGCTCGCTATCGCTCACTGTCACCACGCCCAAATGCGGGTGCAAGGTCGTGAACGGATAATCCGCCACCTTCGGCGTCGCAGAACTCACCGCGCGCAGAAAGGTCGACTTGCCCGCGTTCGGCAGTCCTACAAGCCCCGCGTCCGCGATCAGTTTTAGCCGCAGCCACAATGTGCGCTCTTCGCCTTCTTGGCCCGGATTGGCGTGATAGGGCGCACGGTTGACGGATGATTTGAAGTATTCGTTGCCGAAGCCGCCATTGCCGCCCTTGGCGATCAGAATGCGCATGCCCGGCTTGTCGAGATCGGCAATCACAGTCTCTTTGTCTTCTTCGAGCACCTGCGTACCGGTCGGGACCTTCAGCGTGATCGACGCGCCGTCGGCGCCGTGACGGCTTTTGCCCATGCCGTGACCGCCGGTGGCGCCTTTGAAATGCTGCTGGTAACGATAGTCGATCAGGGTGTTGAGACCGTCCGCGCTTTCGATCCAGACATCGCCGCCACGGCCGCCGTCGCCGCCGTCCGGGCCGCCATACTCGATGAACTTTTCACGCCGGAACGAGACCGCGCCGCCGCCGCCGTTGCCGGAGCGCACGTAGATTTTGGTCTGATCCAAGAATTTCATGGCGCTCTATATGGCCGTGCGGGGGCCTTGCCTCAATCGCTTTCGCGCCGCCAACGCAGCGAAACGCGCTGGTCGCCGCTGCTGAGGAAGCTGGTGATCAGCACAAGGCGTGGGCGGATCGTCCATTCGACGGTGGATTGGGCTTCGCCAAGCCCGGTACGCGCCACTTCGACGTAAACGTCCCGTGCAAGGTAAACGCCGCCGGCGACGAGAAAGCCGCCGTCTTCGTCCTGGCGCACATTGAAGCGGTCGAGGCCCGCCGCCGTGCGCGCGGCGTCCACCAGATCCAGCGATGCATTGCCAGAAAGTGCGGCTAAGCTCGCGGCGAGCTGTGCGGCTTCCAGCGCCGAGAGATCCTCGACGGAACGACCGAACAGCACTTGCGGCAGGATTTCGTCTTCCGGCAGGCCGGGGTCGCTGGTGAACGACACTTCTGGGTCGCGCGCCGTGCCGGTCAGATGCACGTATGCGGTGAGATCGGCGGTATCGCGCGTTGCGCGCAAATTGATCTCGGCATCCAGTGGATCGCCGCTAAAAATGATCCGCGAGCTGTCGTCGATCTCGAACGGCTGACCGGAGAGGGCGAGCGTGCCGCGCACCGCGCGCGCCTCGCCATAGACCTGCGGATTACGCGACGTGCCTGTGAGCCGCAGATCAAGCGCCCATTCCGCATCGACGCCACGCCCGCGCGTGAACACACGTCCCGGCGCCGTCACGCGCACATCAAGCGTCGTCGCGCCATTCCTGCGCGACGTGGTTTCGATCTCGCCGTAATCTTCCTCGCCCGGCCGATTGATCTCGACGACATCGATCGTCGCAATGCCCGATTCTGGGTTCGAGGCGATGTCGATGTTGGCGGAGCTGATATTGAGTGCACCCGTGAGTGACGAGTGCAATCCTTCCCACACCAGCTCCAATTCGCCGCTGGCCACGGCACGCGCGTCCGGTCGCTCGGCGACGCGCAAACCTTGCACGTTGACGGCGATGCGCCCCTGGCGCTCGTTGGCGCTGCCGCCCGTTGCGGTGAGCCTGCCGCCGCGCGGACCAGAGGCGGTAAAATTCTCGATTGTCACGCCGCGATCATCCAACGCCACGCGCGCATCGAGGTCGACTAGTGTGATGCCTGAAAGTTTATCCTCGAACCGCCCATCGATGATTTCGATGTGCCCATCGCCGGACAAATGGCCCGCGCCGAACTCGATCTCGCCTTCGCCGTCGAGTTGGCCCTGCAAAGATTGATCGGGCAGGCGCGCCGCCGCCCATAAACTATCCGCCGGCCCGCGCACGGACCATTGCGCCCGCCCGCGCCGTTCGCGCGCGAGCGCAATGCGAATCGGCGCGGCGCTGGTCTCAACCGGCGCATCCGCCACAAAGCGCGCGACGAGACCTTCCGTTGAACTCGCATCGACCGTGGCTTGCAATCGGCTAGGGTCGAGATCGGCGACGATATGCATGTCGAGCCGCCCGCGCTGGCGGCCCGCGAAGCGCGCGTCGTCAAGCGTAACGTCGGCGTTGCCGCTCAGCCCGCCGCCTTGGTTCGCGAGCGTGATGCGCCCATCGATCCGCCCCTCGGCGCGTTCGCCCCAAATCTGCGCCAGCGGCATCAGCGGCGCGTCCTCTATCTGCGCGGCGCCGGAGAGGGCGCGACCACGCTCCTCCCATTGCGCCGACACGACGCCATCGCCAATGGCGACGTTCAGCGAGGCGGCCATCCTGCCATTCTGCCAAGCGGCTTCGATGGGTGCGCGGGTGAAGATTTCCGCGTCCGCCAATGTGCCGCGCCCTTCGACGCGCAATGTGCTGGCGCCATCAAGATCAAGCGCCGCAGTGCCTGCAAACGCGAGCGGCGCCTGGCGGAGGCGTCCACGCATATCGAAGCGCGCCGCGATTGCGTTGAAAGGACCTTCGGCGCGAAAGTTTGCGGCGCGCACCCGAAGCTCACCCATGCGCGCATCCGCGATCTGTGCGTCGAGGATCAATGTCTCCGGGGTAAGCGAAAGATCTCCCAGCATGCGCCCGGTGACGCCCGGCACGAGCCCGTCAATCAGACCGTTCACGGCAAGCTCAGCGCTTACGCCTTCGGCGCCGAACATCGCGGAGCCTTGCGCCTGCATCGAGGCGATTTGGGCGTCGAGATCATCCAGCGCGATGGCGCCGCGCACTATGGCGACGTCGGACCTGGCGCTCACGGGCTGACCTGATGTCGTGCCGGCCACTTCAGCGCGACCCGCATACCCATTCGCTCCAGGCGCCAAAGTTAGCGTGAGCGTTGGCTGCTCGACGACGACGCCGCCGGCGCTGAAGCTCGACATGCTCGCATTGGCCGTGAGCGTCGGTTGCGCGATGCGGCCGGTGAGGCGGCCGGTGGCGTCAATCACGCCTGCGATTTGCGCGCTGCCAAGATCAAGCGGCCCGCGCGCGCTTGCCTCAAGCGCCAAGTTTGCTTGGCCATCGACGATGCGCCCAGTCGCGCCCGCGCGCAGCTGCGCGCCGTCCACTCGTGCGTGCGAGACAGTGATGCCGCCATTCTCGCTGCGCAGGCGCGCGTCGAGTCGCGGCGATGATCCCAACAATTGCGGTACGATGTCCGGTGAGCCGCCGATGTTCTGCCCTGCGCCCTGAACGGTGACCGTCCAACCGTGCGCGTTGTTCACATCCTCGGTGAACGCGCGCCAGCGTCCGCCGATCTGTCCCAGCATCTCACGCGAGAAGGCTGTCAGCGCGTTGACGCGCCATTCCCCGGCAAATTCGCCGTCGCCCTGATTGGTCCAGCCTTGGGCGTGCAGATCGAGCGCATCGCTGGTGAGATCGGCGCGGCTTAGCTCGTAGCGGCCACGCCCACGATCAAACGACATCTCTGTACGCAGCCGTGCGCGCGTGAAGATCGGCGCCGTGCGCGCAGGCGCGCGCAAATCGCCTTCCAGCTGAAAGCGCTCCGGCGAAAGCGAGGCGCTGATGGGTCCGCGCAATGCCGTGCGCTGGCCGAACGCCTCCAGGCCCTCGGTAACAAGCGTACCCTGGATTGCTATTGTCCCACGCGCCCGACGAAGCTCGCCCTCGAGTCGCGCCGCGCCCAATTCAAACGGCGATTCTCGGGCGACATCTGAAAGTTGTGCGCTGGTCAGAATAAATTGCGCCGGTCCGACCAATTGGCGTTCGGCGTTGAGCTCACCCTGAAGATCGAGAGCGAGGTAGTTCGTTTCCGCGTGCGCCGTGAAAGCGCCGAGACGTGCGCCGGAGGCTTCCAGCGAGATATTTCCACCGATCCGTTCGGCGATCGTCTCGAGGCTTGGGAGCGTGTCGAGCCGCGCTTGCGCTTCGGTCGACCATTGCGCGGGCGTCCAGCGTGCCGTGCCAGCCAGCAATTGCGTTTCGCCGATGTACGCCGCGAATGTCGCCTCGCCGGTTTGCGCGTCGCCGGCGCCGAGAGCCGTGGCGCGAATGCTTTGGTCTGGCACGCCGAGCGCGCGTGCGAAGATGCCTCCAGGTGCGCCGCGTGCATCAACATTCAGCGCGTAGTTGAGGTCGGGGTGATAGATTGCTGTGATGTGGTCGGCGTCGGAATCTGTGCGCCGCAGGTCAAGCTCGAGGCCGTCGAGAGATTGGTCGTCATAATCGAGCGAGAAGGCGACCGTGAATACGGCCGTCTGGCCAAGCACCGCTTCCTCGATGTTGAGCGTGTCGATTTTGAGGTCGCCGATGCGAACGTCGAAGCTCACGCCGCTTGATGGGCGTTGCTCGAGAAGCATGGGTTGGCGGAAAATTGTGATGCTCGACGCGCGCGCCGCATCAAGCTGTACCGCACCGAAAGCGATATCTTGTGGTCGCCATTGGAGATCTACGTGGCGCGCCTCGATCCAGACGCCGTCTTCGTCAGCGATCGTAATGTGCGCGGCGCGCAGATCGCCCAGCCATCCGCCGCTGACGCCGCTGACCTCGATGCGTCCGAGCCGCCAGACTCGTTGGCCATCAGCGAGGTGCTCCACCATCCAGCCCGCGCCCGGACCGATCGCCGCTACGACGCCTGCGCCGACGAACACGCCGCCGGCCGCGTAGGCCCACCAACGTCTGCGTCGTCGTTTTGGCGTTTCGGGCGGTGCTTCGGGCGCCTCGCTCATCAGAACGCCTGCCCGATGCTGATATAGAGCGCGAAATCCGCACTGGATTCATCATCGTCGAGCGGGAAGGCGATGTCGGCGCGTAGCGGCGCAAAGCCCAAATCGTAACGCACGCCAAAGCCCGCGCCGTAACTCAGATCCGTCGCGTCACCCCAATCGTCAAACGCGGCGCCGCCATCCACGAACGCTGCGACGCCCCAACGCTCGGTCAAGCGCCAGCGCACCTCAACAGAACCTTCGAGCAAGCCTTGGCCGCCTGGCGTCAAGCCCAGCAGATCGCGTTCGGCGGGGTAGATTGAATTGTATTCGTAGCCGCGCACCGAGCCGCCGCCGCCCGCATAGAAGCGACGATCTGGCGGCACATCGTTCACATCGCCTGATACGGCTTCGAGCCAGCCCGCCTTGATGCGCGCCGCTAACGTGATGCTGTCTTCGCGTCCGAATGATTCATAGACGCGGCCTTCCGCAGTGCCACGCAAGAAGCCGAGCGTTTCGTCGCCGGTCGAAACGGATGGCTCAATGCGCGCTTCAACCAGTGAACCGTCGTGCGGGTCGAGTGTGTAGCCCGTGGAATCAGTGCGTACATTGGCAAAGCCAGACAGCACGACAGCGTCGCGAATGCTGCCTTGCAGCTCGTCGTACTGGTCGGCCGCGAGTTGGACGCCGTAGCTTAGGCCCAGCCGCAAGCGCGTCGACGCGTCCACGGAGCCGTAAAGCGCCACGCCTTGGCGTGTGTACGCATCGAGCGCCTCGCGCTCGACATTTGCTCCAAACGTCACGGTGTGGCCAAGGCCCGCTGCATGCGGACGCGCGAGCTCTACGGTGACGCCCTGGTTCAGTTCAGCGAGCGTGCCTTCAATGCTGAGCGCATCGGCGCGGCCGGTGAAATTGCGCCGCGTCCAAGCCGCCTGCACGCCCAGGCCTTCGGTTGTCGAATAGCCGACACCCAGTTCGTAGGCATTGCGTTTCGCAGGCTCCAATTCGACGAGGACGTCGCGCACGCCATCTGAATTTGAGGCGTCGAGACGTGTTGTCACCCGTGACACCGCGCCGGTTGAGCTCAGATCGCGCCGCAAGCGCTGCAGTGCTTCCGGCGTGTACGCTTCGCCGTCGTCCCAATTCCGGAGATCGGACATGAAGCCGGGGCGGAATATTCCGGCGGGCTCCGCGCGCACGGCGCCGAGGCGCGCGACACTGCCTGTGGTAAAGCGAAAGTCCGTGGTGACGCGCGACGTTGCGTGATCGACCACCACGCGCCGTTCGCCAGCGCTCGCATCGGCATAGCCCGCGTTTTGCAGCGCCGCGAGCGCGCTGCTTTCCGCGAGCAGCACAGCTTCCGCGCGCGCTGCGTCGCCTGCGCGCACACGATCAAGCGCGTTGTGCGCGGCCTCCGCGCTCGGCGCATCTGGCGGCGTACCCGCGAACGTGATCTGCGGCGCTTCAAAGCGAAAGCGTGGGCCGGGCGCGATCAGTAGGCGCGCAGCCACCGGCTCTTCTGTCGCCTCAGGGGTTACAGTCGCGGCGTAATAGCCTTCGGAGCGCAGCCATGCGAGCGCGCGCGAGGCCGCTTCTTCGGCAATGCGTTCGGCTTCAAACAAGCTCGTCGGCGTTTCGCGATCTGGTAGTAGATCGAGGATCGCTTCACGCGTTTCCTCGTCCGCACCTTCCATGATGACGGGTGAGTCGGCCCATGCGGAGGGCGCGCCGGCGGCGAAGCCGATCGCCGCGGTCAGGGCGGCTGGAAGGACGGGAAAAAAACGCATCGCGAGCTTCAGCAATGCTCGCGCGGCGACAGTTAGCGTTCGATTAACCATAAGGCCCGGCCTGCATTCTGCGGCCGGGCCAAAATGCTTACAAAATCAAGCCATAAGGAAGGCGCCGCGCTTGCTTGCGCTGCTTTAACCCCAAGGCCCTTTTGGCTGCCCGCTGCGCGCGCCCCAAGGCCCGGTATTCAGAGCGTCTTGCGCGCTCATTGTTGGGCGTCCGAAACGGCGGGCGATCTCGCTCAACTGGGCGATGCGGTTGCGCGTGTTTGGGTGGGTCGAGAACAGATTGTCAGCGCCGCGGCCCGACAGCGGGTTGATGATGAAGAGGTGCGCCATCGCCGGGTTGCGCTCCGCGTCCACGTTCACGCGTTGGCGCGCGTAC
>Ga0315902_10003088_pt1 | contig 25258 bp, 31 predicted proteins | sample LakEriMetagenome_9_FD_203523 | JGI IMG/M metagenome (GOLD analysis project Ga0315902, IMG submission 203523) | Freshwater fungal communities from buoy surface, Lake Erie, Ohio, United States - Buoy 12 MA117 | ecosystem: Environmental > Aquatic > Freshwater > Lake > Lake biofilm | place: USA... | reverse complement strand
GAGTCTTATCAAGACCCCGTTATACCATTTAACTATCGGTCATAAAAATTGGCAGGCCTGCCAGGCCATGCTCCCGGCACTCTGGTTTTGGAGACCAGCGTGATTCTGACTTCACCACAGACCTATAATTGGTAACTTTTGGAGGACCCCGAGAATTTCGAAATCTCGACCTATCCGTTAAGAGCGGATTGCTCTTCCTCTGAGCTAGGGGTCCATGTGATTTTTTGACTTGTAAATTTGTCTACAAGTCCATATTTCAATATGACTTTCTTTGCCAAGGCATAATTTGCGCCAGCAGTTTTCAGTCCCAATGATCTTAGCGCGGCTGATATCGAATGGCATGCCAAAAGGGCATGGTACATTTTGTTTTCAGCCTGCTCGCACTTTATTTTTTGTTTGTTGGGTCTTGTTTTTGATTCTTTCTCTAAATTTTGACTATTTCTGATTCTTCGTCCTAGGGCCCACCCCGATGGCACGTGGTCGTCTTTAAGTATTTTACGCGATTCAACACCATTTGTTATCCATTTTGTGCCAAACTGGCTGTTACCTTTTCCGGATTGGTGTTCTTTCATATACTCGGAAAATCTGCGCCGAAGCCACCCATATAATTTTCTATCTCTCCGACCTTTATGGCCTCTTGTCATTTTACCTACAGCCAAAATCAACGAGGGTGTTTCTGGATAAATTTTCACCAACAAGACATGAGCTACAAAATGTTCTTCCGGAGTAAGTGCAACCAAATTGGAGGGGTCATCTGCGCCCCCCAGGCATTTGGGTATGATGTGATGTTTTTCAACATATCCTTCGGGAATTCGTGTTAGACCTTTGTTGATCAGTTGATCATAAATCTTTTTGTAATCCATCTCTTAACTCCGGTTCGATAAGTTATTTATGTGTTGTCGAACCAATACTTAAGAGCTTGATAATTTGTTTGCTTACTATTCTACAAACTTGACTTGAGATTTGGAGGACCGAGAGAATTTCGAAATCTCGACACGCGGATTAAAAGCCCGCCGCTCTGCCTCTGAGCTACCGGTCCATCTCTAAACCTAACAAAAACTCTCTCTTCAGTCAAAGAGTTTTTTTGGCTATTCTTTATTTGAAGGTTTCTTGCTGTAATAGCTGCTGGCTTTGGAAAAATAGCCCCGAGGATCTTCAATCCTGTCAGCCTTTTTTCTGTCTATTTCACCACTTTTGGTGGTGGCACTGACTATTGTAGGAGCTTTCAGCAGTTCACTTATTTTCATCAAGTATTTATCAAACTGAGTTGCAGAGGCTAGGATTTGCACCTGCTCGCCTTTTTCAAGACAGCGGGGTATGAACCCGCCCACCATTCTCGTTGGTATTCTCTGCGTCTAATTCGAGCACCCTGCACAACAGGGTTGTTATCGTGCAATTGCGCTTTTGGATATAGCACCAGGTCGTGTTTTATACTGTTGGCCACTGGGTGTTGTAATTGTCAATATGCCTGTTTTGCCTAGGGCAGTGATTTCTGATCCATCAGTGAGTTTTGATCCCACTTGCAGTCCCTTGCTCTTCATGATTGCAAGAGATTTTTGCAGCTTTTCCTGGGCTTTTGCAGCACGTTCTGCCGCACTGGGCAATACACCAGCATCAACAAACATCTGTTGCAACTTTTGGAGTTTTAGTTTGTCCTTGGCAGCAATAGTAATGCTATCACTGCCCATACCACGGTCTTGGTAATAAAGTAGAGCTATTCCAGTAGCAGGATTCTCATGCAAGTGCCAGCTATAACCCAAACTCATACTGTATTGAGCGCTGCCACTCATCATAGGGTTTCTTTTCAGTTGCAGTTGGTTCACTGCTGCATCAACGTCTGTAGCCTTGGCACCCAGCTCTCGAGCTTTGGCGTGGTCAAAACTGGGTGAAAGTGTAGGATTTGCCCAATCCACATCGGAAGGAAATTGGTTGCCCTTGGTTAGTAAGATTCTAAATCCAGGTTCAATTCGTGACAAGTTGAAGGTTTTTTTCGCAGGATAATGCTGAGCAAGGTATTCACGGGCGTCATCAATACTGTGTCCTGAGTCTTGCGCTTCTTGACTACCGTCTGGTGTGCCTTTCCACTCAATAGACTCAATTATTGCGATAATCGCGCGCATTTGTTCAGTAGTCATATCATTCCTGCCCGATAGGTTGCAATATTTATAAGAGACGCCCCGGAAGGGACTTGAACCCTCCTCACCCCTTAGACAGAGGGGTTGCCTCACCTGATGCATACCGGGGCCTATGAGACCGGACCTGGAGAGGCTCGAACTCCCAACCTTCGCGTCCGAAGCGCGACGCGCTATCCAATTGCGCCACAGGTCCTTAAATGGTGCCACCTCCAGGTGCTGCCCCTGGCTATCGGAATTTTCAGTTCCGCGTGTCGACTGCGATCACTAAAGTGGCTTATTGGTACCAGCAGAGAGATTTGAATCCCAGCATCCTGCGTGTAAAGCAGGAGCAACTACCGCTGTGCTATGCTGGCACATTTTACAGTTTGGTGGACCATAGGAGAATCGCACTCCTCAGGCTGGCTCCGTGCAAGGGAACCCCGGGTACCTAGCCCATGGCCCATAGTGTAGTGTTAGGGCTCTAAAAAGTATTTTTGATACTTATTGAGATTTTGCCTCACGTAAGCGGGTAAATCCACAGAGTCAAAAGGCACCAGCCTCCAACTGCAATGTTCTCGACCCAAGATGTCTTGTCCAGCACGAGCCCTTTTGATGGGATCAATCTTGCTCAGCACACTTGGATTATTGAACTCTTGATGCGAAAAGTTTTGCACCTTTTCAATAATCTCTTCTTTTGTCATTATGTAGCTAAGATGCCAACCAGCATCATGCCACCACCACAGATGTTCCACTGCGCCAACTCGAATAACCTGTCTATAATAATCTGCTGTAGCTGTTTTCAATGCTTCAAAAGGAACGCCAACGCTGCAAATCGAAGGTCCACAACCCTCAACATTACAGTTGTTTAGGAATGTAAAGTAGCTCACTTGTTGAAATCCAAAAAATTTGTAGTCCGTTTTATCAACAGCAGCTTGTATATATTCAGGTCGGATTATTTCATCACAATCGCAAATAAGGATCAAATCCAAAGGCTCAGCATCCCACAATCCTCTATAAATGGCATTCCTTTGAAAGGCTTCGTTACCCCATACGCTTTCATTTGGAAAGTCAGATACCAAAATGTACCGTATTTTATGAGAAAAATCAGCTACTCTAGGATCATTTATATTGAACTTGGGCTCTTTGGGCCGGCCCACAAATGTGAAAACGCTTTCCACAATTACAAAATAGTTTACAACTGGATCATGCGTGTTCAAATGAATTTCCAACATGTCCCACTCACCGTTGAAACAAAAACAATCGTAAACTTTCTTTTTCATTCTGACCTTGGTGGCAAATAGTGTTTTTCAAACTGATTCCAATTTTTCCAAATATAATACGGAAGATCCAATTGGTCACGATGCAACAGTTTCCAAGTCATCCATTCTCGGCCCAGCAAGTCAGTTCCATTTAACGCAGCTTCAACTGGATCAATCTTGCTCAACACTTGAGGATTATTGAACTCTTGATGTGTGAAATTTTGTACTTTTTCAATAATTTTTTCTTTGTCCATAAGATAGCTGAAATGCCAGCCGCTTTGTGGCCAAATCCAAATGCCAGGGTATTTTACTGAACGGATTCCCCAGCGATAGTCATCAGGTGTATGTTTTTCCAGTTCACTTGCTCTTATACCCACTGAAGCAATTTCAGGAGGGTGGCCTTGAACATTTGTATTGTTGATAAAACAATAAAACCAAGTGCATTCATAACCAAACAAACTATAGGGATGATCTCTAGACGCAGCAACAGCTTCTGGCTTGGGGATTTCGTCACAGTCACTTATAAGAACCAAGTCTTGTGGTTCTGCATCCCATAATCCTCTGGTTGAGGCATTGCGTTGAAATCTGTCATTTCCCCAAGCGTCTTTGTTGGGCATGTCGGATACCAAAACAAAACGTATTTTTTTTGAAAACTTGCTGATCCTTGAATCACGGATATTGAAATGCAGTTTTTTGGGAATGCCCATATGTGTGTGATTGCTTTCTGCAATCACAAAATAATCCACTACAGGATCAAGGGTATTGAGTCTTAACTCCAATAAATCCCATTCTCCGTTGAATGAAAAACAATCATATACTTTGTTCATACACTGCCCATCATGTAGGTTAGCGACCGGAGCCGGAGGGATTCGAACCCTCGGTACACCTTTACAGCACACGGCGGTTTAGTTTTTGACCCTGAACAGTTGAACTCCTATCAAGCCTGGCTACTCGTCCACCTGTCCATACAAGTCAATTCCGGAGCGACTGGGAGTCGAACCCAGTCTACCTATAAGGTAGTACAGATTAGCAATCTGCTGCATTACCGTCCTGCCCCCGCTCCACATATTATTATATAAGACATATTTATCAAAATGTCAAAAGAAATAAATAGATGTGGTAATTGAATTGGTGACACAATTCAAAACCCAGTCTGGAGAACTGGACTGTCCCACTAATATATTTATCTGGAGATACGTTATGCCACTAAGCCGAATTACAGGACAATCTTACTGCGGAAAAAGTCAAGCTAATACTTGGCACAATAACCTTAGATACAAACAAGCACATAAGTTATCAACTATGTTTGATTTTCCATTATGCGCTATAGACACTGAAGATAATCTAAAAAGTTCGGTCGAAAAATTAAGGCATATGTATCATGACCAAAAAATAAGTAATTCTGATTTTGTTAAGATGTTCAACTGGAAAAGCAAATACTTCACTAACTTTTTAGAGGCGCTTGGCATAGCAAGAATGGGTAAAAGCGAAGCCCTTAAGAACTGGGCCAAGACACACATTACTCCCAAAACTGATGAAAAACATATCTACTGGGATGCATGTAAATTTCAATTCATCCCATATTCCGAAACAAAAATTATGGGATTTGAGTTATAACTAATTCACGGAATATATCATCAAACATTGAATCCTGACGGAATGACAAGAGATCATATGTATAGCATCTTTGATGGCTGGCGAAACGCCGTTGATCCAAAAATAATTTCTCATCCAGCCAACTGCCAATTTATGTCTCATAGTAGTAACTCTTCAAAAAACAATAGTAGTAGTATTTCACTCGAAGGGTTGAAAACTCGAATCGCACATTGGGACAAACTCAAACCTTTGTCGCCTTTTGTTAGCATTACAAGACCAAAATTTCCTACTAGCGAAGCTACTAAGCAAAAAATACGCGAGCGGAACGTTGGCAAAAAGTATTATACTAACGGTCAAAAACGTATTTGTGTAGCGCGTCACCAACCTGTGCCTGATGGTTATTGGCCACTAACCCCATCAAATACTACAAGATTCGACCGTATTTTTAATCGTAAGTCCAAATGGGATCATATCGATTGGGAGAAAATGCAGCAAGATATAAACTTAGGTGCTAACGCTAAGGATCTGAAACTCTCTTATGGTATTACCTCTGACGGTCTACATTGGGCCAAAAATGCCGGACTTATCACAGCATGGTATGTAAAAGTTGCATATGAAAGTAAAGTTCCTTGGCACGAAATATCAGTTTCATTGGATAAGGGAGACTCTATATCCAATGTCTGTCAACTCTACAGTATTTCTAAACATCAAATAATGTATGCCAAGCAGAAAAAGTTATTATAACAGATATAAAGTTGCTCGTGTCAACAATATTCTAGCGCCAACGGGTGCTGCCCCCGTTCCGCCGGTGTGAAAAACCGGAATTCTAGCTGGTAAACTATGGCGCCACAAGTATTTGGAGGTCAGGGCCAGATCCGCCCCGGGCCTAATACGGTTTTGCAGACCGTTGCATCGCTACTCTGCCACCTGACCAAATTCTATCGTTTTGTCTTAAAACAATCGTAGATGAATAATACTACTGGCTGCATGGATTTGTCTACCATTATCAGCTCTAGACCGGGGACTTTCACCCAGTTGACCTTTTGGAGCGTTGAGCTCAATTGTTTCATCTACGACTATCAGTTTGTGCTTTCATATTCGTTTCTCGTTTTCCTCTCTCCTTGCATAAATGTCCAACCAACAAAAAACCCTCCGAGACTTGTGATCTCTGGAGGGTCTTGAAAAGTCTATATCAAACGTGATTTAGATCTTTTCACCTCCAGGTGCTGGGACTGGCTTGCGCACAATACCGGCGGGCTGATACTCATTGCTAAATGAGCAATCCCTTTCCCAAATATTATGCATTTGTTTTGCAGCCATTTTTTTCAATCCAGTCCTTGTGTTTTTAGCAACTCACTGTTGTTTGCTGCTGTGAGTTATTTATAGGAGAAGGCTTAAAAAATGTCAACAGAAAAAATTATTTTTAGATTTCAACACCATAAAATTCATGTACTCCATGTTTACCATGAAATCCCAAACTTTTTCCCAGCCAAGGGCTTTCCATATTTCTTTCGATACTGAATTGATCAGCCAACAGATTTGGTGCAAATCTTATCCCAAATTCTTTTTCCAATTTGAGTCGATACCATCTACAGATGATGTTGTCTTCTGGAACATAACGAAGTTGTTTTGGATACCCATAGCTGGCTTTCCAGTCTGGTTCCAACAAAGTACCTGGATAATCATCCACATCTACAGGCAAATTCAAGGAAGCTAATGCATTCAAAAGTTTCTTGCTACGGAGACAAAACCCTCCATTGCCAACCAAATTTTCACACCACCAAGTCCATTTTTTCCACACAGCACCAATGTAGTCATATTTCCAAAACTCATCTGTCCAGGCATCTTTATTCACTGCATAACCATCTGCATGAATTATCAAGTTGAAATCTTCTTGAACTATCTGAGGACACACTCGCAGCATTACTTCTGAGTAGATTTTCTGAAAACACACTTGTTCTTGGAGATTGTCAATCTTGGGAATCACAGTGTTTTGAATTGGTACACTAGTTTTTATTTCCAATGGCTGATCACTAAACCAGTAAATGTTCTTGATATCGAGATGATTTAAGGTCGTCAAGGTTCGCTCCAGTGCCACCTTTGTTTTGGAATAAAATTTGGTATCAACACATGTAATGCTTAAGGTGGGCATGAATCTTTTCCTTGTTCAACAAAACATTATAGTGTCTTGGCCCACATATATAAATAATGAACAATTTGCATACCTTTTGGAGACGCCCATGAACAGCGAGTTCACCCCCAACGCCACTGGCATTGAAATGCCCAGTATGTTACAGCCCAACGCTGACCTAGAGCCTGCCACTCATATTGATATGGAAGATGACCATGAAGTGAAAATGGCCCAAGCGCAACTCTACCGTGCAGCTAAAAACAGCATTGAATTGCACAAGATGTTGAAGTTTGTTAGTGAACTTGAAGGCTGGGTACAAGCCAAGATCACAATTGCTGCTGAAAATCTCGAGGCTGTGAAAAACTATATTGAATATGAGATGGTAAGCCAAACACTAGCTGAGAGCAACGCAGCTAATGAAAGCATGGGAGACGTTTGGAAAGGATTGAAAAAGGGCGCCAAGGAATTTTGGCATGGTAGCCCTGAGGAACAGGCACAGGATAAAGCTGAGCTAAAGCAACGTTGGATTGGCGCATTGGGACAAGTGGGTATAACTGGATTACAGGCTGATCAAATGGCTGAAAAAATGATTGCTCAAGGATTTGAGCCCAATAAACTTGATGAAGGCAAAAAGCCTGTCAAGCGCCAGAAGAGAGTCTAGCTTCCAGTACCTTTCTTACACTTTCTGCTAAATCAAAATCATAACCAGGGTCATTCTCACGTAGAATACCCTGGTTTTCCATACTCCACAGGTAATACTCTGTTGGAATTGATTCCAAGGTTTGTCCTTTGTGCTTGCCTGTGGGCCAAGTTTTTACAGGCACAGCCGTTTGCGTTAACGCAACCAGTTGCGGTCCGATTTCCTCATTTGGATTTAGCACACCTTGAGCCAAGCCATCTTCAATCAAACGTTCAAGCAAGGCCCCGCAAACTTGTACATCAGCATCAGCTCTGTGTACACCGATGTTATCTGGAACAGACAAATCCAACTTGTATCTTAGATAGTTTTGCGCATAGCTTTTGTCTTGGAAGGTGGGACTGTAAATGTGCCTTGCCACTCTCCATGTGCAAATCCATACATCGGGATTGGCAAACATCGCTGCCACTACATTTTGGCTCATGCGTTCAAAACTGTGCACCAAAACTGCCTGATCATATTCCGCATAATGCGCAACAAAATACTTGGGCGCCCCCAACATATTCAACACGTCAAACATCACAACTTGATCAAAATAAGGACAATCTTGAACCATCCTGTTGCTGATCTGATTTTTCGCGCTGCTTTCAGGAGGAATTCCATTGGGAGTATTGAACAGTTGGCTTTGGATTTGCCAACCTCCATCTTGATATAACGCAGTGGCGAATTCAATTATTTCAGCAGTTTTGGAATCCAACCCTGTGGTTTCAGTGTCTAAAACTGTAGCTTCCTGGAGGAATTTCTGTACAAAGTTGCTCATGCGCAACTGTAAGCTTAAAATTCTCCAAAGTCTATCTTGAGATAGAAACCGTTTTTCTTGTTTTCAACATTTTCAATGTTGATATAATAAGGAGTTTCCGGCGCAATGGGATAAGAAAACAACAACGTATTGTTCGGGTAAATTCCATTAGTGACGTCATAAAATCCAAATTTTTGTGGTGTTTTCAACGGGCTGACAAATCTTTGTGTTGCCAATGGGCTACCAGTAAGGCTTATACCTGACACTTTTTCACTGGCCCATAGTCGTATTGTCCAATTTTGATTGTTGTAAAATTTTGTGTGTGCTGCTGTGAAAATCACAAATCCCTTGTTGGGGATTTGAAACGGGTGCCAGAGTGTTTCACTAGCCTCAATTTCATAATAGTCTGTAACACTTGGGATCAATTGTTTTCTTTTGTCAAACATCGCAATTCCTATTTACCCCAGCTGGCACCATTGCATAAATATCTCAAAACGTTGGTTATAAGCAGATCAGATGTCAATTTATACTTATCCTACTGTAAATCTTTTGGGGCCAACAGGTGTAACTGGTCCCACGGGTGAAACAGGGCCAACAGGTCCCATTGCCACAGGTGCAACTGGTGTCACAGGCCCCACGGGTGAAACTGGGCCCACCGGCCCAATAGCCACAGGTGCAACTGGTGTCACAGGCCCAACGGGTGAAACTGGGCCAACTGGTCCAACTGCTACAGGAGCCACAGGTGAAACCGGCCCTCAAGGTCCCACAGGTGTTACTGGTCCACAAGGCTTAAGCGGATTCAGCGGTCAAAATGGTGGGTTTGGGGTAAGTGGTCAAAGTGGTTCCAGTGGGTTCAGCGGACAAAGTGGTCAGAGTGGCAGAAGTGGCTTCAGCGGCAATGTTGGTGCCAGTGGTGCAAGTGGATACAGCGGGTTAAGTGGATACAGTGGTGCATTGGGCAGCGGCTTAAGCGGCTGGAGTGGCTTTAGCGGATATTCTGGGTTCAGCGGCAAAGATGCAAGTGGCACTAGCGGGCAAAGTGGCCAAAGCGGCTACAGTGGATTCAGTGGTGCAACAGGTCAAACTGGTTCAGGTCTCAGCGGTGACAGTGGTTTCAGTGGTTACAGTGGCTTTAGCGGTGACACAGGTCTCAGTGGCACACAGGGCACTAGCGGCTTTAGTGGGTTTAGTGGATTTAGCGGCACAGTGGGATTGAGCGGATCTGGTGTCAGCGGACGCAGCGGATTCAGTGGTTACAGCGGACAGAGCGGATGGAGTGGTGCACCAGGCAGTGGCATCAACATCAAAGGCAGTGTGCCCTCAAGTGCAAGTTTAACTCAAGCATATTTCAACAGTGTGGGATATACCTGGCCACCATTGCTGGGTGATGCATACATAAGTTCCAATGATGGACACTTGCATGTTGCAACATCAACAACACCCAATGCTATTGTTTTCAGTGACGTTGGTGGTATTCAAGGACCCAGCGGCACAAGTGGTTGGAGTGGGCGAAGTGGATACAGTGGTTCAGCTGGAAGTGGTGTAAGTGGCACCAGCGGCTGGAGTGGATTTAGTGGCCAGGGCGGTAGTGGTACAAGTGGAACAAGTGGCTTCAGTGGGTTCAGTGGGTTCAGTGGAGCTGGTGGTTTAGGCTTCAGTGGGATAAGTGGCTTCAGCGGCTTCAGTGGATTTAGCGGGGCAGGAGGATCTGGTGGTAGCGGACGGAGTGGCTTCAGCGGCTTCAGTGGATTTAGCGGGGCAGGAGGATCTGGAGGCAGTGGCAGCAGTGGCTTTAGCGGTTGGAGCGGATTTAGTGGGGCAGCAGGACAGGGATCAGGATCTAGTGGCCTCAGTGGATTCAGTGGTTATAGTGGAGCAGCTGGTAGCGGAGGTGCAGGCACAAGTGGTGTAAGCGGATTCAGCGGATTTAGCGGCGCAGCTAGTTTGATCCAAGGACCAAAGGGTGACAGTGGAGCTAGTGGATTTAGTGGCAGTGCAGGTACAGGCACTAGCGGCAGCAGTGGTTATAGCGGGTTCAGTGGGTTCAGCGGCGCAGCAGGTGTGGGATCTACTGGCGTAAGTGGTGCTAGTGGATTCAGCGGTCCCAGTGGCTTTAGTGGTGCAACTGGTGGATTTGGCAGTGGCATAAGCGGAAGAAGTGGATACAGCGGTTACAGCGGTTGGAGCGGAGCACCTGGCACTTCTGTAAGAATTGTGGGATCTATAATCAATTCGTCAGTATTGAGCTCCCCACCTTACAGCAATTATGGTGGCCAACTGGGTGATGGTGTAATTGATCAAAGCACTGGAAATCTGTATGTGGTTACAGTGTTGGGACCACCCTCTCAATGGACCAATGTTGGCCAAATCCGTGGTGACAGCGGCAGCAGCGGCTACTCAGGCGGAGTAGGCAGCGGTATTTCTGGAAGCAGTGGCTTTAGTGGTTACAGTGGCGCAGCAGGCGGAACTGGTAGTGGCACTAGCGGGGTAAGTGGCTGGAGTGGGTTCAGCGGTGCAGCAGGTGGAACTGGAAGCGGCATAAGTGGTCGCAGTGGTTACAGCGGTTACAGTGGTGCAACAGGCGGAACTGGAAGCGGAACTAGCGGCGTAAGTGGCTGGAGTGGGTTTAGCGGTGCAGCTGGTGCAACAGGCAGTGGTGTAAGTGGCTTAAGCGGATACAGTGGCTACAGCGGCACTGGGCAAAGCGGCTTTAGTGGCTTCAGTGGCTTTAGCGGATTCAGCGGCCAAAGCGGTCGAAGTGGTTGGAGCGGGTTCAGTGGTGCTACAGGAGGTGGCGCAAGCGGTGTAAGCGGCTATAGCGGCGCTAGCGGTATAAGTGGCTACAGTGGTTTCAGTGGTTTCAGTGGCTTTAGCGGGTTCAGCGGGTTCAGCGGTGTAAGCGGTTACAGCGGCCGCAGTGGATTTAGTGGGTTCAGTGGTGTAAGCGGGTATAGTGGGTTCAGTGGCTTCAGTGGCATGAGTGGATCCAGTGGTTACAGCGGAAGTGCTGGCTTAAGTGGTTTTTCAGGGCGCAGCGGAGGACCTGGCTCAAGTGGTGTCAGTGGTTACAGTGGCGCAGGCTTAAGTGGTTTCAGTGGTTATAGTGGTGCAGCTGGCACGTCAGTTAATTTAACCTCGTTGCCCGACGGTACTAACAGTAGCCCAGCAATTGCCTTTGCAGCCGCACCACAAACTGGTGTTTATAGAGATACGCCTTCAGGTGCCTTGCAATTTGCTGTAGGTAGCAACATTCCATTGGGATTGTTCCAAACCAAAACCCAGAGCTTTGTGAATTTTGAAGGCACAACTGCAACATTTACATCAGTTACAAATGTTTTGAAGCTCAACAGTGATGGTAATCTTGAAATAAATCGAGGCAGCGGCAGTCCGTATATTGACTTAAAACTGTCATCACCCAGTCCGTTTATTTCACGTCTGACAACAGCTGGATCAACTGGATTCTCCATACGCACAAACAGCACCATAACTGATCCTGCACTGTTTATTGACTACAATGGTGTGGTAAAAGTAGGCAGTCCAACAACACCAAACGCAAACGTTAATATCAAACAAAGTGTGCGATGCGCAACAGCAGCAACTTTAACTGGCACTTATGCAGGAACAGATGTGGGAGCTACAATTACATCTACAGTGTTGGAAGCACTTGTAATTGATGGTCAAAATGTGGCAGTAAATGATAGAGTCTTGGTAAAAGACGGTGATCCACAAACAATAAATGGTATCTACATTGTTACCAATGCTGGCTCAGTAAGCACAAACTGGATTTTGACTCGTGCTGTAGATGCAGACTCTGATATTGAACTCCGGGGCGCACAAGTTTACGTTATTGCAGGCACTGTGAATGCCAACACATATTGGCAAAATACAAACACCCTTGCTATCACTTTTGGCGTAACAAACATCACGTTTGGTAGTATAGCTGCTGTTACTACCAAATTTATGGTTGACGGAGCCACATATTTTAACGACAACGTGGGTATCAACGTTGCCCCAACATATGGCTTGAGTATTGCCAACAAAGACTTTGTTATGTTGGGCACTCCTGATACTGAAGGACCTTCAAGTGGCAACATCTCAATAAATTGCTTGCCCAATAGTATTCCTGGTTCCGGTAACAACAGTTTGGGCCTGAGCCTGTCCAGTAATGGCACATTACATGTGAGCGGCCTTGGTACAGGGCTTTATACCATGAGTGTAAACAGGACTGCTGCTGATGGTGGCCTCATTCAACGGTGGAACGTGGGAGGCACCACTATAGCTAGTTTGAACACCGCCGGCCTATTTTCTGCTGCTAACGGTGTCTTTGGTACTGAAGTAAAAGCTGGAACTGGAGAGGCTGGTGAAAAAAGATTAAGGCTTACCAATGCAACGTATGACGCATACTACTACCTTAGTGATAGTGGCGTAGCAGGATTTTATCAAACTACAGCTCCAGCTAAACTGAGATGGAGTTCAGATGTTAACGGAAACTTGTCTGTACTCGGCAATATTGCAAATTCAGTTGGCGCATTTACTGTTGCTGCTGGCGGTACCAATCAAAATCTAACATTACTACCTAGTGGCACAGGACAAGTAGTGTTAGGGGGTTTCCTCCGTTTTCCAAGTGGCAAAGTTCAGAGCAATGCTGGCTTGGTATGGCGCGGCACCTGGGTACCTGGAACAACTTATTATTATAATGACATGGTGTATTATACAGATGGCACCACTACAGGACTGTATTGGGCGAACTTCGCACCCAGCTTTACAGACAGCACAGCACCAGTAAGCAACCCCAAATGGAGCATTATGTATGCTGTACAAGCCACTTACAGTGGCGGAGGTGGTAGTGGTGGTGAAGGCAACCCTGAGGGTTAATAAATTTAAATTTGGATGAAAGATGATAAACTACTCTTGGCTCATAACCAATCTTGAACTACAAAAACAAGACGACATCTTGCAAAATGTTGTTATCACTATCAATTGGACGTTGACAGCTAGCGAAGGCAACTACAAAACAAGAGAATCAGGTACCACCAACCTGCGCTCTCCTGATCCAAATCATTTTATCGACTACCAAAACTTAACCAATGATATATTGGTGTCTTGGATAGCCGCAAACGAGAATGTGCCTTCACTTAAACAACAACTTGCTGACAAAATTGCAGAAATGCAGAGCGAGCCCACTGTTTTTGTAAATTTTCCAGGAGCTGTTCAAACCCCAGCCCAAGAAGACAGCTTATTACAGCACAAAACCTATATCAAGCAAAGATTACAAGCAAGTTACAATAGTGAGCTGATGTTGGGTATCACTAGTGTTGCATTGGGAAAACAACACACATATCGCTGCTCACCTGCAGAGCAAGGGTATGTACAGTTGGCTACCCAATTTGGTGGATCTATAATGTGTGAACTCGACGGTGTTTGGCTCTATCGACCGCACACAATAGACCAGGCAAAACAAGTGCTTCAAAAAATGTGGCAACACATTCAATCTCTTCAGCAACAGCTTCAAACCCTCCATGCCCTTGTTGATGCAGCAACTACAGAAGATGAAGTCAATGCTGTTGTTTGGTAAGGAAGGCTTTGTCCATGTCTGAAACAGTATATGATCCGGCACTTCTGGGAGGAGGTCAGCCTCTGCCCGGGGAAAATTTAGTGGTTGTGATTGCTAGGCCTGAATATGGCTATTATGTGAACATAATTGTGTCGAATGTTGACACTGGTGCTAACAGTGATTTTGCTAGAGTAGCTGTGTTGCCGGCAGGCAGTGTTTTGGATGATACCCACTGGATCTGTTATGATACAGAAGTATTGCCAAACCAATTTTTCACATTGCCCAACATTGGTTTGGGACCTCAAGATCAAGTTATTGCTAGTAGCCAAAATGGCTATTTGAGTATAAATGTTACCGGCAATAAATTTTACGAAATTTAAGTGACTTCCCACCCATCACTTGTAAATTCCAGCATGCCCACATGATGGATATATAATTTCCGTTTGGGCTTGCGAATCATATGCATCTGATACCCGCTAGGCAAGTCCAAGATCAATTGCTGTTCATCCTTTTGAACAATCACTCCTTTGACCCGTTGATTTGTGTCAGTGCATACAACATAAGTTTTGTTTTTGGGCTTCTGCTTTTTTTCTTTCGTCATAATTCCATACAAAAATCCAAGCGTGCACCTTTATTATTGCACGCTTGGATCTCCAATGCAATTTACAGCCAAAGCTTGTAAATCTCACCTTTGAGATAGCTTTCAGCACTGCATCGTTTTCCTGTACGATGATCCACAACACAGTCATGTTGTATTTGAATCGTTCTGATTTTGTCGCCTCGTTGCCCACTGCCCACTTGCTGTTTTCGTTCTTGACTGGTAACCAAGTGTTGTCTTGCATTGCACTGAGCGTGTATTCGAGAAGTCAATTCCGCCTTTGCTTGAGCAAGACTAGTGACTCTGCTCCTGGTTTGAGCTGAAACAACAATACCTGTGGGAGTATGCCGTAGTCGGCAACTGGCCATTACTTTATTTCTATTTTGGCCACCAGGCCCTGTTCCAGAAAACCACTCTATTGTTAAATCTTTGTCAAGTATTTCAATGGCTTGTTCTGAGGGATACTCCAGCACTGCTACTGTGACGGTGCTTGTATGAACCCTACCGCGTTTTTCGCTCGGAGGCACACGTTGGACTCGATGACCTCCAGCTTCTTGTGCCCAGGGTTTGAGGTCTTTACCTTCCAGTTTGATAACACAAAACCCTGGCACATTTTTCTCAACTGTAGCTAGTCAACCCAGTTTGTTGGCCATGCGAGTATATGCACGAGCCAAATCGCACACAAAAAGCTGACTGTCTGTTCCGCCTTCAGCTTGGCGTATTTCAATATATTGAATCATTTTTGTTCCTTCCAGGGAGAATTATTGAGCTCTAGTGAAGAGAGCTTAGGTATCAATTTTTGATGTTTGAGAGAAGGTTGTCAACTACCCACAAGCTTCTGCAATTCAGATATTCTGCGTTGCAGGTCTTCAATCTCGTCAACTATTTGATTTTTTTGATCCAGTAAGGTACTTGCGCTGACTTTTTTGTCAGCTTCAAGGCGTGTAATGTCTCTGTCTATTTCAGACAGCACAGTTTGAAGCCAACGCTTTTTCAAAATTCTGTGTTCGAGTTCAACTTTCCACAAATCTTTCTGTAAATCTTTGTGTTCGCTGAGCATTACTGGACGCGGCCAATTGTGCTGCACCCAGTAATTCCCAAAGTTCAAAAAACCCATAAGGCTCACAAACACTGGTCCCACCACCAAGATACTGCTCAACAACTTGTTGCGCTGAATCCAAGCTGCGAATTTTGATGGTGGTTTTGGTGCTGTTTCACTCATGCAATTATTTATTCAAAAGCTTCCTGAAGCTTTCGTGCCAGCTCCGCAGACTTCAGCTTTTCCAGTGCCTTGCTTTCAATCTGCCGCACTCGTTCACGAGTAACACCAAATTTGTTGCCAATGTCCTCAAGTGTGCTTTGCTCATGCACACCAATGCCAAATCGCATCCTGATAACTCGTTCTTCCTTGGGGCTGAGATGCTTTAAAACTTCTGCTACTGCGTAGGCACTGTCTGCATCAGCCAAGAGATTGAACGCATTTACTCCATCAGTGTCTTCGATGAGGTGAGCAATGGTTTGATCTTCCTCACCACCAATGGGAGTTTCCAGTGAGATAGTGCCTTGTGCAACGCTGTAGACTTTGTCTACGTTTTCCACATCAATTTCCAGCATCTCTGCAATTTCTTGCACACTGGGTTCAAAGCCATTGTTTTGTACAAATTCAGCTCGAGCACGAGTGACCTTTTTGGCAAGATCGCTCATGTGTGCCGGGATTCGAATGATCCGATGATGTTCATTCAGTGCCTTCAGCACACACTGCTTAATCCACCAGGTAGCATATGTACTGAAACGAAAGCCCAGTTTCCAGTCAAATTTTTCAATGGCTTTCAAGAGACCAATGTTGCCTTCTTGAATGAGATCAAGAATGGGGGTTTGGCTGATGTTGGTGTATTTCTTGGCCACACTCACCACAAGCCGGAGATTGCTCTTGAGCATGATCTCCACTGCTTCATCCTTGCTCTTTTGTTCTGCTCGAATTTTCCGGCATTTTTCCAGTAGCTGATCAAGAGGCATACCAGTTTTTTCAACAAAACTAGCCAGCAGTTTTTCGTGTTTTTCCACCTCAACCGGATGGCTGCTTTTGAACTTTTGCCAAGCAGGATCATGAGCACTGCTTTGATATGACGTCAAAAACAACTCACGACTCACACCCTTGCTCTGTGCAAATCGTAGATAAGCACCTTGTGCACTGATGATGTCTTTGATCATGTTGTTGAAAGGCTGCACCATGCTGTCATAAAAACTCAGTTTGAATGACAAGCTAGCACAAGTTTCTGCAACCTTTTGGCACAGAGAAGGGTCTGAACAAATGCTCAGTTGCTGAATATCCGTTTGAATAGCCCCAAGAGAAGTCAGCAGAGATGCCAGTTCATTTTCTTCAATATCGAACATGCTTAGCACATCAATTTCTCTGTTGAGCACACCTTGGATTTTTGTGTTGAATTCCCAGACTGCCATGGGAATGGCAAACAAATTCAACAGTAGATTCTTCTTGCTGTTTTCAATTTGTTGACTGTATTGGATTTCTTGTTGATGTGTAAGCAGCTTGTTCTTTGCCACTTGCTTGAGATACAGCTTGGTGGCATCCATGTCACTGGATTTTTCAAAAGTTGTTGAGGTTGTCATACTCTACTCCATGCTTGAGTCTGTAAAATAATACAAGTCTAGGATGTGTCAATTCTTCATATGGTTGGGAACAAAATGTTCTCCACAAAATATTGGCCTCTTTCAGGGCCCAGTATCTTCATAAGAACTCGTGTAGTATGAGTATTTTGCCTTTGATTCAAGCTGTATTGATTTTGTTTCTCTATTACCTGTGGCACATGCTCTGTGGTTTTAGTGCCCAACTCACTCAGATACTTGCTCAAAAGTTCACACGCCAAATAGCTAATGGTTTCAGCTTCTTGAAATGAAGGTCTACAGGCAATCCAGTGTTCACTGAATATCGTGCCCCATTCAGGCCTTTCGCGTGGTTCACTCCAAACATTAGATGATATGACTCCATAATCATCCACCGTGGGGCTGAAATCAAAAAACAATCCAGTGGCCTTGGTGTCACTGGCAATGATATCAAAACCAAAAATTGGGCTGGGATCAGTTAAATGTGGAAAGATCACAGTGTGCAACACACTGAATTTGGGTTGCTCAAACCTTTCCACATGAGCCAAACGAAACTGCTTGCTGTACCAGCGATGATTGATCCAACCAAAATCCTCTGTGGGGATTGTTGTTAAATTGGTGCAGTGAGTTTGAATCAGCTGTTCAAATTTATCAGCTGTTTGGGTAATGAGATTGATAAAGTTCGTCATAATACCTTGTTGTAAAGTCAAAGCTCAAATTGGCTTCATCGGCCAAGCTGGCATTGGTTTTGTGTCGTATTTCAGCAATGCAGGCTTTTGGAGTTTCAAAAGAAAGCATAGCAACAGGAAAACGTGGACTCAAAATCTTTTTCAAAATTTGCCCTCCGTATAGGGGAGCAAGGTAATGCACATACACATGTGCCCACAATAGTGGTTCTTCCACAGAGGCCAAGTGTTCATGAAACTCAAAAAAGCTGCTGGGCATAGTGGGAGGGTGTGAGCCCATCTGTTTCCAGTCTTGAAAAGCCAAGCCTGCTCGTGGCAAATCTGCACACTCAAAAGAGATTCTGCTTTCAATAACTGAATATAGAAGGTGCTTGCTGTAGACCAAATCAGAATACAGCTCTGTGTTGATGTTTCCAGAAAGCATATCTTGCATCAACAAGGTGCTTTCGGCAAGCTTGTGTTTGGGCCAAGTCAGTGTTTTTAAGTCGCTCATACCACTATATAGTGTATGTTTATGGCTGTTTCAAGCTCTTTTGATACTCTTTTGCCAACATTTTTGGATGATAGGGCCGCAATTCTTCCTCCGGAGCGGGAGAAGGTGCGTTGTTCTCTAGAGAAGGTGTGATCTCCGGTAGTTCCTGTGGGGTGCGTTCAGTAATAGCTTGTTTTATCATATCTTTTATAACTGAAGGATCAAGAGGTTTGGCAACACTTAGGCTGCTGCTCAACCAACTGTTCAAAACTGATTCCATTGCAGACTGCAACTCTCTCAAATCAATTTCCTGTTTTTGCACAATTGTTTGTTCGTGCTTGGTAACTACTTGTTCCAATTTCGCAGAAGATGAGTTGCTTTGAGAACCATTTGTGAAAAAAAGTGGTAACACACGCTCAAATGTTTTCCAGCCAGATGGAGTAGATATTGTAAGCTTACCGTCTTGATTATACCATGTCATATGGGGAAGTTGCCTCGATGTTATCACAACTGGCTTTGAGCTGGACATGGTTTGAACTTGTGGTAAGGATGCTTGGACGCCAATCCCAGCGTGTGGTGCTACTTCAACAACAGGTTTTATGGGCGATGCTGGTGCAACGGTGGAGTTGGCTGTTTTAGTGGCTGCAATTAGCATAAGCACTGCTAATGGGTCAAAAACAATCACCAATGCCACAATCATCCAGCGCACAGTTTTTTCAACGTCAACTTCATTTGGATCCAAAAACAGCTCAGCCACATATTTCAAGGCCCCTAACTTGCTGTCCAAAACAGCAGTTTGGCTTTTCAGTTCACCTCGTTCCTTCACTATGGTTTGAAGTGCAGCCTGTTCTGCGTCAAGCTTATTACGAATTTGTGTGCGCTCAGCTTCCTGTTGTCGCCGAAAATTCAAAGCTTGTGTTGTCCTGTTTTGGTCCAACTGTTGATTGATGGCACGATCCAGCTGAGCCAACTGTGTCTCATAGCGTTGAATGGTGGTTTTGTGGTTTTGTGCTTGAGAATCCAGCTGCTCAATACGCAAATTGATTTGGGTGGTGCCCACACCCTGTTCCACATGAGCTTTGCTGAGAAAGCCAAAAATGCCCAAACTGGTGATGCCCATCAGTATCAACACAGAGGCTGTGAGATAGGCCTTGATGGCCGGGGCAGTGGTTTCCCAGTTTCTATATAACCAACTGGCCACAACCAGTTTGCTGATTTCCAAAACAGTGGCCATAATCACAACTGGCCAAAAAGCTGCACTGAAAATGGCAGCCAAACCTACTATGCTATAGTAGGCAGCTATGGCGCTGAGCAAAAGCGCACAAGTGAGTAACATAGTGCCTATATTCATCTTCATCAAGTCCCGATATTAGCATATTTATCAGGCTTGACACTTTGGCATCTATACGGCTGTATGGCCATAAAAAAGAGGGGAGCGTGTCCCCTCTTTTTGTTATGTGTATGTCATGTTAGTCCAAAGCCGTTCTGTCGCTATGGTCTCGGATCTCCTGGAAAGTGTAGTCTCGGAGTAGCTTACCATCTCGGTACACTGGCACCAGCATATCTGCCCAGTTGTATCCGCTGTCCATACTCATCGTTTCCCACTTGCCTCGTTCCCGAGTAAGGATCAAGCGACCACGCTTGCTACGCTTGCCCTTGTCAGTGACAGGGTCCTTGTAGACATCCTGCCACTCACCATTGATCTTGGCAGCAGAGGCCTTCATCGCAAATCGATTGGTGTCTCGAGTTACACTCTGCAAGAGTCCGCCGCCCATGCCCACAGCCACGTTCTCAGCACTCCAGCCACGTGCCAGCAGGTTGTCGTAGAGCGTTTTGATACTGTCAATGTTCATGCCATCGCCCTGGATCACACGCACTGCCTTGTTCAGCACACGGAAGCCCTTGCAGTTGACCTCACTGCCAAACCGCTCACCAAGTGCTTCCACCACATCCACTGGCACCACAACGGGATCGCCACTGTCAGGACGCACCACAAGGGTAGCACCGCTGTTCACTACGTCATCGCGTAGTGTCTCGCCCCAGATATGGTTCACTGCGTTCATGATGTCGTAGCTGTCGCTTACCACTGCAAAGATGCTGCCGGGGCGGGCAAACTGCGTGACCATGTTCTTGTAGGCAGAGGTTTCGCTATCTCGCCCCCAGCTGGTGATGGTGCTGTGCTCAGCAGCCGGAATGCTGAATCCTGCCATGGGCTCGTTGTAGTAGCGTCGAGCAGCAAGAATACCTGCCACAGTGTCAGTTCCACGGAAGTTCACAAGGTGAGCACTCCCGCCCAACTGTGCGCTTTCATCACTGCTGACTCCACGCCCACCAAAGTCATGCAGTCGAAACAGCAGTTCTGCTTCGGGGTTGTCCGAGCTCTTGACCAGTGCAGCACGGATGGTCTGCTTGGCATGCCAGCTGAGTGTGGCCACTGTAGTGGGATACCAAATGGCACGGAGCAGGGCTGTCTCCAAGAAGCTGGTGAGCCAAGGCACATTGGGATCGGTGTTCACCACTGTTGCCAGCACATTGTGAGTGGGAATCACCATGCCTTCTGGCACAGCTCGAATCTCCACCGGCAGTAGGCCCTTGTGCTCTCTCACAATGTATTCCCAACCTTCACGGTTAAATGGCACACCATGTGCGGCCGCAAATCCTGCGGCCTCGTCGACATCCTGCATGGTCACAGGCGTGAGCAGCTTTCGCTTGAGCCAAATCTGAAGCCCGTAAAACAGCGTGCGACTGAAACGTCCGCCCCGGCTCTCTACGTAGCTGAAAATGTTTGTGGTGTTTGGGGGGTATTGCCACGCATGGCTGAATTTGTACGAGTCAACGTCAAGAATGACGCTATCAAAATTGAACATAACAAGTCTCCCTTGTTGCTTATGTGAAGGAAAGGGTCTATCCCTTTCTTGTAGCCTATTTATAACTGAATATCTCTGTGTGTCAACCTTTTATTCTTCAAAATCCACCCGGGTATAGAGCGGGATCAGTCGAATCCTCTCCTTTGAAAGATTCTCCCTTGCCCCTTCCAGGCGATCAACTACTGTAAGCACAGTGTCCACTTCGCAACCAACCTCACGCACAGCTTCAACAGCACGCATGATGCTGGCACCTGTGGTGGTCACATCTTCAACTAGAACCACACGAGTATTGGGCCGGACGTGACCATCAATCTTGGTCTGCACACCATGATCTTTCACTTCCTTGCGCACAAAGAAAGCTGGATAGTGACGGCTGCGCAGATAGCTTTTGGTAGCAATGCTTGTAACCAGTGGTACACTGCCCACTGCCATTCCACCTACACTAGCAAAATCCATGGTATCAAGGATATCCAGCATGGCATCAGCGATGAGATTGCTGCCCATGGGATCCAACATTGTCATCTTCATGTTGAAAAAATAGTTGCTGGCTGTGCCACTGCTGAGAGTGAAGTGTTGATCTCGAAGCAGGCTTTTTTCTGAGATTAGATCGCGCAGATGTCGATAGGCTCGTGCAGTCATAAGCATTGGAGTTTCCTTATGGTTGGAATGGGTATGTGTAGGTTTTGGCATCCAAACGAGCAATAATGGTCAGCATGCGTGAAAAAGCATCTTTGTTCACCACAACTGTGTTGCTGTTGTTGAGGTAGGCTGCATCAAGGAGCACATCAAACCTACCTCCTTGCACATCTTCAATCAGCTTTTGATCTTTTCTAAGATCTTGTTGGTAACAATAAAATTCACGTTGCTCGTCGTAATGTCCCACTCTATGTGCCTTTCAACAATGCATCAACAACTTTTTCAGTTTGTATGATGCTTTCTGCATTGTCAAACCGCCATGCTCTCTTCCAGTTGCTGGAGTTGGTGCCTGGTGGGTCATATTGCCAACTTCCGTGACCGCCACTGAAAGTCAAACCAAACCAAACCTCACTGAACTTGCCCACATAGAAACTCTCACCCTTCAAACAAAGGTATGTGGGTCCCACACGTAGCTCATCACTGCCATCTTTGGTAGTCTTGGTGAGGTCCACTTCAACAAAGCGAGGAGCGTCACTCATTGTGGTTGCTCTTGAGACCGCGGATAATCAGTTCCATAGGGCTAGGCGTTGGTGGTTGCCAAAGTTCAAGGGCTTGCTGATGCAGAACTTCAGCCAACTTGGGACTGATGGTTAGTCTCTTACGAAGTTTTTGGCGGGTCTTTGGCATCTTTTTCTTCCTTGCTAGGAGGCGCATCAAGACTGGGATCACCTGTGGGCCGGATCAACCCTTGCTGTTGAGAGATACGTAGAGCTTGTTTCAGCTTCTGCGTGTCAGTATGCATTGGTTGGCTGATTGCAGTAATGGGCTCAATCTTGATGCGCCTCATCATGGTAGTTGTCTCCTAAATCCTTGCGATCATGTTCTGAATGATGTGCCAGTGATCCTCAAAAAATTCTTCGGGCTTGAGGTCACTAATCGCACACCACCTGGCCTTGTCCGCGTCGTCGCTGCCCTTGACCCGAGGAAGAGAGGTGTCGTCCCGGAGCTTGATGAGAAAGGCGTGAGTGATCAACCCAGCAAAGTCTGACTCTTTGGCAGATTTTTGAGATGTGTGCATCACTTGTTCTCCAAGTCATTTATTTGAGCCAAAATCCATTCGTCTGAACGAGCCCTCCAATTTTTGCCCAATTTTGTGTCTGTCATTACAGCCAATTGGTTCAGTTTTTCTACAATGTCACGGGCTTGTCTAGCCCTGCGTTTCTCTAGCATTTTTTCTATTGCTGCATCTCGAGACTCTTGAGATCGATTTATTTTTGCTTCCCTCTGTTTCTGAGAGATAGCAGCCTTCTCCTCAGCCGATTTGGCATTTTTTGTGTGCATTTCTTTCGCCTTGCGTGCCGACTTAAGGTCATCTGATAAATTGGCCCACATTGCCTTAACGCCGATGGAAGTATTAGCAGCATGCATATCGCGTTGATCGGTTGTTTTATGAGCCCAAATCTTTTTTAATGACAAGGAATGTTTTTTTGATATTAATGCTTTTTCTTCTTCGGTCTTATTATTAAGGGTGTTACTTACTTTCTTATAAATTCGGTGTCGTTCTAATTCTGTTTTTGCTGCTAGGTTGTAGTGACCCCCGCTAAACCCATCCTCTATTGCCAAATTTGCCCAGTCGGGTGAGTTGACAATATCGTTATCAATACTAAATTTAGTCGCAAAATTGTGCAACTCTTCCGGACATTTGAACCAATCACTTATCCATAGAGTTTGTATATTTGTGGTGCCATGTTTTTCTATGTGATTTAGCCAGCGAATCCCACTACCAGTATATTTCAGTATATCGTGCCGTATAGATTTACCAAAATATTTCAGACCGTTGCATTCTTTAATGTACAGCCTAGTAGGCTTATAATTCTTTTTTTGTTCTTCGGTTATCGCAAGAGGGCTATAAATAGGCATGCTGATGATTCCAATACAATCGTTAGAGTAGCTGGGAACTGCAATTCCGCGAGCTACAATGTCAATTGTATTTAGCATCAAGATTAAATCCTCGTGATCATGTTCTGAATGATGTCGAAATGGTCTTCAAAAAAATCTTCTCGCCGGAGATCTGCGAGAGGGATCCATTTAGCTTTATCTGCATCATCGGCACCGCGGATCTTCGGTAGATATATATCATCCTTCAATTTGAAGAGATAACAATGTGTGATGGTGCGGCCACGGCTGCTGCGGTTGGGATCGTCAAACACGTCCTGTGCCACAATGCTGCCACGTAGCACTGGATCAGGAACCTTTATCTGGGTTTCCTCTCGCAGTTCTCTGATAGCGGCATCTCGGATTCGCTCGTTTTGGTTGATGAAGCCTCCTGGGAGCGCCCATTGCCCTTTTCCGGGCATCGCACCTCGGCGCACCAACAGTACGTGCCCGCTTTGCACAACAATGCAATCCGTTGTCACAAAGGTTGGGGCATAGGGTGCAGCAGCCCAACTGGCCTTGTACTTGAGCACAAACTCATACTCGTCTCGAATCAGCTTGTAGCTGGGTGTGTCAAGGAAGCTGCTGAGCAACTTTTGAACATGTGGCGTCACCACTGCATCCTGTGGCAGATCACCAGCTCGGTGTCCATCAGCATCCCGGATCCACATGTGGCCCATGTTGCTGAAGTAGCTGTTGCGGATGTTGGTGCCGCTGATGTCTCGAAAGCTGGCTACTTCGGTGTTGTGCCACTGCGGGAAAAGCTTGAGGTAGTAGCTGGTGTTGTCTCGGCTGTGACCTACCAGAGTCACCTTGGCTGTGGCTGGATCAAGCCCACACATGAAGGCACCTTGGGCCACCAGCGTCTGCACATTTTGGATCCACTTGCTGTCGTTGTAGGTGCTGTCTTCAAGGGGCAATACTCGAATCCGCTCACGCTGTTCGCGCGGAAAGCTGCCTTCGATCATGTCTCGGCGCTCTTGGAATGTGAACGGCACTCGGTAGCTACGTGGGCTGCGGGCTGACCCCACCAGCACGAGCACATGATCGGCCTGTTGTAGTGCCTGGGAGATCACGTGGTGGTGACCAGCATGGAAGGGAGAAAAACGGCCAATGAAGACGGCCAAATCGTATGTACGTGACATTTCTAGAACTCCTCTAGGAAAAAACTGCCTGCCGTCTATCAGCAAGCAGAGTAGTTATAGCATGGTTTTTGCGCGATGTCTAGCTTGTTCCATACTCTTGACAAGGCTGGGGTTATTGGTCTTGAACAGCCACACCCCATTTCTGTGCTACAGCGTCTCTCCAAACATCTAATTTTAATGCATAATACCTGCCTGTAATATACACTT
>Ga0315902_10003085_pt1 | contig 25283 bp, 48 predicted proteins | sample LakEriMetagenome_9_FD_203523 | JGI IMG/M metagenome (GOLD analysis project Ga0315902, IMG submission 203523) | Freshwater fungal communities from buoy surface, Lake Erie, Ohio, United States - Buoy 12 MA117 | ecosystem: Environmental > Aquatic > Freshwater > Lake > Lake biofilm | place: USA... | reverse complement strand
ATTATGGAAATAAATTATGTGGAATATGAAATGACCCCCAAGCAACAGATGGGATGGAAAGCATTGAATTCATTTCTTAGAAAGAAATATCCCTTCGTTAAAGAAATGATAGTCCCAATACCAATGGATACCTACGGAACATTCCTGATCGTAGATATTGTATTTGATCTTGAGGACTTCTATAAGTTCTATAATGTTACACCCCCAATGAAGTTTAAAGATAATCCATATCTATATAAACTATTGGACCAATCATATACCTACCTGATGTCCTACGTTGATGATCAATATGAAGATAAGTTTGGTTATGACTATAATGATCAACTTGAAAAATATCTATACATGGCATATAGATCCCTCCCTAAAGATATGAGATACCTACAGTATGAAAAGTGGAGAGGGGAGAATGATATTGAATCAACCATCAAGTCAGATCAATACACAGTGGAGTTTAGGATCAGAAATTTTGTTCCCATCTTTGATGTAACGAAGTATTACAACAAGGAGGAAGGGGATCTCATTTAATACGTTATACCTTGGGGGAATACTCCTTACATCCCTCCCCTATATGGGTCTTGGGGGCTCCCCCCTCCCGTATGCCCCCCATATATAGGGTTTTTTGGGTCAAATAGGTGGGGTGATCCCTTAAACGAAATATTCGTAAAAAAAATTCTGGAAAAATTTTTGGGAAAAATGGGAATTATTCCCCCACGGTTAAATGGGTGACCGTATATTTATTACTAAACAATAATATTATGAAAAAAATAGTTAGATTAACAGAATCCCAATTAATTGGATCAGTAAAGAAAATGATTAATGAGGAAAGGTATATGACAATTACATATTGGATTGATATGATTGAAGAATCTTTATCTAATTATGATTCTATTGATTGTGATAATATTAATAGGGAATATGAAAATTTTTTTTGTGAAAACCTTAGTAGATATTCAAAGGATAAAATTGAACAGGTATTGGAAAATCTTAAGAGAGAACAAACACAATTAATGCATAGTCATTTTGAGGACAAACTTTGGAGAACATCCTAATTATCTTAAACTCCTCCTATAAAGAGGGGTTTTTTTATAATCTGTAAAATAAAACTCTTCTAATCTGTAAAGTGGACCCCTCTTTCCAAATGATCTCTAATTTCTGAAAAAAAATTTTCAGAAAAAATTTGACAAAATTGGGGGATTTATATATAATTTGAATATGGAACAGTCGGCAGTAGAATGGTTGGGTAATCAATTAAGAATATTGGATAAGAAAAGTCCAATGTATTGGGATATCTTAGATGGTTTAATTGAACAGGCCAAACAAATGGAGAGTGATAACCTTGAGAGGTTAAAGGATTTTGATACTTGGAAGGAGTGGAAAAATAAATAACTAATAATATACATATGAAAATTAAAATTTACGCAGAGGAGACATATACCACAACGGTTTACCGTGAGGCTATGGAAATTGATACGGATAACTATCCTGAATTGGAGGGGATGACTGAGGATCAGATTAGTGATTACGTTGATAGCAATATTTGGGATATGAAACCCGTAAACTCCGATATATACGAATCACTTGGTGAGGAACTATTGGATAAGGATGTTGAGAGTGATGACATTGGTGGTGAGGAAACCACGTTTTATGTTTCTGAGGTTTAATAATTAAAACTTTCAACGGGACCCCCATTTATTGGGGTTTTTTTATTTTCTGATATATTTATAAATAAAAAATATTATGAAAATAAATAGATTAACTGAAAGAGATTTATCACGTATCATTAAACGTGTAATTAAAGAAGAAGATGAAAAGGAAGGTATGGGTATATCCATTACATTAGATGATGTGTTTAAGGAGGTTAGGGAATCTCTTGACGATCTTGGTGGTTATGATGAATCTATGAGAGAAAAGGCAATGGATTTGTCTAAAGAAATAATGGGTAGATTGGAAAATGACTTATCTATGGTATTGGTAAACTATATTACTGAGGATTATGAGGATTACCTTTATGAGATTCTTGGTGATGAAGATCAATATTAAAATATTTTTGAATTAATTTAATTCCCCACCTCAAGTGGGGTTTTTTGTTTTGTGATATATTTATTGATATGAAAATTATTATAACGGAGGATCAGCACAAAGAACTTATTCATACCTATAAAAGAAGGTTATTTCAAATAATGAATGAGGCATTATTGATGATTGCCGATGATGGGGCTTTTTATGGTGGTATTGACTTTTGTTATCATTACCCCACATTTGAAGGTTTTATGGAAGATATGGTTGATGAAATTATTCGCAACTATGGATATCATATTCAAGATGATAAATATAAACCACTTAAATATAACGTGGGGGATTTTATCTATGATGTGGTTGGTTTTGAAAACTTTATTAATATTTTGCTTGATGCTCACGGTGATGAGATTATGGCGTTCTATGAGTCAGAAACAAAAGATTGTTAATATGAAAATCATTATAACAGAAGAACAGTATAACAATTTATTTTTTAGGAGAAGATTGTTTGATATTGTGAATGAAGGGTTATTTATAATTGATAACGGTGATAATTTTTATGGGGATGATACTACCTTCTGTAATCGTTATCCCACGTTTAAGGTATTCATGGAAGGTTTTATTGACGACATTATATATCAATATAATAATATGACTGGTGATCATATATGGGATTTTATCTATGAAGATTTTGGTCATGAAAATTTTATTGATCTATTACTTAATGCTCATGGTGAGGAGATAAGAAACTTCTATAATAGAAAAACAAAAGATTGTTAATATGAAAATCATTATCACCGAATCACAGAAACATTTATTATGGTTAATGAGACGAATTGAGGACGATGAGTATCTTGATTACATTTGGCGATTAATTAAAGAAGGTTTTGATTTTGATGATCCATGTGAACATGAAAGTTCTGATGAATATTTGGAGGCGATATTATATGGAACCGTAACAACGTTTATCAATAGTTATGAAGAATTGTATAATGTTTATCCCGCCGAAGTTTTTGATGAAATGTATGACTTTATCCATGATTTTATGAAAGAGAAATATGGTGACAAAATTAAATCCCATTATATATCCTATCGTGAAATATGTGATGAGTTGAATGAACAAATAAATGAAAATTTTAACCCTTATTCTTTAATCCCTACTGATCTAAAAAGGAGGATAACCGCCAGTGATCTTAAAGAGATGGGTGAAAAACTTTTGGAAATTGCGGAATTGGAAACCTATGCGGTACAAAAAAATATTTATGAAACTCGGTTGGTGGATCTTATTTATTATATCATTCATGATTATGTGGTGAAAAATAACGACAATGATATTCGTAATATACCTTTGGAAACTTTGAATATGTATGAAAAACTATATGATTATTTAAGATACGTATATGAGGACGATATAAAAGAAATTTGGGCGGATAAACTAAAATAGATGTATTTATAAATAAAAAATATTATGAAAAAAGTAATAAGGTTAACGGAATCAGAATTGGTAAGATTAATAAAAAATGTTATATCTGAAGAGGACTCTAAGGTATTGTTAAGAAAATTAACCAAAAAAAGTATCTTGGGTGATGAGGCCGGAAAATATAGAGGTTGGACCGTGGATAAGTTGTTAAATAATGACGCTAAAAAACTTTATTACATTTATACTCATTTTGAGAAGATCAGTTTTGTTGATGAGGTATTGGATGAATTGGAGGAAAAAGGTTTTCCTGTAAAACGTATCACAAAACCTGGTATTGATAAGGAACAATATAATGAATATCGTAACAAAGGTGTTGAGAAATTTTTATCTAATCTTGAATCAAAAAGTGTTGAGGAACTTGTAAAACTTATTCGAGCACGAAAATTAAACAACCAAAGAGTTGGACCTGAAATTTATGACGCTCTTGAGAAAAAGAAACGTAAACACAAAGAAGTTAATCAGAAAGAAAGACGTGTTGAGAAGAAAGGTGTTATGCAAGCAAGAAATCACGGCAATTATCGCAAGTAAAATAATTAAAATTCTTCCTTTTTAATGGGGGCCGGTACCCCCGACCCGACTTCGTCGGTTTTTCTGATCGACCGAACCCTTCGGGTCTTTTTTGATTATTTAAGTTGTTTACTTTGGTGGTCATTAAAAAAAAGGGTCCGTGTTGTATATTTATATAAAAATGAAATCTATGAGTAAAAAAATAGTTTTGGAAGAATTGGATAGAATGAGAGTACTCATGGGAATAAATGTTCTTTCGGAAACGAGTAGGTCAATTTCTCATAACTTATTAATGGAAGGTGGTAAAGCTATTGACGACTTAATCGGATTGGGACCAAAATCTGTTGATAATTTAAATAGAGTCGGCGTAAATTTTAGAAATGATCTAACTAAATTATCTGACGAATTCGCATCAAGAGGAATAAAAACTTTTGATGATTTAACCAATGCTGTTGCAACCGCAAAAAGTTTACCTATTGCAAATGTAACGGATGATATGATTGAGGCGTATATAAAAAATGATCCGGTATTATATACATCCATTTTAAATAAGGCAAGTGAAGCGGCGTCCAAAATTGCAATGAACTTAGTTAAAAGTGCCGATTTATCAAAAGTTTTCTCCAAAAGTCCATTACAATTGGAGTCATATAAAACTTATCTTTCAACTGCGCCAACACAAAGAAATATTGATGTTTTGATGGATGGTGTTGACAAAAGTACCAATGAAATTGAAAAAATAATTGATGATATTAAAAATGGAAAAGTTCCAGGTGTTAATGAGGTACCTTGGGATTTAAATGAAATGTACGAAACATTTTTATCAAAAAAACTTGAGCTGTTTAATTTTAAAAATATGGGAAGTAAACCTAATGTCACAAAAGTAATCCCATCAATTGGTAAAATAACGCCCGATAGAGTTCAAATTAAATTAGGTAGAAATGCAGAAAGACCTTTTGGAACCGTTCAAAATATCATAATTAAACTTGATGGTGAAGATATAACAAGCGAAGACGGTGTGGCAGGACTTGGACAAATGAATGTTGTCATAAAGGATGGTGAAGCAGTTGTGGGTGATATTGTAATTCCCGAAAAATATAGAAATCAAGGAATTGCCACAATTGTGTATCAAAAAGTTGCGGATGAACTTGGGGTACCTATTGTTAATTCAAAAACAAAAGGTTTTAATCAATTAGAGCAAGGAAGTTATATTTGGAAAAACCGAGATAGGTTTGAACCAAGAAATCCTATTAAATCAACCGAAGGTGGATTATATAATGATTTACAAAAAACAATAAGAAATTCTATAGATAGTCCAGAATCTACAATTGCAACATTAAGAAAAATTGCCGATGAAATGGAAAAAAGTTCTAAATTTAACCAACAAGTAAAGGACCGTTGGAAGGGTGGTCAATAAATGTAAATTGTTATGAGTCAAAATAAATCATTTACTAAAAGAATCATTAGATTAACAGAATCTGATATAAAAAGAATTGTTGAATCCGTTTTAAGTGAGCAAGCTAAAGAATATATTAATATTCCTAAGGCGGGATGTGAAACTTATAAAAAAGGTTGTGATCCTTATCGTTACTTAAAAGTTGTTGATGGTGCAAATACCAAATATTACTTTAAACGTGAAACTGATCAAAATTGGTCTCAAGCAAAAAATATATCTGGAATAACATCAATTCAAAAATATATAACATTTAATTCAAAACCTGAAGTACAATCAAAACTTAATGTAAAACCCGTTTCTTCGGAACCAAAAGGTATTGTTAAAGGTAATAAAATGAAACTTGATAATACTAAACTTATTAACGGTAATTATACACCTGAAGAATTAAAATCAATTGTTAATTCTTGGAAACCAACTTATGATTTTAATTTACAAGGTAAAACCGATAATGAAAGAAAAAGTTTTGATTGGAAAACAAATGTGGATAAAGTTTCAACCGCCACTTATAATTGGAGAAATAAACAGATGGAAAAAATACGATCAAACCCTTACTTAAGTAAAGCCAAAAAAAAGGAAGCCGAGGAAGACATTTTATTTTTATCAACATTGGTTTCAAGTAAATTAGAAAAGGAATATCAAGAAAGATGGAAGGGAATAGCATAATAAACAAACCTTATAAAAAATGAAAATTATTATAACAGAAAGTGAATTTACCGATTATGTCAAAAGGAGATATAATCAAATTAAATTGCTTATGGTGGTAAACATGGCATATTTTAATCCGTGTGAATATGATGACGAGGAATTTGGGTTATATGATTATTATGTTGATGTAAAAAATGCCTCAATGGAGGAATTATCCGGAATGCACAATTTAGATATTGAAAATAGGACCGGTGAATCCGAAAAATTTTATGATAGAGTTGAAGGTCAGATCTATGACTATTTTTTTGAAATGGTAAAATCACATTATGAAAAAACTTTAGAAAAAGGTTGTTAAATATTTTTTGACATTATGATTTTTTTATATTACTATTTGGTATAAAAAATTATAAAATGAAATTAACTAAAAAACAATTACTTAAGTGTGGTGAAACCCTTGAAGATTTTAAAACATTAATTCCAAGGTACCGAGAAGTTAAAAATGATGATCTTAAAGTTAAATTATTTTTAACTCGTAATAGAAATCCGTTATGGGATTTAACAAACGTAAAATTTTTTAAAACAGGTCTTATGTCTGAAGAGGCAAAAAAGAAAAAGGCAAAATTGACGAACGATCATTATATACAAAGATCTAAAGGATTGAGATTTATATTTGACGAATTGGATAGAAATGAAGATATGCCTTTAACAACATTTATTGAATATGTTAAAAAATATTCATCTACCGTTGTTTTAACCAAAGATGAACATAAGGCGGTAACTTCTTTTGCTAAAAGTAATCCAAGTTACTTAAATTACGAAACATATTTGGCGTGTAACATTAAAATTAACGGGTTATCTGATATAATTTTAAAATAATGGATCAAAATAAAATTCTTATCGGAGTTGAACTAACTCAAAAGGATGGTAAATTCTTCTTCAATATATTGGCAAATGATGATACCGATAACGAAACCGTTAGATCTATATTAGCCGGTGGTTTGGCACTATCAATTCTTGCCGAACCAACACCTGAACAACAAGCAAAAGTTTTTCGTGAGGTAATTGCTTACCTTGAATCTGAATTTATTAACGTTGATTCATTTAAAGATTCTTATGTTAGAAAAGAAAATCCAAATATTTAATAATAAACAATATTATTATGGAAAAATTAAATTTTAATGAAATGTTAAACAAGTGTTGGGAAACTGCACTTGGAATGACGAAAGTTGCAAAACTTTATCAGGGTTCATCCCCTCATGATCTAAGTTTTATTCATTGTATCTTTAGAGGTAACGATGAATATGCAACGATTATGGTAAATTGTACTGCCGAAGGGAAAATTAGCGTACAAACCGTTGATAGTCCTTACTTGGATGATTTGGTTATTCATCCGCCACTTCAAATGACACAAGAGGAATCTGAACAATATTTGATTGATGCTGGTTATACAGGTCGTTGGTCAGTTGTTTTGTTGAGAGCTCCATTGTATTCAGTTAAGTATCCGCCACTTTATATCTATACTGTGGAAAATGTCGGATACATTGCCGTCGATTCAACGGACGGGACAAATGTTTTTCAATTGTATTAATAAACTTTTAAAAAATAAGTATGAAAAGTGTTATTTGTAAATTAGTTAAAAAGGTTACTTTTGGTAAAGTATGTCTTGGTTGGTGTGAATTATAACATCAATTCATTAAAATTAACCCCACCTCATCAGTGGGGTTTTTTGTTTTATATAGTATTTATTATTATGAAACTAAATGAATCTGATATTAAAAGAATTATTAAGGAGGTGATCTCTGAAGGATCATTTAATACCCTAAGAAGAAAAGAAGGGTGGAAAATAACTGAAATGGATATTTTTGCCACAATTATTAATGAAATCGTTGATCAACTTCAGGTACAAGATTATGATGTTGATGATTATAATGGACTTGGTAGTCCAATTCCTGAATATATTAAACCATATTTGGATGATGTTGCCGATGTTTTAAATAAAAATGACTTCCAAATGATAATATGGGATAGAATTATTAATGAGGTGGCTGACGATGATGATATATTTAGAATTGTGGAAAAAATTCAAAATGATCTTGACCAAAATTCATAGAAATGAAAATCATTATAACCGAAAATCAAAACTATGTTCTTAGACGACTACAACAATTTATTGAAATTGTTGAAGATCAGATTGAAGGGTATGAACTACATGAAGATGGTCCATGGTGGTGTAACACTTATAATCCAAATACATTTTTTGATAATCTTAGAGACAGATCTATTGAGGAATTTACCAGTCAAAATTGGAATTTTTTTCACGATTATTCCGAAAATGGCGGATCAGATATAGATCTTGGTTTTTTATATAGAATTGTTGAAGAAAATTATGGTAATTATATTAGAAATCTTTTTGTCCGTAAGTGTGGTTATTCACGTTTTTAATAAATCTTAATATTTATAAATAAAAATACTATGAAAAAATTTATTATTACCGAATCTGAAAGAAATAATATCTTACAGATGTATAAAAGTTCTAACATTAAAGAATACATACGTGAAGATGTATCTGCTCCCGAACCAATTTTAAAAGCGTCTACCGAAAACTCGGCAATTTTTTTACAAACAAACTTACCTGTTGGTAGTTCTAAAATTACTGATCAAACAAAAAAAGAAGAATTTTTAAATAAAGCTGCTAAGGTTATTAAAGATAGTAAAGCAACTATTGCTAAATTCTATAACGACAAAACTTTTAAGTTACCACAATTTATAAAAATTAGAGTTGGTACAGATGCTTTAGGATCTGAGGCGGCAAATACAACTGTTGCAAGAGATAGAATAAACGCTGCTCGTCAATTAGTGTTTGATGCGTTTACAAGATCTGGTCTTGGATATGGTGATACTGAAATTGAAAAATGGATTACTACAAGTTATAACTATACACCATCTCAATTAGATCAAAATTTATATGATAAGAATAAAGTTGGTGATAGACCTAACGAAAGATTTATTAGAGTATCTATTAGTCCTGTTGTTACTAAAGGTTTAACGACACAACAAATAACTTCTGTGGAAAAAAATGCTGATGATGCTTATGTTGATTTTACAAGATTAAATATTGATGAGGATGAAATTGCAAATCAAATTTGTAAATTACAAACATTTAGTGACATTACTGATTTAGATGCTAGATTCCAAGAAGATATAGATTACGGTAGTTTGGAAGGATTTTTAAATAGTAAGATGTATGATAACATTCTTAGTAATCAAACTCAAAGAAATAGAATACAAAAATGTTTAAATAGAGCATCACAAAGAAGTCAAAAAGGTGATGTTGCACAACTTGTTGTTGATAAAATCACTATTGACTTAAATAAATAAAAAAATCATTATGAAAAAATTAATTTTAAATGTATTATCCTCTTTAGGGTTTGAAAAAAAAGAATCATCTGCGGAACACGCATTAAAAGTTTATAATGGAAAATTTGCTTTTTGTGGTGCATCAGGTGCTGAACCAACAGGTAGAATGATAGAAGTACAAGGTAGAAAATTTAGAGAAGGTCGTTCTGTATGTCCTGTAATGAATGGTACATCAATTGCTAATGTTAAATTGGTTCCAAATCCATCGGTTACCCCTGATGGTACCGAAGATACCGTATGGTCATTCTTCTGGTATTATGATGAAGTCCCACAAGCCCCGACTTGGGAAACATTGCCAACTGTTAATCGTTCATTTGTGATTGGTGAAGGTGAAAGTAACCAAATGAGTAATATGTTCTGTATGCCGTGTAAGATATTTAAAAATGTAAACGGTGTTGATTTGGCAGAATGTTTTGGTCCACTTAATGAGGCGGCAATTCCATTACGCAAAGCAATTAGAGTACATCCTGGTCAAACTTCAATTACTCAAGCTCCTGTTGGATCCCCATATCCTGTAGGAACAATAATCCCAGCGGTTGATACAATTAAAACAGAATTATTATGAAAAAAACTATAAGATTAACCGAATCTCAATTAACCAAACTTATTAAACGTGTTATTATTGAAAGTTCGGAACAAAAAATGGACATTCTTAAGGCTAACATAAGTAAAACCGCAAATAGCGAGTGTTGGAAAAAAGGTATGTGCCCAAAAGTTGAAGGTGGGAATATAAGTCAAACTGAATGTGAATTTTGTGTTGGACCTATTGCTGGTTTGTTAATTCCCGCTGTTGGTGCTATTACAGGGGCTATTATGGGTATTAGAAACAACAGAGAAAGAAAACAAAGAGAAGAGCAGGAAGAAAAATGGATTCAGGAAAATCCGGAACTTAAGGGTAGAATTTTTACATATTTTGCAGATGGTAGTGTCCAGGCAAGAAAAGGTAATACACAACGAGACATTATGATAAAATCAAAAGAAGGTTCTTGGACCAAATTATAAAAAAATATATTATGAAAAAATCAATTAGATTAACCGAATCAGAATTATCGAACCTCATCAAAAGAATTGTTAATGAAAATCTTAATGACAGACCTGATGAGTTTTATTCTCATATAAATGAACTTATAAACTATGAGTATAGTGATATTGATACAAGAGATGCTATCGATGTATTAGAAAATATTTTACAATCACTTAAAACAAAACATCATAGAGAAAAAACCGGATCCAAATATATCAACAAAGATGATGTAATGAAAAATTGGAACATGAATGAATAAAATTATTTATTAAACTTGATTGATTAAAAATATTTTCTTATTTTTATTAAATGAGAAAAGCATCTATTATAGCGGCAGGATTGGTAACAATCGTATTGTGTTTAACATTTTTACACCCTTTTATAATTTATTTGTTTGGATGTTTCCAAATAGGTTCTTGGGTTGGAGATTTTATCAATAGACAAATTAATAACGACATATGAAATATACGTTGAATGTTTATGGATGGGAAGGTGAATTTGTTTGTAAATCTATTACCCACGAAGAAACAAAATCTATCGATGATCTAAAAGAAAAAATTGAGGCGGATGATTATTGGGAGATACGTTTTGATTTAGATACTCACATTGAAAATTTTGATATTTATGACGGAGATATATTACATATGTCTAAACCATTAAATAATGGTACAGCTCATTTTGAGTTGCATGACGAAAATCAAGAAATTGTATTAAGATTTACTATTGACGACATTAATCCAACGGAATACGATAATGAATATGATGTTAGAACATCACCTGACACAAATGTTTATTGTTCTATTGACGAATCCAAAGGAGGTATAAACTCTTATGAGATTGAAAGTGATTCAAAAATTTATCCATTTGATTTCACATTTACCGAAGGTATTATCCTTCTCCCCAACGGAGAGTTTTGGTCAGTAATAGATCAAATTTATTTTAAAGGTGAAGAAATAGAACCGTACGATCACTTAGATAACTACGGTAAATCTTCCACTCTCCATATTTTTAAACACCAAGAATAAATTAAACCCTCACATTGTGAGGGTTTTTAATTTAATAAGTATTTATCTATATGAAGATCATAATAACAGAGGATCAAAATATTCTATTAAGACGTTACGCACAAATTAAAAATGAGGTTTATAACGTAATGGATGGAAAAGACCCTTGTTGGTATCATACATATGAAAATTTTGATAGATTTATTAGGGTAACATTAAGTGATGCTATTAATGAAGTATTATATAATGATCATAATATGACCGTTGAACCAAGAATATGGACAAATTTCAGAAATGAGTTAATGTATGAATTGGGTGACGAAATAAGAGATTATTACAATAAATTTATAGAAAAAGAATGTCCATAATATGAAAATAATAATAACAGAAGATCAGTATAATGATCTTAAATTCAGAAGAAGAGGTATTGATCTTCAAAAAATAAGAGACATGATTGAAGATCAAGTAGAAATCCAAGATCCTCGAAATTTTGAGGATGCCGAAGAATATGCTTATTTTTGTGTTAACCAAGCAATATGTCATTATTTTAAGGATTGTGACGATTATGATTATGATGACGATGATGATTGGGATGATGAGGAAGAAAATGATAATACTCATCCAGAACTATCATTTCAAATGAGGATTGAACTAGAAAATTTAATGGATGATGAATTTGATGAATATTTGAAATCTTTATGGGAAGAATACCATCAAAATTATTCTGAAGAAACTGGAATAATTGAAGAGAATGATTTTGTGGACTCATCAGTTGATGCTTTTAAAAAACTTCTATCAATGTTGGATGGTGCATTTAAAGAAAAAGAAACAGATAAAGAAAAATCAACATCATCTACATCATCAAAAAAAGACACTTACGTTGGACCTAAAGGTGTTTTAGGGTCTGAATGGAAGTCGTGTAAGGCTTGGAGATCAAAAGGAGGACTGGCGGGATGGGATGAAAATGTTGATGTTGATAAAAGCTCAAGTCAATTTAAAATAACTTATAAAGGACCATCATCAGGATTAAGTATTGCTCACGCATCAAATGGTAAAGATACGATACATCAATTATTTAATATTTTAATTTGCGAAATAAATCCATTTTTGTATGAGGGTAATTTAAAACCAAATATTAATAACATAAAAACAGAAGGAGGAAAATCGGGTAAAAATTCAACATTAACTATAACTGTACCGTTAGAACATTCTGAAGATACTTATCAACTTGACAGAAGAGGTGGATGGGGTCATGATCCTGGTGGATCTAAAATGGCAAGTAAATGTGCCGAAATAAAATCAAAAGGTGGGGAATGTTTTGGGCCAGTTAAAAATGTTACTCAGGCACGATTTGGTAAAATAACCGAATATTTCATTACTTATACGATATGAAAATTATTGTAACAGAAAATCAGAATAAATTCATTAGAAGATATCAACAAATACAAAGTGGTATTTGGGATTTTGTGTTGTTAAATAAATTAAATGTATTTGATAAATTCGATGATTTTTTACTTGAACTTTCTTGGAAAGTTGCAAGTGATGTAATTAGAGATATGAATATTCCTGAAGATGACTATGTCACATATAGAAATCAATTAATACATTTTATTAGAAATAATTTTTACACAGAGTTAAAAGAGTTTTGGGATAAAAATACCTATTTGAATGAAAATAAAAAAATACCATCGGAGTTACGTAGAAGAATTGAAAAGTTTGAAGAAGAGTTAAATATAACATTAAGAGAATCAGATCCTTGTGAATATTCAAGATTTGATCAATATAAAAGAGGGATTATAAATTATACTTTAATGCCATTTTTAGATGATGAAGGTATAAGTTTAGATTCCAAACAAAATGTTTTTGATATACGAGATCTTTTAATCGAACTTTTTGAAAATAAAATAAGAGAACATTATGATGCGTATAGTGAAATGTATTGCCCTGATGATCCTGAAATTGTAACAGAATCTTTAACCGATCTAATGTTAAGAAGAAGATATGATGATATTAAATCTTGGGTTAGATCTGATTATAACTTTTTATTGGATAGCGGAGAAAACCCTACGTTAGCAAAAGAAATAACGATAGACCACTCCCCTATGACATATTTGGATGATGAGGATAATCAAATTGAATGGTCTCACGAAAATTTAAACATATTGAGAGGTTTTATTGAAGATAATTTTGAAGATTTTATAAGTTAAAATGAAAATAATAATAACAGAATCCCAACACGAACTTATTCGTAGATACGGTAAACTAAAAGAAATGGTTGAAAATGGTATTGATACTTTAAATCAAGAAGCGGATTTATGTGATTATACTTTTTCCGAATTTTTATCTGAAGTTTGTTGGCAAGTTTCGGATAATATGGATGAATTTAATTTAGACCCACAGATTGTTGGTACCATAGATAAAGTACATAGATGGGTTAGAAATTATTTTGGTCTTTTTATAAGAGAAGAATTTGATAGGATAATAGAGGACCATAATTGTAATGAAGGATTTGACGATGCCGATGATGACGATTTGTCCAGTTTAATGTTTGGTGTTGATAATATACAGGAATCAACTAAAGATGTTTCTTTAATTAATGCAATTAAACGAAGATATAATGATATTATATATGAAATGGAAAGATATCTTCACAATGAAATTGATTGTAACGATTGGGAAGAAAATGAATTTATAGAATGGATACTTGAAAACATTACAGATGAAATGATGTTCAATTATGGGATAGATAATTGGGAATGGTCAGATTTAAATGATGAACTAAGTAATATATTAAAAGATAATATTAATTCTTTTTATAAATCTTGGACTACAAAGAATTGCTAACATATTTATAATAAAACATAGAAATGAAAAAGTTACCTATCATAACCGAAGAAGAAAAAAAACGAATTTTATCGTTACATAATGATCCATTGAATGAGGATATTGAATTTTTAAAAAAATTAAAAGATGCATTCACTAACCTTGTTTCTGGAGGTAAAGAAATTGGTAAAAATATTGTTGATAAATTATCTGATGTTTTAGACGTTGATAAAAAATCAATCGAAGATGTAATAGATAAAACCCCTGAGTTAAAAGATAAAACCCCTGAGTTAAAAGATAAAACCTCAAAAGAAAAAGATTCAAAAAACAAAGATTCAATCGGTAAAGTTTCTGAAAAAGGTCAGAAGTTATTAGATAATCCCATCTTTAAAGAAAAATTAAAAGAGATCTCTGACGCAATTGATATTGATGAAAAATACATTATTAAGTTAATGAAACACGAATCAGGATTAGATCCAACAATTAAAAATAGTATTGGTTGTGTTGGTTTAATACAATTTTGTCCTGGTGGTGGAGCAACAAAAACAATTAACGGAAAATCATATTCTTTGGAAGAATTAAGATATGATTTAGAGGCACAAATGGAGGCAATCAAAGATTTTTGGGTTAGAGGTTACAGAAATGGGAAAATAAAAGAACCTGCCGATTTATATATTTACAATTTCTTTCCTGTTGCTGCTGGTAAATCAGATAATTTTGTCTTAAAGGCAAAAGGATTATCGGCAAAAACTGTGGCTCATGCAAATCCAGTATTTAATAGAGTTTTAGGTAGAGACAGAGATACCGCACTAACGGTGGGAGATCTTAAAGATTACTACGAAAAAACAAATATGGTTTAATTATGAAAATTATAACATTAACCAAAGAAAGTTTAAAAAATATCATTAATCAAGTGATTAATGAATCTATGTATGCAAGAAGAAGAGGTAAAAGTATTGAACGTTATCTTGAAGATGCTTTAGAGGCCATAGATCCATTAGATTATGAAGATGAATTTGAGTATGTTGATGAGGTGGTTGCGGCAATAACAGATGATTTATTAAGTGAAGATGAAAATATTGAGTTTGATTCTAAAGAATTTCATGAAATGTTTGATGAAATAAGTTTTTTTATAAGAAAAAATTTATACTCAAAAATACAGGATCACTACGATAACGTAAGAACAGATTATTAAAAATTATGGCAAAGGCAAAAAAAGAAGGTAAACCTAAAAAAAATCGTACTAATCTTAATAAAAGATTAAAAGTCATTAAAAAAAATGAAGAATTAATTTCTAAGTTTATGAAAGAACTTAAATGATTTATTTTTTTAAAAAATTAATTATTCTTTATTATGGACGATAATCAAAAAGCAAGAGTGTACGATCAGTTGATGTACGAAAACGACAAAATCAGTAATCAAATAGCATCTATTAGAGGTGAAAGTTTAGAAATGAACGAAGACCAACAACAAAGAATCTATAAATTACAAGTCAGACAACAACAAATAATGTCTGAAGCATCAAAATTATATTGATGACACCCCTTCTTAATGGAGGGGTTTTTCATTTTCTATATATTTATAATTATGAAGTTAGGACACATATGTGAAATCAAAACAAATTTCCCTGATGCGGATTTTTGGTTAGTTAGAAAAGGGAGTGAAAAAGAAGTTGGTAAACCAACAAAAGAATATTCCCCCGAACATATTGGAATAAAAGTAATAGAAACCGATATATTATACCCGCAATATTTGTATTATGCGTTAATGAATCTACATAGTCAGGGTAAATTTAACGAACTTGCGAAGGGAACTTTAAGGTTAAAAAATATAAGAACTGAAGACATAAAAAATATAAAATTTGGGTAGTATGAAAAATATTATTATTACAGAAGAACAATTAAAGATTATTGTTGAGAGTGAGTACTATAACTCAGAAAAACTATATGCTAAATCATATATACAAGATAGGTTAAAAAAGGCACCAAGATATATTAAAAAATATGCTACAGATTTAGAAGAGATTGAAAAGGACGGTAAAATTTTTGTTAAGATACCTCAGGTATTATACCAATATTTATTTGGTAGTTTTTAAATAAAAAATATAATTATAAAATATGAAAAAAGTATTATTTGAAATAAACAGTGGAGAAAAAAATAGAATTCTTGAAATGCACCAAACCGCAACAAGAAAACAATATTTAATGGAAAACGCATCTGATGATGATAAAATAATGGCATTAGATATTGCAAAACTATTAGATGACTTAACAGGAAGATATGATATTGATCTAACTAAATTACCTGAAGATGCGAGATATATGTTTAGGATTTTAGGTGATTTACAAAATGATATTGCGGTTGATTTAATACCGAATTACTCTGTCCCAAGAACCAAAGATCCGGGATGGAGTACTTTGTATAATGTAGTTAAAAAATCTGCTACAATCTCTAATGACGTATCAATTTCGTTAAATGAATTTTTTGATAAATTGGTTGAAATGATTAAAAAATATTTTCCAAATGACGATTTGTCTGAAGTAAAAGATTTGATTAATAATTTCAATATTGAATTAGATAAATATAAATACTAATAAAAAACCCCATCTTTTCAGGTGGGGTTTTTAGTTTTCATTAATCTTTATTATGAAATTGAGATTACCTCAAGATCAAAGATTAATTTTTGACCGGCTAATGGGTGGTTAGCATCTAAAACAACAACATCTTCTTTTATATCCAAAACTTTAACATTAATGGGTCCTGCTGGACTCATTGCCTGTAACATATCACCAACACTAACTCCTTCAGGTACTTGAGCTTTTGCAACCTCGTTAACCATTTGTGGGTTAATTTGACCATATGCATTTTCTGGTTCAATTTCAATTGTTTTCTTTTCGCCAACTATCATATCAACTAATCCGTTTTCAAAGCCAGAGATTAGATTACCTTGACCTAATGTTGCGGTTAAAGGTTCTCTACCCTCAACCAAAGAAGAATCAAATACGGTTCCGTCTTCCAATCTTCCTGTGTAGTGTACCGATACAGTACTGTTACTTGTAACTTTTTCCATAAAATATATTTTTACTAAAAATTACTACTTTTATTTGGTATTGTCAATAAGTGAATAAGTATTTTTTTGTATTCTATAGTATTTATATTTAAACAAAATAATTATTGTTAAAATAGTAGATATGAATATAAGAAGAATTTTAATAGATGAGTCAGAAAAAAGTAGAATACTTGAAATGCACTCAGGTAAAAAACAATTAATAAATGAGGCTACGGCTGCTGATTTTCCCGCTTGTGTTAGATACGCTGGAAAAATATCAGATCAAATACAGTTTAGTTCTGATGTTGCAACAAAAGTTCTTGGAAATGGAATTTATTCTGCGATTGTTGTAGTTGATCCAAGCACTAAATACACTTACAATTGGTTAGGAAAACCTAAAGTAATTGTGGGCGTACCAACAGATCCAAATGATACAACAAGAAGTACTTATGTTAAATCATATCACTGTGGTTGTAAAAATGGTAAATTAAGACCAATCTCAAGACCATATGATGGTAAAGAAATTCAAGACGAAACAAAATGTGATCAAGTACCGGGAGATCAAGGTGGTGATCAAGGTGGTGATAAAGGTGGTGATAAAGGAGCCAATTGTAAAAATAAAACTCCTTATGATGCTTTAACAGGTGGAGGACTTAATTGGAAAGAAGAAAGACAAAAATGGATAGACGCTAATTGTAACGGAACAACCCCTTGTAAATTAGGTGATGCAACAACAAACATTAATTTAAGAAATGCATATTGTGACGGAACTTGGCCACCTAAAAAAGATGTTGCTCAAACTCCTGAACAAATTGAAGCTTGTAAAACAAAATGTGCGGCAGTACCTCTACAAGCAGGTCAAGTTGGACCTCAAGTACAAGGATGGTTCTTTAGTAGAGATGGTGTGTGTTATGAAGCAACAGGTACGGGAGGTTTTTCATCAAAAGCCGAATGTGAGGCTTGTAAATGTGGAACCCTAAAACCAGGTGGTGATGGATCCAAACCAGGTGAAGGAGGAACTCTTCCGGGTGGTGACGGATCCAAACCAGGTGAAGGAGGAACTCTTCCGGGTGGTGAAGGAGGTCAAAAATTACCCGATTTTATTCCACCAACAATAGTTAAACCGTCTAAACCATTAGATTAATAAAAAATTTAAAATTATGAAACATATATTAAAACAAAGAATGATTATTAGTGAGTCCGAAAGATCAAGAATCTTAGGTCTTCATGACACTTTTCGCAATAAAGTTGGTGGATTTTTACATGAACAAAATATGGATGAAGCCACTAAATTTTTTATGGATCAAAAAACAAAATTTAATAAATTTCCGGAAGGTAAAGTTGTTGCTTACGGAAATACTTTTGGTTATGAAGTAGTTAATGCTGACGGAACTAAATTCATATTATTACCAAATGGATCTAGTGTTGTCGATAATGGTACGGGATATAAAGAAAATCCTGGTTATGTTTGGACTAAAACTCCATATGTTGCAGGAGCGGCATCAACTGCGGGAGATACGGGAACTGCAGGGGCTACGGGAACTGCAGGGGCTACGGGAACTGCGGGTGCTACGGGAACAGCAGGTGCTACGGGAACAGCAGGTGCTACAACAGTTTTACCACAATCAAAAAGAGACATTAGACAAGATATTAGACAAGGAGATAGACAAAGAAAGGCAGACGCCGCAGCATTACAAAAACAACGAGAAGATCAACTTAAGTTAATGAATGATGAGATAAAAGCATTTAATGCCGAAATTAAAAAATATACAGATATTCAAAATTCTAGAGTTTACTCACGAGCAAGCGATGAACAAAAGAAAAGTTATCAAAAAATAATAGATGATAACAAACTTAAAATACAAAATAAACAAGCCGAGATAGAGAAATTAAAGAAAACCCCATTAGGAACTCCAACATCTACTTCTCCAACAGCTACCACATCTAACACCGCAACAACGACCCCAAGATCTGCTGAAGATCGTGCGGCGATTGATGCGGGTACAGGACTATAATATTATGAAAATAATAATAACAGAATCACAATATAAATTTTTGGTGGAAAGCCAAGAAGTTGTTGATCGTATTTTAGATAAAATAAGCGAACTAGGATACGAATCATTAAGTATTGACGAAAAAAAATACTTAGATCAATTTTCAAAACACGAAGGAGATCCGGATGAATTTGTGGATCCTGCCGAAAGGTATGATGAAAGAAGGGGAGAAAAGTTCACATCTAATTTTAGAAATATGCCTAACATAACATTCACATTTGATGATGAGGAAGTTGAAGGTAACCAATCTATCATACACGGTACAATAGAGTTTGGAGATAAAGTATATTGGGGTGTTTTAATAGTTAATAAATTAGGTCATTTAGTTGATTTAGATTTTGTTGATTCTGAATATGATATGTCCCCATCTGATGAAAATGTAGATAGGTTTCAAGATCACATTGAAGGTTTAGAACATGAAGTTAAAATGTTCTTTGAGGATGATGTGATACCTAATTTACTTGGGTGATTTGTTTTTTTATATTTTTTTACTATTTTTGTAATGAAAAAATTCATTGTATATTTACTAACTTGGATTTCGGCAAATTTATCGATACCATTTTGGATGGTAGGACATATACATTTAACTATGAATGTGTATGAAGACATACATGAAATAATAATGTCTTTAGGTATGAATATCATTGTTGCAATTGGATTTTTTATTGAGTGGAAAAAATATAAAAAAGAAAATGAAAACGTATAAGCCGTTAATTATTCCTGAAGATTCTGCATGGGACAGAAACTCATTATGGAGATTTGTGCATTGGAGAATTAGATCTTTCCTAACAGGATGTCGTAACCTCATCAAATGGTTCCCAACTATTTGGAACGATAGAGATTGGGATGGTCATTTTATCTTAAAAATTTTACAAAAGAAAATTGAGTTCCAAAGGAAAGAACTTGTTAATGCCAACCGACATATGAGAATTGAATCGGACAATCGTGACATGACTTTTGCTCTTAATTTACTTGAAAGAGTTAGACACGAACACTATCAAATGGAATGTATGGATTATTGGGATAACGATATGATATTTAAAGATGTTGATGGTAAACCGGGATTTAAGTCAGTTGATTTTGAGGAAAAGTGGGAAAAATATGATGAATACTTATCTAAGTATCCATCTTCGGTTCGTGCGGTTATTAAAGAACATGGTGAACAAGATGATAAAAAACGTTTATGTTTGTTGGTCTCTTACTACAACCATAATAAAGCGAATAAACTTCTTTTTAGGATTTTAGAAGAAAGATTGTCATACTGGTGGGATTAAGTCCCACCTTTTTTATTTAACGTCAACAGAAGGTAAAATCATCAATGGTTTACCTTGTCCAACAACTTTCCAACCCAAGTTAATTAACATATGAACACCTTCAGGATATAATTTCATTCCATCCTCAACATCTGTCAAATATAACTTTGCGTGAACCAAATAACTCTTTTTACTACGAATATAATCTAATAGATCTATTGAAATATAACTTCCTTCACCATACATAAGGGTAAGTTGATTTTTTAAGGAATGATTTATTACTCTCTGTAATAATTGTCGTTTTTTCATATAACTAATGATAGTAAATATGATATTTATTGTGTAGAGGTGGGACCACCATAAATTACATAATAAATTAAATATGTTATTAAAGAATGGATCCAAAGGAGAGGATGTAAAAAAACTCCAAGAAAAATTAGGTGTGGAAGCAATTGGCACATTTGGACCAAAAACTGAAGCGGCAGTTAAAGCGTGGCAAAAAGCAAACGGGTTAAAGGACGATGGTATCGTTGGAGACGCAACATGGTCTAAATTATTTGGTGAAACAAAACCAGAAACAACTGTAATTAAAGAAGACGTGGTTATTCCATCAGGAGGACCATTAAATATTGAAAAATTAAAGGGTCATATCCCTGATGTTGTATTATCACAGATTCCTGAGACCGCAAAAAAGTTTAATATCACAAATAATTTACGTTTGGCTCACTTTTTAGCCCAATGTGGTCACGAATCAGGTGGTTTTAAAGCCGTTTCGGAGAATTTAAACTATTCTGCGGATGGTTTGAAGAAAATATTCGGTAAATACTTCCCTGGTAACCTTGCCGAGTCGTATGCAAGACAACCTGAGAAGATTGCCGCTCGTGTTTACGGTGGTAGAATGGGAAATGGTGACGAAAGTACTAAAGAAGGGTTTAAATTCAGAGGTAGAGGGTATATTCAGTTAACTGGTAAGTCAAATTACACTAATTTTACTAAATTTATTGGTGAAGATTGTGTTTCTAACCCTGATTTGGTTGCAACTAAGTATCCATTAGCATCTGCGGCGTTCTTTTTTGATTCTAACAAGTTGTGGGGTATCTGTGATAGAGGTGCGGACGATGCAACAGTAACTGCGGTAACAAAAAGAGTAAATGGAGGTACAATTGGACTTGTAGATCGTATAAAACACTTTAAAGAGTACTATAATTTACTTAAATAATTGATTTTTTGGAAAAAATGGTTATTTTTTAATAAAAAACAACAATTATGATGCAAACTATCTTATTTATAGTGTTAATAACCATACTTATAGCGTTTTCTGTGGGAGTTTTTCTAATTTGGAGAAGATTTAACCCAATTATACGTAAAATGATGGAAAATTTGGATAAAATGGGTAAAACAACCCCAAAAACCACAATTTATAACAATAATTTTAAAATGAGACAACAAATTAAAGAAATTCAGGACTATATTAGGTTAAAAACAAAGAAATAACACTTAAATTTGGTAAAAAACACTTAATTTTAACAAAAAACCCCCATTTTTACTTAAATTTGGGGGTTTTTTAATGATTTTTAGGTAAATTACACCTAAAAATGACCTAAAATGGGTATAAAATGACTCAAAATAGGGATAAAATACCCCTAAAAATACCCTAAAATAAGGGTTATTTCTTCTTTTTATACTTTATTTCGACCTCATATGGTCCCGTAGTTGTCTTAGAATGATCAAATTTCCATACGACAATACAATCGTCATAGTCGTATATTTGTTCATATTTACGTACTTGTGGTTGTTTTTTCTTTTCTGCCATGTACAAATATACAAATAAAAAATTAATTTGCCAAATTATCCATTATTTTCTTCGGAATTATTGTCAATTTTCTTTTCTTTTTGTATTTGATGAATAATATAACCTGATACTCCGAACTCAATAGCTGCCCACATAGTAATATCAACCATTGTTAGATCAGGATATTTTTTAAGTAAGTAAAAAACCATTCCCCATTGTGCAATAATGAAAGCCACACCAGATTCAATCCGTTTTTTAGAGAAATATGAGGGTTTACTTGAATAAATTCTTATTATTTCAGTAATACCTTTTTTTATATTACTCCACCCGAAAAAGTATTTTTTATTGCTCATAACTATAAATATTTACTTTTTTGGTTTAATAATTAACTTATCTACCTTGACCTCTATATGATTTTGGTTTTTGAGCCTTTGGTCCATACTTTCTTTTAAGTTTACCAACTCTTTTTTTACCAAAACTTTGTTTGGTTGATCCATTAGATGAAGTTTTTACTTTAGCCATTTTAATTAAGTTTTATTTGTTTATTTTGATCAATTATAAATATAACTTAATGGAATAAAAAAAGGGACAGTAGCGAATTGTCCCTTTTAAACATTACCATAACCGGTAACGGTCCTAATAAAAACTTTTATTGTCCTTTAACTAAGTTTATACACTGTTTAAGATATTCTTTTGCTCTTGGGGATGGTGTGTATTCATCATCTTTAGTTTGCAAGTTTAAAATCCTCTCAATGTCTTTTACTAATTCAGTCCCGTGTTCATTTTCTTTATATAATTCCGAAATTTTATCCATTGCTTTATGACACTCACCTGTTGTTTCGTCATAATAATTTTTATTTCTAAATTTATTAAGATGATTCATCATATCGTAGGCTAAATGAGCACCACCATCTTTTATATCTTTAAATAATCTAATATTATTTAATATACCTAATGTATCAACCATTGAATTAACACCACTTAATCTTTTTACAACTCCTGGTGAATATTTTCCATATTCTTCTGCTTGACCAACAATTTCGTCTAATTGAATAACATTTTCAGGAATACATCTTGGTTTAACAGCATCTTTTCTACCACTTTTTGGTTTTTGGGTTGCCATATCTTCTTCCATAAGAACATTATGAATTAATTTTTTAAGATCACTTTCTTTTAATCTAATCTTTTTCATATATGATATTTTTTAATTTTAAAATATGATTTATTTAATAAGTATCAAAGTATTTATAATAATAAATATCTAAATATAGAATAATGTCAAAAAATATTATTACCTTAGCCGAGTCAGATATAAAAAGAATTGTTTTACGTGTTTTGAAAGAAACTCAAGAAAGTAATTTTTTATACGAAGATTTGTATGGTACAGTCGAAAGTACTAACTTTGTATCTGATGATTTAATTAATGAAGCCGAATACCAAGGTAGAAAAGTACAACTTGGTAAAATAATGCAAGGTGACATTAAGAAATTTAAAGTTTATGTAAAGAATGACAAAGGAAAAGTTGTTAAAGTAAACTTTGGTTTTGGTGGAAAGTCCGCCAAAGGTAAAAGAATGGTAATTAAAAAGAACAACCCTGAAAGAAGAAAATCATTTAGAGCAAGACACAATTGTGACAATCCAGGTCCAAGGTGGAAACCAAGATATTGGGCTTGTAGAACATGGTAATATTATTATCAATCCTTCCGACATTGCAGTAAAAAATATTGAGGATTCTCAAAAGTTTCTTAAAGATCAAGGATCTATTACATTTGGTGAATTAATTTCAATAGTTGAAAAATCAAAAAAGAAAAGATTTATACAACATATTGGAGAAGGAGTTTATAAGGCAATATTAAGATTATTACCGTTATTTTTACCTAAAATAGCAATAATTGGTTTTACCGGATCTATAATCCGAGCGTCTAATAAAATTTTTAGACCTACATTAGAAGATACCAGATCATATAAAAAATGGTGGGGTAAAACTACACTTAAATTATTTAATTTAGTTGAGGGGGATTTAAATATTAATGATCCTTTATTCCGTGTTTTTTTTATTACAGATGGTTTAATGACAATGATTAATGATCAGGATCGTATTAAATTTGCAAGGCACTTATTGAATGTTTTATTACGAGAACCAATGAATGAAATAGTTCCTGATTTTTATGTTGAAAATGAATTAAGAAATTGGGTAAATCAAAAATATCTATTGGACCCACCATTACCACCTAAAATAAAGTAATGTAAATATATTTATAAATATGGGTAAAAGATTTGTTATTTCTGAGAGTGATAGAAACGATATAAGAAAATTATATGGTTTAATAACGGAGAGTCCAACAACACCATGTACAACTTTCAATGAAAAATCAAAAAATTTAGTTTATGATTATGACCAAATAATTAATGCATATTCTGCGATAACTAAATCATCTGACATTAATGTTATTTTCACTAAAATAAATGAAGACATTAATAAAAATGCCACACAATATAAAACTGCGGGTATACCTGATAGAACGGCTTGTCAAATTTCTTTTGTTAAAATAAGACCACAATTTGCTGGTAAAAAAATTATTGTGACAGATTCACTTAATCAGTTAATTTATTTATTTGATGAAAATTCAAATTTTGTTGCTAAAGATCCATTAATAACCGGAAGATCAAGTCAAGTTTCATCTCAGAAAGAAATTGCTGACATGACTTATGATGAAAAGAAAGAATACTTAAAAAACACATTAAAAAGAGAACCAACAAATGATG
>Ga0315902_10003084_pt1 | contig 25285 bp, 20 predicted proteins | sample LakEriMetagenome_9_FD_203523 | JGI IMG/M metagenome (GOLD analysis project Ga0315902, IMG submission 203523) | Freshwater fungal communities from buoy surface, Lake Erie, Ohio, United States - Buoy 12 MA117 | ecosystem: Environmental > Aquatic > Freshwater > Lake > Lake biofilm | place: USA... | reverse complement strand
ATTAACATAGTATATTCTTCACTTATATTTTCCAAATTAACTAATGGATGACGCTCTGGTCTATAGTGTTGTAGTAGAGCGGCACACTCTACATCAAAATCATCAACCTTTCCTATAATAGAAACAATTCCTCCGCGTGGGCGATTGCGGTCCCAGTCTATAAAATTTATAGTACACCAGTAGTTTGTCCTCTCATTTTTATGTAGACTACTAACATAGAAATCGGGTAGAGACTTATCTAATGGATGAAATAAATATATATTACGATTGCGCTTATCCACACCATATAGTGTTTTGGTATGTGTTTCTAAAACACCTACTATATTTTTATGATTTATAGATCTCATCACTACTTTTTTAACACAACCATCCACAAATTCCACCAAATCTTCACCAAAAGCAGGAATTATTTTAGTAGTATCTGATGTTTCTAATAACAATGTATTATCAATTTCCGAATATATTTGAAAGCTTTTATAGTCATTCGTTTTTATTTTAGCTAACATTTATTCTAACAAGATAATTAAAAGATCACCCTCACATACATAAATTTCAAATTTTTGTTATTTTATAGATAATTGGCTAACCAGCTGAATATTTATAGCCATTAAAAATAGTAACTTATCTATTTATTTTATGGCTTAGCTGAACTATAAAATAAATAGATGAACTGGAAAAATAATAATTTGGGTAATATCTATATGGTTTTTTTTCTAAACAATATTAAATAAAATACTCGCTTAATAGTTTATAATATATTAATACTATGTATTTATATAATATAGACTATGCCAAAATATGTATCGGGTAAAAAAATAGACTACATGTCTGAACAACCTATTTATATAAATTGGTGTTCAGATTGTCCATGTCCATATAAAAATTTGGAATGTAAAATATGTTTACGTGTTGGACATGTGGTAACGTATTATGCAGTTAATGTAATTGGATTAGATAAAACAACAGAAAAAAATAATAGATATAGGCTACAAAAATTCTATCAAGCTACTACTGGATTAAAGGATAAGTTTACCAAATATAATAATGTCATGGTTTGTGGCGAGAGACATAAAAGTAATGCTCCTTTTTTATGGTATGCGTAAATTTCTATAAAAATTAATGAATAATATAGTGTGTATTGATAAAGTCACCAAACGCATTATCATATTTATATTCGCGATATGTTTTTGGTTTTAGCTGATGGTAGTGGCTTTCATACAAAGTATAGCATTTTATGGGAGAATTATTAAAAATGACTTGATTATCACTATTTTTAAATTTCTTTGGAATTCTATATTTAGTATCAACCCAATAAGATATCTCTCCTAAAGCTTCTCCATGTTTAGTTACCAATAGATTATTATCTTTAATATAACATGTAACATCATAGATACTATCTGTTATTTTTACTTTTGGCAAATCTGAGTAATTTTCTCTCTGAATACATACTACTGTTTCAGATAGTATATTATCTATGTCATTATTATTAATGGTTGGCGTGGTAGTTTCACGGATTTTATCATTAGAAATATCAGTAATTTCACATACTTCTAAACAATCTTTTTTACCAACAACCAAATTATTAAATTTACTGAAATCAAAATAGTCAAATAGTCTATTTAGTTTATTAGTACTTTTATCACGCATTACATGTTTACAAATAGATAGACCAGTAACAGTCATATTTACTATTTACTACAAAGTTGTGATTGATTATATAATTTCAATTTTTCAGGAAAATTGAAATTATATCTCTTGTGTAAAATATACATAACTAAAGATGTTAGTTAAAAGTCTTAGTGATAAATATCCAGACATTAAGCTTGAAAATGTGACAAATATTCGGTTTGATTTAGCAAATACCTTAGGTTTAGAAATTTCTAAAGTATTTATATATGAAGGTGACACATTAATTCATAATTATGTTGGTGATGATTTAACTAGTAGAAATTTTCAATATAAAATATTAAATTCAGCATGTGGTGTGTGTCTAGCTAAGCCAACTCTAATAATTGGTGATTGTAAATATTGTGCTGGTAAATATTGTGGTAAGCATAGATTACCCGAGGAGCATTATTGTTCTAGGCTGGATGATTGTAAGCAATTTAGTAGATCAAAAAACACAGCTAAGTTGATGGCAGAAAGTTTACGAACGGTTAAAGTGTAGAGCAAATATAAAATTGTGTCAAGAAAGGTGAAAGTACTAAAAAAGTCCAGATAAATTTTAAACAAAATTGAATAACATAAATTCTCTGTTTTGTTATAACTATGACTACTATAATAGACATCAATAATTTTGTAAATATAGATACAGAAACATTGACAGATATTAAAATAGATAAATCACTAACTCAAGAAATGATATGTATGTTTTTAAATACTAAAAATTTTCCAATTTTATACAAACTAGACTGTAGCAACACAAATATAATAAATATACCAAATAGTTTAACTAATCTAACTATTCTTGAGTGTAGAAGTTGTGATAGTCTAACAAAAATACCATTATTACTAAATTTACAGAAAATAAATTGTAGCTGGTGTTTGAAACTAGAAGATATTCCTGTTTTGCCTAATTTAATAATCTTAAATTGTAGTTATTGTGTATGTATTAAATACATACCATTATTACCTAATCTTTTAACTTTAAATTGCCGAAACTGTACATGGATTATAAGAATACCTATATTACCAAAATTGGTTAATCTAAACTGTATAGGATGTAGAATATTAACATATATACCAACATTACCTAACTTAGTAACTTTAACATGTAGTAAATGTGATGGTATCACTACTATACATGATTTACCTAATCTTGTTAATCTTTACTGTAGTAATTGTATTAATTTAAAAAGATTACCAATATTACCTAAACTATGTAAAATACGTTTTAATGGATGTATTCTAATTGAAAATACTGACACTATAAAAAACAAAAATACGTGAAATACAAATATAATTACTATTTTTAACGGCTAAATATTGGACTGATTAGACTATATATTAAACGAAAATTTCTATTATCTAACACTAATTCTTCTAAACTACATACTAATAGCCTGCTTGATATCCTATTTCCATTAGTTTTTATGTTGTTTGCTGAATTTTATTTTATATTCTATATAATACGGCTGGCTAATCAGCTAAATATTTTTACAATAAAAATAGATATTTTTCAATTTATTTAGTTGTCTTGTTTAATAGCATAAAATAAATAGATAAGCCCGCAAAAAATAATAATTTGGCCAATGCCTATTTTTTCAAATATTTTTTTTCTTTATAGTGGAATAAAAAAATATTTGAAAATAGCTTATTAATTTTTATCAACAGGACACCTATTTTTGTTTATTCTATCCTTGTAAATTGTTTATTATTGTGTACAATTCTACTTATAAATGATGGTTTTTTAATATTTTCCCCCATATAATTAGTTAGTTCGTTATATATTCTAGTATATGCAGAAATTGCCTGATCTCTATATTTGTTTGTTAAACTTAAATCTTCACGTTTCATATTATGGTGCGTAGTAAAGCAGCTCTCTATTTTTTCTACTGTTAGTCTATTTTTAAACTCAGACAAAATAATATTAGATTTGTGTGTCATTTTTTTGGGTATTTTTTGGAATATATCATCTAAATCATCTAACACATTATCTATTATAGATATTATTGTAAACGTATCTCTATATTCTATAAGCATATTCACTTGTAGTGTCAATATATTTTTTAGTATTGAGTAGTCATTAAGAATGTTAGTCATGGTTAAAAATCTATTTCTATATTAAAATATAAAGCAAAATAAAAATCTCAATTTTTTTATACAACCGCTATAAAGCGAAAAGTGGGCATTGCCCAAATTATTATTTTTTTCAGTTTATTTATTTTATGGTATCATTTACCATCATAAAATAAATAGATAAGTATCCAACTATCTGTATAAAACTTGTATATTTATATTACTATATAGAATGTTACTATATTTAAAATATATATATTTTTAATTGTATGTACAATATCCTACTATCTGGTGTGGATATAAGTATATCAAAGAAGAGTTTTTGTTTCATACTATAAAATATGGTGCCTAGTTATAATTTAGTAAAAATCTACTGGATAGCCAATAAAAAATTTGAGTAATACCTAACCTCTATAATCATGGTTTTTAAAGACATATTGTCTTTTTCTGTCTTTAAGAACTCTGTCTATAATAGCAAAGTTATACTGTACATAAATTGTTAAGATAGTTAATATGTGCCCATTTTAATTCTTCGCAATATTTTATAGTCAACCTTTATATTAAATTCTGTATCCAACAAACGTATTTGTGATTTACCATTCAATTGCGATATCTTGTCCAAAAATGTCTTTGCTATTAGCGCTTGTTCTGGTGTTAGTTTCTTAGTATTTGTTTTAAGTTGTTGTGTGGTTGGTAGATCACTTATTATGGCGTTCATTTTATTATTTAGTTCATCTGATAAATCACCAGTCTCTGTTTGTTCACTTATACTAATATTATTATGATAATCTAATTTATAACCATCACCGGTTTGAATATATCCTTTTATCTGGTACATATTATTATGTGTATCAGTATGACATTTTCTACACAATGCTACTAAATTATGTTCGACATTTTTATGGAAACCCAATGTTTCAAAATTACCCAGTATATTTGAACATGACTGAAAATGTATATGATGTGTCTCTAATGGAATATCTGTATCTGAAATGGGTTTATATCCACATATTTCACATTTGTGTAAAAATACATCCTTATTATAATTACTCTGTATAGCGTGGTACACCTCCAACTCATTACCCAGCAACTCATTACGAAATTCAAACGCCATATTCATAAATTTATCTGATAGCTTTAAATATTTCGCAACTTCTAAACCATACAATCCATTTCCACTTCCATCCTTTAATTTTCTATCATATATTAATGTTTGTGTGTTATTGTCATAGTGTACTTCAAGATGAACTATTTTTAAGCGTTCAAGACTATTTATTTTTGAAATTTTGGAAATCTCATGTAAGTGTGTGGCCATAAAAACACTACACTCATGTTCATACAGATATACTATACTGGCACAGACTAAACTAATACCACTAAAACGTTCCGTACTAGCAACTAACTCATCTATACAAACCAAACTATTTTTATTAGCATGTTTTAATATATAATTTAGTTCCGCCATTTCCACCATAAAACTACTTTGGTTTTTAAGTATATTATCTGTGTTACCTATACGCGTAAATATATATTTGTATGGTTTGTATGTAAACTCACCACACGCAACATATCCACCACTCTGAGCCATAATAATAGCTATACATAGTGCTTTTTGTAATGTAGTTTTACCAACAGCATTATATCCATAACATATAACTTGATCGATATTATCTTTACCCAGCGTAATATCATTAGTTACAAATGCTGTCTTTGTATTAATACGTTCTACTATAGGATGTCTTAGTCCTTTAGCAACCAAATAACTCTTCTCCTGACTATCATCTATGATAGGTCGTGTTAGGTTCATATGTAAAGCGTTTACTGTATGACACTTAAGTATATCAATGTTAGCGACAAATTTCGTTATTTTTTTTAGTATGGTGTGATATTCACTATCTATAATACCCAACAACTTAGGATATTCATCACCTATAAGTGATATAATTTTAGTACGACGTTCATTTAGTTGTGTGTTCCAATGTTGAATTTGTCCGCCATTTATTTTAATACTAGTTAGACCACTTGTTTTACAATCCAATTCATCCATATTAACATGTAGTTTCCCATAACTAAGTTTTAATCCCTTTACTTTACTACGAACACTATCCCATCTCTTTTTAGTTACTTCCAGATAGCGACCATCACGATCATTACGTTCTACACTAATCCATTGTTTATCTTCTTCACCCGCTTTCTTATCTATATAGCTAGATAAATCCACTGCTAGTGATTGAAAGGCCATTAAATATTGCTCTATCTCCATATCCACTTTATCAATATCATGATAAAATCCACGCACAAATATACTTCTATCAATAACCTTACCACACAATTTGCAGTTTTCTATGTCAAATCTGGATTCCAAATAGTCTATAAACTTTTTAAAACTTTCAACTATTATAATATCAATAGTTAATAATTTGGGATATTCATCTCTTAAATATATTAACAAATCATAAATATATTTACAACTAGAATACATATTATAAAATTCGTTGGGTGTTAATATTTTAAGGGCGAGACGTCTAAATAGACGTTCTACATCAAAAACCTTTTGTAAATAGCTATCAACTTTTTCATAACATGTTTTGAGTACTTCTATTGAATTATAGTTAGTATTGAGTGTATCTATATTAACACATGGATTTAATAATCGATGTTTAAAATGACGTTTTCCAAATGCGGTGGTACAGTTATTCAATATATTTACTAAGGAATTATTCTTATTATTTAGTGTAATCTGGTTTTTGTCGGATACAATATTAAGTTGATACATAGAATTTTGTGTTAGTACAAGAGTATCATCATTATCTATAAGCTGTGGTCTTGATATTTTTTCTATAATGTCTGTTCTATGGTTTTTGGCAAAATCTAACAAGGTTAAATAACTAATAATGGCATTTGGATATTTCTCTAATTCCAGAAATTCAATAGGTGTCAACATTCCATGATTGCGGAAAATACTACCTAAGAAATTATTTTGATAGCTTAGTTTAAATATATTTTTATCTAACCGATCTTCATAATAGTGAAAAGTACGTGAGTCTGTCAATATTTCCAACTCATTTAGTAGTTCCTCATGTGTATATATCCATTCATGACCATTTAAATATTCAGTATTAACATTACATACTATTTCATGTGGATTAAATAATTTAATAGATTGATAGAGTTTCTCAATACCATATTGATAATCACTATGTCTACTACTTGTTTCATTTACATGGTTCTCACCTGTACTAACATCAATAAAACTATAAGCACAAATATAAAATTCGTCTCTGGTATTTTTATGTGGTTCTAGATAAATAGACATGAGATAGTTATTATCCTTATCTTTACAATAATTAATAGCAGTACTTGGACTAATAATTTCAACAAGTTTACGTTCTACATTTTTAACACCATTTTGAACTTGGTCATAAATAGCAATTACATAACCATGATTAAGTAGACGCATTATAAATTTCTCCTGGGAATGCATGGGAAAACCTATCATTTCATAGTTTGTTCTACTAACCTCCAAACAATCACGCGTCTTTCTTCCAATTTTACAATCAAGTAGGTTTTGTAACTCCTCTAAGTCAGGTCCATCCGGATTTCTATAATTATAAACCTCATAGAACATACCATTTTGTAAAAGTACTATGTTCTTATCACCCAGCTGTTTTTTTACTAGATCCTGATATAACTCAATATATTCATCTACTAGATAACGTTTTTCTATTGTCATGTTTGGTAGAGATATGTTATGTGTTATTATATATTTAAACTTTATATTGATTTTTTCGTGTGTTTTATTTTCAATTCTTTCCATGTTGTTATTGTTATTATTTATTTTTGCTGGCAAAATAAATAATAGTAATAGGTTGCTAGTTAGTAAGTATAGGTTAGGCTTGGGCGTTTTCAGCAGTTTATTTTTCGGGACTAATAAAAATGTCCTATCGGGTTAAGCGCATCACACAACTTGCAGAATTTATTATTGTGTAAATATGGTTGATAGTCCTAAAAATGTGATAGTACTACTATTGTCTGTATTTGGGAATATAAAAAAATTGTCTGTAGATAAATGTCCAAAGGTCCAAGTTGTTCCATCAAATGAGATATTGCTAAAATTATAAAAACCTATCTGGGTAGTCATATTAATTATATCGCTATCTGAAATATTATTGATATATGTAGAAACTGGTATACTTTCTAAATTATTTTCACGCACTACATAAGTAAAACTATCAGCACCTAATTCTACTGAAATATATTCATAGATGTCATCTGTGATTTTAAGTAGAGATCCTTTAGTTGAGTTAGTTTTTACGTTAAATGTTAATACTGAGTCACTATGTACACCAGTTCCAGTTAATTTAAACCTTACAGGAATACCTAGTTTTGTATTTTTGTAGAGTACCGTAGCAGTAGGTATTAGTGATGATAATATATGTATAATCTGTTCAAAATATCTGCCATAGCTATTAGTGGTTCGTATTCTAATACTTGGATTAGTAACCTGAGTATAACTAAAAGGTATAGATGTCAATAACTTATCATTTTCTATATGAAATCGTTGATTATCATCGTCTCCAGTACCAGTGACTAGTTCATATGTAAAGGTATCTGTAGTACGTTGAATAGTTGTAAAATGGCCAAGAACATAATTAGCATCAACATTATCTGAAAAATCAGATGCACCATTAAATGTAATACCAACTGGATATACACTATTAATATAAATAATAAAACTACGAGTTATTGTGTCAAAACCATCATAGGCTGATATAGTAATGTTGTATGTAGTAATATTTAAATTATTAACAACATTGTCAGTAACTAAAATACCGTTACGTATAATCATAAAGTTAGGCACTGATTGACTAGTAATAGTATATGTGACAGTACTATTATTATTTATTGGCGTAAAAGTGGCATTGTAGTGAGTGCCTTCATCTATACTTAAAGGCCATAGTGTGAAATCAGCGAATGGTGGTAGTGCTAAATAAACTGATGGTTTTGCACTAAATGTAGTAGCATTTGTAGGGTTGTGAATTATTTTAAACTCATTTGTACCAGTTTTATTAATTAGTGTTGAATTAGGATGAGTAAATATTGTAGTGTTGCTATCACTAGTAAAGCCTGGTGTTTGATATGTTAGTGATGAATTTAGTAGACCCACATTTTTATTATATAGTAAAGTAATATCATAGTTTCCATGGATAGGTATAGTATAATTAGTATGAGTATTTACTGGATTATTTGTTGGTGAGTGAGAATATGTTTGTAAGATTAGTATAAAAACATTGTATGTCGCATTATCAGGATCAGTTGGATCTATACTGGTAATGCCAGCACAATTATTATTAATAGTACCGGAAGTGTAGCAATTATAGATAATGCACTTACCATTATCATACGCGGCGTTAATACCAGCAATACCACCACCATAAAGTCCATTAATATTTCCAGTGGTGTAGCAGTTATAAATAATGCATAGTCCTTCTTGTTGTCCTGACCGAGACCCCGCAATACCGCCACTATAAAGTCCAGTAATATTTCCAGTGGTGTAGCAGTTATAAATAATGCATAGTCCGTCTTGACCTGACTGAGATCCAGCAATACCTCCACTTCTTGAAGTTGTGATGTCTACAGTACTATAGCAATTATAAATAATACATTTACCTTGTACTCCTGAAATAGCACCAGCAATGCCGCCAATACCTCCGTTAATACCATTTATAATACCAGTACTATAGCAATTATATATTGTACAAGTTCCCCCTTGTTGTCCAGATTGCTGACCTGTAATACCACCAGCCCCACCACCACTGATATTTCCAGTACTATAGCAATTATATATAGTACAATTACCATTATATTGAGCAGCACGTACACCTACTATTCCGCCACTTGCTAATCCGCTGATATTTCCAGTACTATAACATTCATATATTACACATTCACCACTAGAGTATCCAGATTGAACGCCAGAAATTCCGCCACATCTTATCTGATTAATATTGCCACTACTACTACAATGGTGTATCTTAAAAAATTTCTGACTACCCCTAACAAAATATCCAGCACCATCAGCCAATCCATTTGACGATCCAATTATTTTTAAATTGTAAATTTCTGGCGCAACACTAAAACTACCAACAGTAGCATTCACACTAAATAGACCAGCAAAAGCACTACCACCATTAATAGTAATAGTAAAATTGCCGCCATTAAACTTTTCACTAGCATTTAACATTATAAAATCAGCTGGGTTCCAATTAATATTTTGTGCTAATGTAAAAGTACTAGTACCAGCAGAATATGTAATACCAGTAATGCCACCACTACGAGCACTAGCACCAACATCACCTGTTAGTGATCCTATATAATTATTTATATTTGTGTTAAAATACTCTGTCATAATATCTACACTGTCACTTTCCATTATCCAATTTGCTGGAAAATTTCCAGTGGTGTCCACTGAATAGCGAATATTCAAACCACCAATATTATTCTCTATTTTATTTACTTCACTCATAAAATCCGCACCATTCATACTACAAGATATAATATCCACAATCAATGAGTAAACGCCGGCTTGTCCCCAATTGGGGACACTAATTTTTGATGTGGTGTAGACTAACAAATAAAAATAAATATTCTAGTAACAATTGAGACCATATTATTTTGTCCCCAATTGGGGACAAAATAGCCGGCGTTTACTCATCAAACCATTCACATTAAAATGTGCAAATAGTTTTACTAAATTATCACTGAAATAATTATATTCAGAATGGTCCTTTTCTAAAAAGAGAGAGTTTTCTATATTTTTATAGGTAATCTCGGTATTAGTTTCACAACTGTTTAAGTTGGACATATCATAGTAGAACGGTATTCTAAAAAATCCTGGAAAGTGATATAGAAATGCTATATGCGTAATAGGCACGTTGACACTTAGTATTAAACTATCAACTGTCTCATAGTCTATGTTTGATCTTAATATACATTTATCTAAGTCAATTGCCTGTAATAATTCTTGTTCTACTGTATTGTTGTAAATTACCAACTTCATTTATATTATTTTAACATTTTTTTTAATATATAGTCGCCGGCTTTAATGTGTGTGTAATGAGACCATATGTTAAAAAATTAATAATCCCTCCTTACCATAGTAAAAATAAATGGTCTCAATTGTGACCATTCCGATGACTACATATTAAATTAAATAATTAAGAATATTCTGACACCATTTTATTTTATTAGTAAATGGTATTTTAATACTATTCACCTAAAACTGATTAGGATTTTATAACAATATTTCTATGATACATGTAAATAATAATTCACATGATTAATATTTATGTGTATTATATATAATGTTTATAGTACTAATAATATTAATTATATTACTATTCTTTTTTGGGGGTTTTTTCATATATAAACGTAGACATTTTGAACCTAAAATACTTACTACAGGTGAGGGTATTGACTACTTAACACGTTGTGATGATGGTTATTTTACTAAGTTTAGAGACCTAGATTGGCGTGTTAGAAAGGTTAAAAACCTGGATGAATATATGAAAAAAATAGAAAAGAGTGTGACTTTCCCTAGTGCTGATATTAGAGATCTAATTTTTAAAGGTATTGAAAAAGCAGATGACTATCTAAATCAGGTATCATTACAATGGTTTGACAATAAAGATAATCGTAAAATCCAGTGGCGTATAGTATTAATAGATGGCACTTTATATGAGAATGGACTACCACACACACGTGGAAATGTTATAGTGATGCCAGTAGATCTTGTAAAATCTCCTAATTTTATAAATACATTAATACATGAACGGGTCCATGTAATACAACGTATTTTTAAGCGGAACGCAAATAGATATATAGAGGCTAATAAATATAGTAGATATAAACATATAAACGAAACTAGAGCACGTATTAATCCAGACACAGATGACTACATCTATAAGGATGCTAACAATAAAATAAATATAGCAGAATATACCAAAAACCCTAAAAGTATACACGATGTAGAATATAAACCAGTACCAGGTACTCAAACAAGCGAACATCCCTACGAGAAAATGGCAATTTCAATAGCAGATGGTTACAAAGAATACTTATATAACAAAAATCTAAGAAGTTAGAGTATAATTTACCAAAATATAGGATCATCAAGTCTCGCACATAAACAGTGCTGTTTACTAGCATTACATAATACCGTATCACTCATACAATTATCAATACTAGTTAACGTTATTTTACGTGGTCTAGTGTGAAAACCTCTTACTATACTTTTCGCTACAACAGTTGCTACCCCTGCTGTTACACCATATTTTACACCTTTTGATATTCCTTTTGATATTCCTTTTGATATCTCGTGTGACACTGGTTTTGCTGGTTTTGCTGGTTTTGCTGGTTTTGATGCTGGTTTTTGTGATGGTGCTGCGGGTTTTGGTGCGGGTGATGCTGGTTTTGGTGCGGGTGATGCGGGTTTTGATACTGGTGGCGGTTTTGGTGCTGGTACTGGTGTTGGTTTTGGTGCTGGTGCTGCGGGTTTTGATACCGGTGGCGGTTTTGGTGCTGGTGCGGGTTTTGGTGCTGCGGGTTTTGGTGCTGCGAGTTTTGATGTGTTTTTAGAGCCTCCCTTAAATTTCTCTATATGGTGTCTTTTTAAATATATTGTAATACTTAGGAATATAAATAGTATAAATAGTGTATGTACTACCATATATAAATCTATATATATATTTATACATTATAAATATTATCATACTAATAATTTATATTCGCATAATAACAGCTGTCTATAGAATAAAATATAGACTAAATAATATTTAGAATTATGCAAACTCAAATTGGGAGGATATTAATAAGCTATAAGTACATTTTATATGAGTAAAAGAAAATTAATGATGACAAGCTAACAATATTAAATCTAGCCATAGTGTCGTTTCTAATATACAGGTTAAGGCTTTACAATGTTTCTCAGTTAGTTTTTAGGAATTATAAATTAGCACCATAGAATAAAAACTAAATATTAGTTTATGAGTGTTAAAACGAAATATTTAAACCCAACTGTGAAACTTGTAGATGCCTAATACAGGTCTGTTTTTTTATAAACAAAAACTCATAAAAACCCAGACCTGTATATTATGTCTATCCAGCGGATTTCGCAAAATGCGAAATATTATTTAGTCTAAATTACATTTTTATTATTTGTTACCGTAACATTATAAATAATAAAAATATTTACTATATTGTATCTGCTGGATAGGCAATTATGTAGTAAAACATGTGTCACATATTTTACTAGCAATTAAGTATGGATCTACATTACTACAAGCTCGCCTATCCTCTAAATAACCACGTCGATTTAGGGATACACTACCTGGAATTCTTATACTAGTATTATATGTTCCTATGCCCCATGTAAACTTATTGTTATTGTTACCCTCACCACCAAACAAATTTATGTGATCTGTATGTCTATTTAATAGCCGTTCTATATACATATTGAGTTTATCTATACCATTTTCGTTTCTGCTCTCCTTACTACTTAGACTTATATATAAACCACTACTATTCCATGGTTCTGGAAGTGGTCGTGGTTCAAATGATATTGATAAATTGTATGTTTCAGCCACTCTTATTAATATATATTTTGCCAAAAGTAATTGATCACATATTTCTAAAATATTTCCTATACCTATACGAAATCTCCATTGATTTGGTGCCGATCCAGCATTCATACTAATAATTTTAAGACTAGCTGAAATACAATGTTTATAATGTGTTTCTGCTAACTCTCTATACATCATATTATTATGTCCTACACCACAATAGTAATCTCCCTGTGTTTTGGGTGGCAAACCTCCACCACTAAAAAATGGAGGACATCCATTTTTATCTACTATAAAATATTCTTGTGTAAAACTAATGATAGGTTCATGCTCAATCCACTTATTCATTGTATCTACTGCTAATGGACGTTTATTATTAGCAATTGATACAAATTTATCACCCAATTTGGTAACAGTATCACATAATACTAATAGACTACTCCCCTTTTCAAAGAATGGATTATTACAATAAATAACCGGATTAAGTGTGATCTCTGATGTATTATCAGTATAGTAGCACTCTCGTCCATCATATGTCCACTGCTCTATACTTAACTTTATATCAGAAAAATTAGTGGTTTTATATTTACTACGAAATCCATTTTTACCATCTATCCATATATATTCTAATATAATAGGTCTAGTAACCTCTTTTGATGTCATATATTTTAATTATATATGAATATAACAATATAATATTCTTATATTGAATTCTGATGAATAATAATATTTTGTATGAAAAATATAGACCACAAAGGCTGGCTGATTTTATAGGTAATGAAGAAGTAGTTTCAGAATTGAAAAAGTGGATGGAAAATTTTAATTCTCCACAAAAATCCAGAAATTATTATGCAAACCTACTTTTGATAGGAGGTCCTGGAATTGGAAAAACTACATTAGCTAAAATTCTACTTGAATATTTTGGATATGAAGTTGTAGAATTTAATGCCAGTGACACACGAAATGCTGAGCAAATAGATAATATATTTAAAGAGTTATTTCATAATAACACTAATATATTTTCTCTATTAGAAGAGAAATCCAAGAAAATAGCAGTAATTATGGATGAAATAGATGGTCTTACTATTGGTGATAAAGGTGGAATGAAGCGATTACAATATTATTTATCAAAAAATAGTTACAAACTACCTATTATATTAACTAGTAATATATCACAATATACATGTAATGGTAGTAAAAAATTGCTGGAGTTAAAAAAGATGTGTCATGTACACACTCTAAATTTACCAAATAAACACGCACTATTTAACTATATACAAAAGATAGTTAAACTTGAAAATCTAGAAGAAATAATAACACCACCCTTTATACAAATTATTATATCTAAAGCACAAAACGACTTTCGTACCATATTTAACACAATTAGTATGATAGTATTATTATCTAAAAGTCAGGATATTGATATATCAGATCTAATGGGCTATGTTGAAAATAATGGACGTAATGTTTCATATGATGTCTATCAGGCATGTGATATGATATTTAATAGTAAAAATATGGATATAGACACTCTATTTTATTTATTTGGATTAGAAAGATATAACTTACCAATTACACTATATGATAATATGTACAACTATATTAATAAATTTACAGATGATAATATAAAAATTATAAATACTATGTTACGGAACTATGTTTTTAGTATAGTATTTGAGAATGCTCTATATAATGATCTCGAATGGGAGTTTTTTGATTATCAGTGTTCTCTAACAGTAATTAGTGTATATCTATTAAACAAACTAATTAAAACTAGGGGAGTGTTCAAGGTTAAAAATTCTAAATTGTTGGGTAAAATAAATAGTATTAATGCTAATGTGGAGACTAGGATTAAAATATCTAATAAAATAAATATTTATAATAATAATTACCATTATTATGTGGAATTATTATTAAATGAAATATTAGCCAACCCATTTGAATTCAAGGCTATATTAGACAAACATGATATTTGTAAAGAGGAATTACTAAGAATGATAAAATCCGCAGATTGTAAAAATAGAATTGTTTTACAATTAAAAGAAATAGGTATAATTACACAAAAAGAATTAGAACGAATACGTTAAAATACCTATTTAATTTATATAATGTGTAAACGCCAACTATTTTGTCCCCAATTGGGGACAAGCCGGCGTTTACTCATTAATGGCTATCCAGCGGATTTCGCATTTTGCAAAATATTATTTAGGCTGTATTATATTTTTATTATTTGTTACCGTAACATTATATATAATAAAAATATTTACTAATTTTATCCGCTGGATAGCCAATAATCAAAATAGGTATTTACATATAAATAATGATTTCGTGTGTGGATCGTTTATAGCATTCATTTATCAGTGGGTTATTTTTAATATTATTTAGGGATTTTACAAATATATACACACCATAAAATTCATTTCCTATTAACAATTCATTTGTTATTTTCTTTATACTTACTAAATTATCTTTAGATATAGTTTGCCGTAAATAGCTTTTATATTCAACGTCTAATTGATTATCTATAATATATAAACAATCGTCCCGAATATTTAGTGTTTTAATATGTTCATTTATAGATAGTGTATCTGGAACATTATGAGTGATTTCTATATCATTTATTACATATGATTTTAGAATACCTAGTTTCTCTTTTAAATACTCATTTGCCACAACTATAACAATATTATTATTTGTTAGTTTATTGCAAAAACTATCAAGTGTATCTGTATCATTGTATAGATTAATATCCACTATAATATATTTAGGATAGCTAGATAATTTAACAATGTTCTCAATTGGTAGTAACTTTATTTTATAACCCAGTTCAGCTAACAAATTTTGGTTCCAGAAATTTTCCACAATCTTTTTGCGACGTGTCTTATCTAATACTAATACAATATCATCAACGTCAACACCACCATATATAAGTGATGCTATTTTATAATAAATAGTGGTAGATTTACCACTATAGTAATTAGGTGATGTAATATGTATATTTTCAGTTAACAAACACTTAAATATAAAAGTCTGTTGATCACTGATACTAATAAATGTATTATTAATTATATTTTGATCTATTTTATATAAAAGTTTATCAAATAAATATCTATAATTATAGGTAGTATCAGACGATATATAGATGTTAGTTACTTTTAAAACATCAAAAACCTGATTTATTTGTGGTATGCGATACTTACGTAATACCTGTCTACCTTGAATTATAACAGGAATTTTTGTAATAGTTTTTAATATACTATCAACACAATAATATGCTCTCCCATTAAGATTTAATATAGTTTTTATATCATTAAGATTTTCATTATGGTGAGTATTTATATATTCCATTATACGTAATGTATTTTGAAAGAAAATTACGTGGTTATACTGAGTATATGTTGTATTTAAATAATTTATAAATTGATGTATATCTAAAATTATAAAATTCTTGTCAATATTGTCTTCTTCCGAATTAGTATAAAAACTAAGTTCATACTTTTTATCTTTATAGTTTTCTGATTTTTGAACTAATACTAAGAGATTATCACGTGATATATTTATATTTACATTTAAGTTTGTAGTATTTGATTGTGATAAACGTTCTGATCCAACAATTGTATAATTTATATCTGTTATTTTTACTAGAATGTCTAACTCCATTATTATTTCTTCTAGTTTTTAGCTTTAATATATTTATTGTTATAGATTTTATTTACAAATTTATTCTTATGGCCTTTATAATATTTGCTAACAATTCCACCCATAAAAAATATACACACAAAGACTAAACTATAATTATTTAGTGTGAATAATAGTTTTTCAAAAGCACTATAGTATTTTGTTAATAAAACAAGTAATATTACCATAAAAATAATAAATTTTAGCATGTATATTTATTCATACGATAATTTACAGATAAATAAATAAATATTGCTATTATATATATGTTTAAGTCATCACAATATCTAGTTAAAGATAGAAAATTTACATATGATAATTTTATTATTCCAGATGATACTACGGAAACATTCAAAAATAATGCTTTTGATCTAATAGAACTGTACAAAGATAAAAGAGATGAAACCACCACTGATTTTACCAATATAGGAAGTGTATTATCACAATACTACGCAAATAGAAAAGGAGCCCAATTTGTTAATTATAATTGGTTAAACACTCTAGAGGTGTTACAATCATGTGACCTAATTAAAAATAATTGTTTTATATTTTTAAATAATGAACTACCATGTAATAATTTATATGCTATAAATCACTATTGTGTATCTAAAGGTATAAAATATGATTGGTTAGGAACGAGAGGTAATTTATTGGATAGTTATGACATTGGTAAAAAATATCCTAAAAATTTTTTGGATGATAGTGCCGGTACTATTCTAGCTAAAACTAGCAAGTTGAATGTGCAATTATTTATGACTAATATGAATAGTAATTTAAATATAATTAATTCTGAATTAGAAACTAGCACAAGTTTTCCCATATTTAAAAATATAGTATTTGGGTTAAAAATGTTGAATAGAACAGGTAACCTTGTATTTAGATGTGATGGTATTTATACAAAACTAACTATATCATATATTATCTTATTATCACATCTGTTTAAAAATGTTAGTGTTATAAATGTTACATGTGATCTAAGTAGATATGTTGTATGTAAGGATTATATTGGATTGACACAAAAAATGGAAGATTATTTAGCAAATTTAATAAAAGCACTATCAAAAATAAAAATGGAAGATCAGAGTAACTATGGTTTTTTTTACGAAACAAACCACCAACATCTTATAGCATACAAGGATCAGTTAGCAAATATATTAGATTTTAAAGGACAAACACGGTCTACAACAACAACTATAACATCCATAACAAATTACATAAAATCAAATAATGTTAATCGTATTGAAAAATCTAAATTATTCAAAATAGATGAATTAATAAACAATGAAGTAACTAATTATAGTAAATTTATAATACGTATGGCAAAAGAGCTTAACGTACCAATTGATTATAAAAATATTCAAATATTAAGTGACACAGCTTTCAATAGTCCACTACCATTCCATATTGATCAAATTAATAAAGCTTACATAGATTACTTACCAACAGATATAATAGTAAATATAGTGGATTTGACAGCAAATGTAGGCGTAGATGCGTTATTATTAGCTAGACATTTTAACAATGTGAAGACAAATATTGTGTTAGTTGAGAAGGATAAATTAGTTAGGGATTTATTAACCAATAATTTTACCAATAATATGGAAATACTGGTTAGTGATGAAAATAATGGATATATTGGAAAATGGTCTATAAATGATACTAGTGCTACTGATTACGTAAGTACAATGTCAAATGTAGACTTAGTTTATATATCACCAAACCAGGGCGGTAAATACTATAAAAAGACAGAACTAGCAAATCTATATTTAGAGGATGAAGATATATCCAATATCGTATTAAAATTAGCATCAAAGGCAAAATATATGGTTATTAAAATACCTACTAATTTTAACCAACAGCAATTTACATTAGTTGTAGATAAAAACATTGATATTATTAAAATAGTTGAAATCTACAAATCTAATAGTATAGACGTAGCATTCAAATTATTATTTATAAGGTCAAAATTACTCAAATAATACAGTAATTAGAGAAATATGTATAGACATATTTGTTAGTCCTATATTTTATAATGTTTTTTGTTATAAAATATAGAAATTCCTAGTTGCTAAGTAATGTACAAGTGCAGGACATATTAGACTTTTTCGTTCCACACCATAAAATAATGTTATAGATTTCTGTGTTGACACCCCACTATTTATAACAAACTAAAAAGCTGGACGAAAAAACTTCACTGTGCCACACTTATAGTGTCTAATATTTAAAATTAGAATTGTAAATTATATGTTTTGGCAACATAAAAATAGTAGTGCTAATATAAAAATACTTATTATTAATAGTTGTTCATTTGTTAACCCAAACATTAAAGCCTCAGATGGTGGCTTATTTGTCTCTGATTCTAAATCATGTGGTTTATCTGGTTCATCTTGTACATTTGTTTCAGCTGCCTTTGTTAATCGTCTACTAGGTTGTGGTATTTCAGTAGAATTACCCTGTGTTTTCATCCACATTAATGGATCAGCTGTCTTACTATATTCAACACCAACATAGTTTCCTGTATTCTTCCTATTCTCCTGTTCTCTAGTAATAGCGTCAAATTCTTCTACACCAGGGTTCATGTATTCATTTAAGTCTGTCTTGTTACTAATCAAATGACCTTTAAACCGTTCAGTTTCAGCAAAATTGCTTGCCCAATCATTATCAAATGTTTCAATTCCCAATGTATTTTCCATATTAGTTATATTAAAACCTGATATTTTATTTTTTTGAGTTTCAAAATTTTCAATACATTCTAAAAGTTTAAAACGAGGTGGACTATCATCCTTACTACCCATTATAGTTTCACCATTAATTATTTTAAAATAATTAGCGGGATTTATGTCACTAATATTCTCCATCAATGATGGTAATATACCATTTGTTACAGTACTACTACTTTCATTATTTACATAACTATACCTAGGTTTAAAACATCCACTCATTTTAGTTTTAGGATTTTTTTCATCACCAGTAAAAAATTTGGATACACTATCAGGTAAACTTATTGGATTATCTATCCATAAATAATTCGGATCTAGACTATTACACTCTTCTCTATCTCGTGCACTTACTGGACAAAATCCACTTTTAAGGAAAAAACTATCACGACCATTTACTGGATATAAATCTTCAGGAAATTCATCTCTAAAAGTTTTGTATGGTAGTTCACTACTATTACGAGTATTACTAACATTTATATTAGAATTTTCTGGCTTATACATTAGACTATCTAAATATTTAGGTAAATTACGAAAATTATGCCGCGTTTGTTTTATAGTAGGATTACTATTTATTCCTAATTCACTTGGTTTAACGCTATCTACATTTACTTTTTTATTATAGTTTTCGCTTGGAAACGAATAGTTTTTAAATATTTGTTCCATATATTTTTGTATATATAATATTATATACAAATGAAAGTTGCGTTGTTAATTGGGTGTAACTATGCTGGAAGTAGCATAGAGTTAAAGGGATGTATTAATGATGTTATATTGATGAAAAAGATACTCATAAATAATTTTGGGTTTTTATCAGAAAATATAATAGAAATGCGGGACGATTTAGCTAAAACAAATCCACTATATCCTACAAACGATAACATATTAAATCAGTTAAATCTATGGGTTAACCGTAGTAATACAAATGCTGAACTATTATATTTTCATTATTCTGGACATGGAAGTGCTGTATCTGATTCCAATGGAGATGAAGGCGATAGACGTGACGAAGTTATCATACCAACGGACTATCTTACAACACGCAAATATATTCTAGATGATCAAATTAACTCTATTTTATCTAGTGCTAAAGACACATGTCCTATTTTTCTAGGTTTTGATTGTTGTAATAGTGGTACTAGTTGTGATTTGCCATTATCATATTATTATCTTAAAAATAAATTTACACAACGTAGTGAAAACTCTAGTACTAAATTGGTAAACAAAAATATTTTGTGTCTAAGTGCGTGTACTGATATTCAGAGTTCATTAGATGTTAATAATGGAGGAGTTGGAAATGGAGCGTTTACACTGGCTCTTTCTAATTCATTAGCCAAATATGGTTATACAAATGTACCCATATCCACATTAATATCTGGCATTTATTTATACTTAATAAATAATGCCTATAATGGTATGTCACCTGTTGTATCAACGAGTAAAACGATGGATTTAACCAAAACTATTTTTATGAAAACTAACACTACAACACCTACTACAAATGTTCTACCAGCGTCGCCTTCAGTAATTAATTCTATTAAAGAGTATCTTAACAATCAAATTACATCAAAAGCAATTACTAAAGCTGAATTAATTATTTTGGTAAATAGTTTATAATAACTACCAATCTCATTTTTTTAACAATAAGATAATTAAATTATTTATAGTATGACGGCTAATCAACGGAATATTTGTCAAGTGAAAATAGATATTTATCTATTTATTTTGTGGTTTCAATTCTCAGTATAAAATAAATAGATAAACAGGCAAACATAATAATTCGGATAATGCCTACTTTTCGCTTTTTAGCCAATAATAAAATCTAGATATACTAATATATTATGTTAATATATTTAGATTTAGTGAAAAATCTAAGAGTTCTTGTAACGGGTGGGGCTGGGTTTATAGGTTCAAACATAGTTGAAACATTATTAAATAATGGTGTTCAGTATGTTCGTGTACTTGACAATCTAAGCACTGGTAATAAAAAAAATTTAGAACTACTCATAAAGAAATATTCTAATTTAGAATTTATGTATGGTGACATCTCTAATTTAGAAACGTGTAGATTAGCCGTTAAAAATATAGATGTAGTATGTCATCAAGCAGCGTTAGGTAGTGTTCCACGTAGCATTATTTCGCCACTAGATTCACACATTTCGAATGTAAATGGTTTTCTTAATATTTTGCTGGCTAGTAAGGAAAATAACATTAAGAGAGTAGTATATGCTAGTAGTAGTAGTGTGTATGGTGATAATCCAATGTTACCCAAATGTGAAAGTGACTTGGGAAATGTGTTATCTCCTTATGCAGCCACAAAATTGGTGGATGAAATATACGCAGGAGTTTTTACAAGATGTTATAATATGGAATGTATAGGTATGAGATATTTTAACGTGTTTGGTCCAAGACAAGATCCAAATGGTGCTTATGCTGCTGTTATACCAAAATTTATAGATACAATGCTACGTGGTGATAGTATAACAATTAATGGTGATGGTACTTATTCTAGGGATTTTACCTATATAGATAATGTGGTACAGGCTAACATATTAGGATTAACAACTACAAATGAAAATGCGTATGGTCAATGTTTTAATATTGGTTTGGGTGGTTGTGTATCTCTAATAGAATTATATAATGTGATAAGAGATACATTAGACCTAGATGAGCAACATAATCCTATTTTTGGGAATATTAGAGATGGTGATATTCCACATTCACACGCTGATATTTCTAAGGCACAAATATTACTTGGATATGATCCATCTGTAAGTTTTAGTGAAGGTATTAATAAAACAGTTAAATATTATAAAACAAGATAAAAATTGAAATGTCAGTTTATAAATAAGTCTCTATAATATTGTTAAAAATATGGCACTAATATATACTTCTGTTGACAAAGATTGGCAAAATATTTTTATGAGTATTCCAAAGGATATTCGCGATAAATTAGATCATGATATACTATGTGAAACAGAAAAATTCAAAGATGTATTAGAAATATTACCAGCTTTAGAAGATAGATTAAATGCATTTAAGTATTTCAAACCAATAGAAACAAAAGTAGTAATATTTGGTCAAGATCCTTACCAGAACAAACCATTGCCTATGGGACTTAGCTTTAGTGTACCACCAGGTGTAAAGGTACCACCTAGTTTAGCAAACATTTACAAAGAGTTGGAAAATTGTGGCTATAGATCGGGTGGTGGAATGTCGGGTGATCTTAGAATATGGGCTGAACGTGGTGTTCTACTATTAAATACAAGTTTAACCGTGGTAGAAAGACTTAGTAATTCACATCAAAAATATTGGCTAGACTTCACTAAGCATTTTGTTAGTATTTTTAGCGAACAATATCCAGACACTGTTTATATACTTTTTGGTAATGATGCTAAAAAACTTAAAAAGTATATAAAGAGTGGATATTTTGTAGAGACAGCACATCCAAGTCCATTGGCTGCTAATAAGGGTGGTTTTTTTGGTACAAAACCATTCTTAAAGGCCAATACTTTATTAGAAAATATTGGTAAAACACCCGTTGACTGGAATCTAGTATAATAATATAATAATGTAATAATATATTATACATTATATACTATAATGGAACACTTTCATCCTAAAATAACAAATCGTGATCAGTTAAAAAAGATGCTAGATAGTATACCATATAGCATAACTCACACTATATCTACAAGTACATATAATTATGATGGACAACGTATAATAGCAATAGGTGATCTACATGGTGATTTCTCAAAACTATTTAATTTATTATTTAAATTGGAAGTAATTGATGATGATAATAATTGGATAACACATGATACTATAATAGTACAGACTGGTGATATTGTAGATGATGGTGGTAGAGGGAGTGATAAAGATAAGTTAGATACTAGTGCGGACGAATTAAGTATTTATCATCTACTTATAAACTTAAATGTTCAAGCACGGCAGCATAATGGTGCTGTTTATATTTGTGTGGGTAATCATGAACTTATGAATTTTGTGGATGAAAACTATGACTATGTTAATAAATATACGGCTCGTTATTATGAAAAAAATTTAGGTATGTCACGCAAAAGTATTTTTTCAGCTGGCAGTGAGTTTGCCAAAAAATTATCTACTATTCTAAAAGTTGTAATAAAATTGGGAAATAATTATTTTTGTCATGGTGGTTTGCCATCTTACATAGATAGTAATACTATGTTAAATAATCTTATACCTAAGATAAATTCTACTTTAGCAAAACTATTATCAAATAGTGATAGTGTTGATATGTCTATAGTAAAAATAATAAATGACATAACTTGGGATAGAACATATGGGTCACCCAATGTATCATCTAATAGATGTAACAATCTAGATAGAGTTCTAAATGGTGGTAGACTTATAATTGGTCACACAATACAACAGCATGGTATTACATCTGCGTGTAATAATCGTGTATTTCGTATAGATACTGGAATGTCTGATACATTTAATATAAATGGTCGTGTACAGGCTTTGGTTATTAATGGATAACCCTTTACAAATTTATTAGTTGGGTTTTACTGCTATAAAGCGAAAAGTAGGCATTACTCCATCGCTATTCAACATATTTCACATTTTTCAAAATATTATTTAGTCTATATTACATTTTTATTATTTGTTATGGTAATATATTATAAATCTGCTATAACGCAAAAAGTGGGCATCGCCTGAATTATTATTTTTACCTATCTATCTATTTATCTTATGGTGTTAAACGCGACAGTGAAATAAATAGAAAAATATCTATTTTTATTGGAAAAATATTCCGCTGATTAGACGGAATAATAAAATATTTACTATATTTTTAGTAGGCTTCTCCATTCACCGTAGTTTTAAGTTTTGTATGAAAATAAAATTTACGACAGTTTAATAATTTGGTACCATAATGTGGTAACATAGTAATATTTCATACAATTTTTATAATTTAGTAACATATCAAATTTGCGGTGGATGGAGAATGCTAATTTTTTACTCGATGGATGGCCAATAAATAATTAAAATATATACATAATTAAGCCACTTCATAGGGACTATGTATTAGATTTGTATTTAAGGCTTTGTGAATTTTGTAGTCTACTCTAAATATTTGCACATTAATACCATAAAATAAAAGTATTCTGTTATTTTATGGTTTCTATTTACAGGTTGTAATAATGAACTAAGAAATCCACAAAGTCTTATTTTTATTAGTTCAAATCCAAAAATAAAATCTAATACATGGTATATTTTTTCTCTTATAAAATAATGTTAGTTTTGAAAAATAAAATAATGATGCGATACATCATATGTATTATATATACTTAATAGTTATTGTACATAACTTTATGATCAGTAACACAAATAACTGAATTTTTTATATTTGCATAATGGCTATTCAGCTTACAGTATAACCTCTCTAATAGCGACACTAAATTAACACCATAATAATATTATAATATCACTTTATAACACCATACTAAGTGCTAATTTAAAAATCTATAACTACTATTTACTGTCGCT
>Ga0315902_10003083_pt1 | contig 25288 bp, 24 predicted proteins | sample LakEriMetagenome_9_FD_203523 | JGI IMG/M metagenome (GOLD analysis project Ga0315902, IMG submission 203523) | Freshwater fungal communities from buoy surface, Lake Erie, Ohio, United States - Buoy 12 MA117 | ecosystem: Environmental > Aquatic > Freshwater > Lake > Lake biofilm | place: USA... | reverse complement strand
CTGCCCGCACCGTCGACACCCTCTGGGACGCCATCGCCCGGATCATCCAGACCTTCTCCCCCCAAGAATGCCGGAACTACTTCTCCGCCGCCGGATATGATGCAGACTGATCGGAAAATGCTCTAGCTCGCGGGCTAGGTCGCGGAACTCGTCGAGTTGAGTCTTCAGTTCGTCACTCATTGCGGAGTTTTTGCACACCTTGCGACCGCGCGAGTCGCGTTCGAGTTGAAGCTCTGCCATTGTCGCCCCTGATGAGATCAGTCGCCGAGTTGATCGACGAGATGTTGGCTTCCGCGAAAACGCTCGGCGGAGTGCCGCGTTGGGAGCCATACCAGCGAGGGGAGGCGCGCCTGCTGGTCCCCCTTCAGATCGGAGGCGTAAGCTGCGGGGCTCACGTTGAAGTTAACGCCTACCCCAATATCAATCCTTTAAGATTTCGAGTGATGATCTGTGCGCCGAATTGCATCTGGCGCATCGACTATACTTACCGTGAGCCTCATGTTAATCCCTTAGTCAGACCTTCCGATATCGTCGAACATAGATTCGATCAGCCTCACTATCATGCGTGGGCTGACAATCGTCAGTTTAGTTCTCAAAACGCATTGCCAGACAGGCTTCCTGTCGCTAGAATACTCCCACCTATTCGGCAGTTCGACGCGACGTTCCGCTGGTTTTGTAGCCAGACCAACATCGCGCAACCGCCGGCCGGGCTGATCGAATTGCCGCTGCGGACCATGTTGCTGTGATCGCGCCAAAGGCCATCATCGACTCTCTTGCCGCTACGCGCACGTGGCTTTGGCAGGACGACTTTCTGCGTCTCGCAACCGACTGTCTTTACCCGTCAAATGCGGGCGTATCGGTGTTTGTGCGCGGCGGCGACCGAGAGTTCGTAGTGTCAGACGACGGCGGCGCTATCGACGAGATTGCAGGCTCTGGCTTCCGAAACCGGATCACAGACCGGCAAATTCGCGGGATGGTGAAGCGTCAGGGACTAAAGGTAGAAAACGGGGTTATCTACTCTCCGCCTGTTTCGCTTGACGCCGTGCCAGCCGCAGTCGTGCTGGTTGCCAATGCCAGCAAAGAGGTGGCCGACTGGGCACTGGCCCACCTTCGCGCGAAGGTGACCCGTGATTTCAAGGCGTCCCTTTCGGAACTGCTGCAGCGCCATTTTCACGACAACCTGAAGACTGCAAAGGTGATCGGACACAGCAATAAGCCACACACCTTCAGTAACGTCATATGGCTTTCGGGCGAGCGCCGTTTGCTGGTGGACCCGGTGGTGAACGACCCGTCATCCGTGAACGCGAGGCTCGCGTCCAACCTCGACGTCCGCATGGCCAACGATCCGTTGATTGATCAACTGATCGTCTATGACGACGCGCAGGAATGGTCTTCATCGGATCTCAAATTGCTGCAGATCGCAGCCCCGACTGTTCCGTTCTCTTTGGCGGAAAGCGAGATTGTGCGGCGCGCCGCTTAGGCTGGCGGTGAGGCTTTGTCTTGCAGCGTGACCGCAGCTGGCGCTCAGTAGGGCCAGGACGAGGTGTCTGACCGGGCTTGCTCCACCCTCGACGCCCGCAAGCGGCGGTAGGCCCTACCTCGCCAGGGGTGGCGCGCGGACGGGCTTCAGACGCTCCAGGACGATGAAGACGACAAGGGCCGCTATGCCGGCGGCGGCGAAGGCCCACGGTCCCGGAGTCGAGAACCCGAACAGCTCCGCCGCGGGCGGCAGGAAGAAGGCCACGGCCAGGACACCGGTCACCATGGCCAGGACAACGGCCAGGGCCGGGTTGGGCCGGCGCACTGCAGAGGCCAGGGAGGTGCTGAACCTGCGGTTGACCAGGATCAGGGCGAGGATTCCGAGGACGAGGGACAGGAAGGCGGCGGCGCGGACCTCGCCCTCCCCGGCCCCGGCCTCGTGGAGGGCGACCGTCAGGCCCGCCGAGACGGCGAGGACAAGCAGGCCCTGGACCGCCGCCCAACCGACAAGCGGCAGGGAGAAGAGGGCCGTCTCCGGCGGACGCGGCTTGCGCTTCATGGCGTCGCCCTCCTCGGACTCCGCTTCGAAGGCCAGGGCGCAGACCGGGTCGATGATCATCTCGAGGAAGGCGATGTGGAAGGGGCCGAGCAGGATGGGCATGCCCGTCAGGAGGGGCAGGAGGGCGAGGCCGGCGATGGGGATGTGGGCGGCGACGATGAAGCCCATGGCCTTGCGCAGGTTGTCGTAGATCCGCCGTCCCATCCGTATCGCCCGGACAATGGAGCCGAAATCGTCATCGAGCAGGACGAGGGATGAGGCCTCCCGGGCTACGTCCGCGCCGCGGCCGCCCATGGCGACGCCGATGTGTGCGGCCTTCAGGGAGGGCGCGTCATTCACCCCATCGCCCGTCATGGCGACGATTTCTCCAGCGGACTTCAGGGCCTCGACCAGCCGAAGCTTCTGCTCGGGCATAATGCGGGCGCAGACGCCGACGGTGCGAATCCGCTCCTGCAACCCGGCGTCGTCCAGGGCCGCCATGTCGTCGCCGGTAAGCAGGTCGTCGGCATCAATCCCCGCCTGCCGGGCGATGGCCCTGGCGGTCTGGGGATGATCGCCGGTGATCATGATGACCCGGACGCCGGCCGCCCGGCATTGGCGGACGGCCTCCGGAACCGACGCCCGGAGAGGATCGGCCAGGCCCACCAGGCCGCGGAAGACGAAGGGAAAGTCCCTCTGGGAGTCTGGTAGCGCCCCTGCGGGCCACCGCGCCTCTGCCACGCCGAGAACCCTCAGCCCCTCACCGGCCAGAGCGTCCACAGCAGCCTTGAGCCCGGCCCTCTCCACTGACGACAAGCCGCAAAGCCCGGCGATGGCCTCCGGTGCGCCCTTGGCGGTTACAAGGCGGTCGCCCCCCGCCGGATCATTGTCCCAGACCTGAGTCATGGCCAGGAGGAGGGGGTCGAGGGGATAGTGCCGGACCAGCGAGCGGCCGCCGTTCTGGCGCGCCTGCGGGCCGGCCAGCTGATGGAAGGCGACCTCCATCGGATCCACTGGCTCGGGCGCGCTGGCCAGGACGCCCAGTTCGGCAAGTTCCCGGAAGCCGGCCGCCAGGGGGAAGTCCCCGCCCCCCTTGCGCCGCGCCATGCGGCCGTCGGCCAGGCGCAGGGCCTCGATCCGCATGCGGTTCTCGGTGAGGGTGCCGGTCTTGTCGGTGCACAGGGTGGTCGCCGCCCCCAGGGTCTCGATAGCCGCCGCCCGGCGGGTCAGCACCCTCTCCCGGGACATGCGCATGGCGCCCATGGCGAGGAAGATCGTCAGGACGAGAGGAAACTCCTCGGGCAGCATGGACATGCCCAGGGCGATCCCGGCCAGGGCCGCCTCCAGCCAGCCGCCGCGCAGGAAGCCATAGAGCAGGGTCGCCAGCAGACTGGCGCCAAGGCCCGCGGCGGCGAAGCCCAGAACCAGGCGGCGAGTCTGGACCTGGAGCCGGGGCGCCTCGGGCTCCAGGGTGGCGAGCACCCGTCCGATCCGGCCGATCTCGCTGGACGGGCCCGTGGCGGTGACCACGCAGAGGCCGGAGCCGCGGACCACGAGGGCGCCGGCGTAGACGAAGGGCAGGCCGTCGCCCCCCGGCCGGGTCGGCGCGCCGGGGCCGGAGGGACCACAGGCGACCTTGGTGACGGGGACGGACTCGCCGGTCAGGAGAGACTCGTCCAGCTGGAGCCCCTGGCCCTGCGCCACCCAGCCGTCGGCGGGCACGCGGTCGCCCTCGCTCAGGACCACCAGGTCGCCCCGGACCACTTCCCGCCCGGCGATGCGCCGGCGGACCCCGCCCCGGATGACCAGGGCTCGGGGACTTGTCAGGTCGCGCAGGGCCTCCAATGCCCGCTCGGTGCGCGTCTCCTGGACAACGGTGATGACGACCGAGAGCCCGGCGAAGGCGACCAGGACGAGAGCCTCCTTGAAGTCGCCCAGGGCCATGTAGATCCCGCCGGCCCCCAGCAGGAGGGCCAGCATGGGCTCACGCAGGACGTCAGCCAGGATGCGGGGGAGGGTCCGCCGGCCGTCCCTCGGAAGCGCATTGAAGCCCTCTGTGCGCAGGCGCTCGGCCGCCATGATCTCGCTCAGACCCGACGGATTGAAGGGATCGGGGATATCGGTCACGGCGCGCGCAGCCCGGAGTTCGCCGGGATCGGCCGCCCGTTCCTGCAGGATCTCTTCCTGCTCACAATGATCGCCCTTCCAATGAGACAGGACGCAAGCCTAGACCCGGCAAAGAGGGGGGTCTTTGATTTTTCTCTGGACATCGGCTCCAGCCTGCCGGCGCGGTTCTATGGAGCGCCCGGTCAGGAGATGGCGCCCTGAGCCTGAAGCGGAGCCACCATGACCACGCCGATCCGTGCCCCCTTCATCTGGACGCCTCGCCAGCCCATGGATCCGCGCGGCTTCAACGCCATGCATTCGGGCAAACCGCCCCGCAGCGACGGGGTGAACCGCTGGTTCCTGTTCCGCCGGCGACTGGACCTTTCCGATCCCCGGGGGGGAGTGCTCTCGATCACGGTGGACGGCCGCTACATCGCCTGGGTGAACGGGGAGAGACTGGGGGCCGGGCCGGTCCGCTCCAGCCCCCTCTTCAAGCGCTACGACACCCACGACCTGTCCGGGCGCCTGAAACCCGGAGGCAACGTCATCGCGATCCTGGTTCACACCTACGGCGTGGACACCGCCTTCCACGAGGAGACGCACGGCATGTGGCGGCCGACCCTGGGCGATGGCGGTCTCTGGGTCGAGGGCCAGCTGGAGGATGGGCAGGAGCAGGTCCCGGTCCGCTCCGACGCCGAGTGGCGCTGCGTGCAATCGACGGCCTGGAGCAGCGACACCCCGAGGGTCAACCATGGCCTGGGTTTCGTCGAGGACCTGGATGCGCGTCTCCTTCCCGCCGAATGGACGGGGCTCGACTTCGATGACGGAGACTGGGACCTCGCCCGGCCCCTCGAGTTCGGCGGCGGAGGTCCAGAGGCGCCATATGGCGGCCTGGTGACACGGCCCTTCCCGACGCTGATCCCCAGCGGGATTCCGCATCCGACCTACGTCCTCGCGGCGGCGGAGCGGGTGGTCTGGATGCGCGGACAGACGCCGGTCCCGGACCTGCCCCTGCACAAGCGGATTTACCAGGAGCCATTGGCGCCGCTTCCAGACGGCGCGGTCGAGGGGGCCGAGGGATGGCTCCAGGCCACGGGCGCAGATATCCGGGTGCGTACCGGACCGAAGGGCGATATCTCTGTCTTGCTGGACTTCGGACGGATCGTCACCGGACGGCCCCGGATCGAACTCGAGGCCCTGGGGGGCGAGGTCGTCGAAATCGCCTGCGCCGAAGCCCTGCCAGGGGAGTGGCGGACGGGCGGTCCCGCGCCGGACGCCCGGATCACACCCCGGCCTGTCCTGGGACGCGACACCCACCTTTGCCGGTACGTGGCCCGCCCGGGCGCACAGTCCTTCGAACGCTTCGAGTGGTGCGCGATCCGCTGGATGCAGGTGACAGTCCGCAATGCCCCAGAAGGCCTGCGCCTGTTGGGCGTCGGCGCCATGCTGGAAAACTACCCCGTGGAGGCGCGGGGTCGCTTCACCTGTTCCGATCCCTTCCTGACCCGCCTGTGGGAGATCGGCGCCTACACCCTTCGCCAGTGCATGCATGACGCATGGGAGGACTGCCCCAGCCGCGAGCAGCGTCAGTGGCTAGGGGACGCCACGGTGGAGAACCTGGTGGGGTGGGCCGCCTTCGGCCCGGACATCGTCCCCCTGAACGCCAAGTTCCTGCGGCAGGCGGCGGAGAGCCAGAGGCCGGACGGCCTGACCCAAATGTTCGCGCCCGGCGACCACATGACGGACTGGCTGCTGATCCCGGACTGGACCCTTCAGTGGATCCTCAACGCCGGCGACCACTACCGGCATAGCGGGGACCTGGAGACGATCGAGGAGATCCTGCCCTCTATCCAGAAGGCGCTGGCCTGGTTCGAGCGGCTGGCCGGCCCCGACGGCCTGGTCGCCGACATGCCTTACTGGCACTTCATGGACTGGGCGGGGGTGGGCCGCCACGGCCAGGCCGCGACCCTGAACGCCCAGCTGGCGGGCGCCTTCCAGGTGGCCGCCGACCTTTGCCGGGCCTGTGGTTCGGAAAGGTTCGCGGGACGCTACGAGGCCCGGGCCGCAGGCATCGCCGAAGCCCTGCACGGCCGGCATTGGGACGAGGCCCGCGGGGTGTTCGTCGACGTTGTGGACCCGGTCACGGGGGCGCAGGAGCCCCGCGTATCGCAGCACGCCAACGCCGCCATCGCCCTGTGGGCCCCGGATACAGCCAGCCGGATGGAGCGGGCCCTGGCGCGGATCACGGATGGTGACCGACTGACCTTCACCGCCGCCCCACCCGTTGCGCCGACCGGGGAGACCCTGGACCCCGAGAACGGCGTGGTCCTGGCCAATACCTTCTACGCCCACTTCGTCTATGAGGCCCTGGCCGCTCACGGGAGAATGGAGACGGCGCTCGACCTCATGCGCCAACGCTACGGGCCCATGCTGGCGAGGGGCGCCACGACCCTCTGGGAGAGCTTCGAGCCCACAGCCAGCCTCTGCCACGCGTTCTCCGCCTCGCCGACCTGGCAGCTGAGCCGGTGCATACTTGGGGTACACCCCCTTGCCCCCGGCTACGCCGTCATTGGCGTCTCACCCCAGCTAGCCGGCCTCGAGGCGGCCGAGGGCGTCTTCCCCACCGCGCGCGGCCCCGTGAGCGTGCAGCTCTTCCGCAAGGGCGAGGATACGGTGGCGCGGATCCACGCGCCGCCCGGCGTCCCCACCCGCTTCATGACCCCGCCCGGCCATGTCCAGGTCGGGGGCGATATCGAGGCGGACGCCGAGGGCCGGGCCGAAGCCCGGTTCCGGCGGGCGCCGGGCTGAGGCGGCGAACCCGCACGGGCGACATCCCGGAACTCTACGGATGCCGCCGCCCCCAGCCTACCCCTCGCCGATGAGGAAGCGCGGGACGTCCAGCCACCAGCCGGTGACATTCATGATGTTCACCCCGAGCCCTTCGCGGCCGCCAAGAGGAGCTCGGTGTTGCGGCCCAGGTCGAAGGTGGTGGCGTCCAGGATGGTGTCGATCCCCGCGGCCTTGGCCTCCGACAGGGCGGCGATGGCGCGGGCCTCGCGGTCCTGGCCGAGGAGGTCTGGATAGGCGTCGTAGAGGCCGCCGGCGGCGACCCTGACGTGGTCGTGAGGGTGAAGCCGAGCTGGTCGCCGGGTCACGCCGCCTTTACCTTGATCACCGTTGCTGGGACAGTCACCGCCCAGACCCGGAGGGCGCGACATGGCGGCTGGCGTTTCATCCTTCCTCGCGGTCCTGGTCCTGGTCCTGGCGGCGTCCGGCGGATCCACGGACGCGACCCTGCGGGCCGACGACATCCCCGTGGCGCATACCCCGAAGGTCCCGGGCGGATACGGCCGGACCTTCCCAGAGCCGGTGCTGAAGCGCTGCGGCGAGCCTCTTGTGGCGGGCGCCCCGGACCTGCGGGGCGTCTGGCGGATCGTCGAGGTGAACGGCCGGGCGCCAGCGCCGGGCGAGCGCATGCACGGCTATGTCGAGCGGATCGAGCAGTGCGGGAACCGGATCGTCGACATGGGCGGCGGGACCATCGCCGACGCCCGGGCCGACGGGACCGAGGCCAACGCCGTACAGGACGTCTCGGTACGGGACTTCCGCACCCCGATCGTCGCCATTGCGACTTACGAGGCGGGGGCCTTCATCCTCCGGCCCAAGGGTATGCCGGGGATCGAGGTCCGGCGCTGGCTGGAACCCGACGGCCGGATGGGCTGGACGCGGCCCGACCTGGGCCGCATGCGCCTGGAGCGTATCGGCGGGCCGAACGATCCCTACACGCGGGAGGACTAGACGGAGACGGGCCCGCTCACACGGCCTCGGCGGCCTTGAAGGCGGGCCGCGCCTCGAGCCGGTCGGCATAGGCGCCGAGGTTCGGGAAGTTGGCAAAGTCCGCGCCGAGGCGGCGGGACATGATGACGGCGTGTCCCGTGATGGTGTCGGCGATGGTGAAGTCGCCGGCGATGTACTCGCGCCCGGCCATGTGGGCCTCGGCGGCTTCCAGCACACGGCCCAGGAGCTTCACGGCCCGCGCCGCCATCTCCGGGTTGCGGCGGTCGGGGGGCAAGAGCACCGTCTCGACCACATAGTTGTTGATCGGCGGCATGATCATGCCCTCGGCATAGTGCAGCCACTGCAGGAAGAGCGCGAAGTTGGGGGCGTCCGGACCGGGAGCCAGGTGCTGGGCGTACTTTGCCCCGAGGTACTGGGCGATGGCGGTGCTCTCGGAGATGGTGGTGTCGCCGTCGATCAGGGTCGGGACCCGCCCGTTCGGATTGATCCGGGTGTACTCCGGGCCGCGCATCTCCCTCTGCCCGAGGGTGAAGCGTTCCAGCTCATAGGGCAGGCCGATCTCCTCGAGGAGCCAGACCGTCCGCACGGCGCGCGAGTTCGGAGCAAAGTAAACCTTCATCGGATCCCCCCGGGGTTACAAGTCGCCGCTCACCTTGGGGGCGATGATGAACAATGTGAAGCCTTCGCAGCAGGAGATCTTCCAACCCCGGCGGGCCCGCGGCTCCCCACCCGACTTGATCGGGAGTCCGGTGGGTCAGCCCTCACCGGCGCGCTTGGCCGTGACGTCGCTGAGGCCCTTGAGCACGGTCATGCGTTGGAGGGCGGTCAGACTCTGGCCCTGCGCGCGTAGAACCTTCAGGGTCGCGATATGCACGTCGATCGCGTCCCAGTCGCAGGTGTTGTTTGCGCGGCTGACGGACACCAGGTCACACACAGCGCGGGCGCATTCCTCAAGCCCGGAGCCAGGGAGCCCCCCGCCGGCATCGATGATTTGCGAGGCCTGCTCGTAGAGGAGGTCAAGGCTGAGGCCGGTGCGATCCGGGTTGCCGGAACCAAACAACCGGTCAATCTCAGCCAGTTGCTCGTCAATGATGGCGATGCTGGCGTCCTTGAGGTCATTGAGTGCGGCGTTTGCGCGCTTGACCGCCTCGCCGACGGCGATGCCGCCCCGGCCCCGCGCGAGCTGGGCCAACTTGTTGGGCACCCGCCTGAATATAGCGCCGCTCACAGCGCCACCTTTGCCGGCTTCATGAGCGCATCGATCTCCGATTGACTGAGATTGGGCTGGCTAGCCGCCCCTAGATCCCCCTTCAGGTCGTCGCAGCGGCGACCTTCCGTGTCGGCGGGAGGACCCAATCTCTTGAATCTGCGATCCGGACCCACGTAGCCTTCCGCCTGCACAAACTGGCGGTCCTCGTAGCTGATCCAGAAGAGGCGTTGAAGCAGCACCCGGGGCAGGAGCGGCTTTGCAATCGTAAAGTTGGCTCCGATATCACGGCCCAGGGTGACGTCGGATTCGGGGGTGTGTCCGGTGACAATCACGATGGGCACATAGCGCGTGGGTTCGGGAGCCACACGACGGATCCACTCGGTCAGCTTATAGCCGTTCTCGCCGGGCATCTGGGCGTCGGTCAACACGATATCGATCCCGCCGCGCAACAGCTCCTGGCGGGCTGCAGCGGCCCCGTCCACCTTGGTCATGTTCCGGACGCCGAACCCTGAAACAACCTGCGCCATGATCTGAAGGGCGTGAGGATTGTCGTCGACCAGCAGAAAGTTGATGCCGTCGAGCTTGAGCTTGTCCCCATCCAGCATTCGCCTCAAGGTCGCCATGCACTCGCCTCACCAAAGCTCTGTGTCGACGGGTCCGGTGTGGTCCGGGGTCTTGCCCTCCAGGCGATCGCGAAGGGCCGCAAGTCTGATTTCCTTCAAAAGACTTTCGGGCACAATCTGGTCCGACGGGCAGACTGTGCTCATGCCACTCAGGAATATCCCGATCTCGGCTAATGTCTGCGATATGAGATCCAGCGCCTGGAGACGCTCCATGACGCTCCCGGTCATGTTTTCCGCCGCCAGATCAGAAACGACGTCATGAAAGTCACTGGCCAGGATTGAGTTGACCTCCAACTCAGTCGCCACCCTTGCGATCATGTCCCTGAGCGAGACTCCTCCGGACGATTTTTGCGGCTCCATCCCCGCAATCTGGGCCTGAGCGAACATCAGAAGAGCTCGATCGCAGCGTCTTGGACGTGACGCGGAGCCGGGCGTGGCTCGACGGCCTCCACAAACTGGTCGATCTCCCGTTGCCGGGCTCGACCGCCCACAGGCCAGAACTCGATACGCCGGGCGCGACGCCCCCCCAGGCTCTCGCCGACAATGGGTATGCCTTCGGTGGCCAGGAATCTCCGGGCAAAGAGAACGTTCTCGGCTCCGATATCGTTCAAGCGCTCCATGATCTTGGCGCCACCGAACAGCTTCGCCTCGAGTCGATCCCGCGAGGCGCCTAGCTTCAGGAGATCATTGATCAAGACTTCCATGGCGTAGGCGCCATAACGCATGGCTTCCTGCCCATCGCCGTCGGCGAGAAGGAAATGGTTCATCCCTCCAACTCCGCGAACCGGATCATACAGACAGGCCGCCACACAAGATCCAAGAATAGTCAAAAGAGACTCCTCAGGGTTCGAGGAAACACGGTGATCACCCTGTACAATATGGAACTTAACAGATCCTGATCTTTGATTTAATGGAGCAATCAACGTCATGTTATTGCCCCAAAAACTTCTTCAATTTTTCCTCGAAGGGTCAGCACCGTGAACGGCTTCACCAAATAGTTGTTAACCCCATACTGAGCCGCTCGCTTGACAAGCTCAGGATCCGCTCGACCGGTCAACATGATCACAGCTGTATTCTTGATGGGTTCATATGTTCGAATCGCGCGTAGCAGGCCCATTCCATCAAGCTTAGGCATATTGTAATCGGTAATGACAAGATTCGCCGGGCGCGCAACAAGTGCAGAAACAGCTTCCTCGCCGTCGCAGGCCTCTCGAATATTGGTTACACCAATCTGCCTAAGGCCATCACGGACCAGAGAGCGCATCGTCATCTGATCGTCTACAATAAGGACAGATAAAGCTGAAGCGGCAGGCATTTATCTTTTCTTCTCGGCAAGGGTCAGAATCATCGGACCGATTTTCTCTAGTGTGACCTGATGTTCGACAGCACCCATCTCGTTCGCGACACGAGGCATGCCGTAAACGACGCAGCTTTCCTCGTTCTGGCCGACGGTGCGGGCGCCGGCGTCACGCAGGAGCTTCAGTGCGGCTGCGCCATCGCGGCCCATCCCGGTCAGGATCACCCCCACCGCAGCCGGGCCGCAAGCTGAGGCGACCGATGCAAACAGCGCGTCCACGGAGGGGCGATGCCCACTGACGGGATCGCCGGAACGGAGGCGACACTGCAGCCCACCGCCCGCCTTCGCGACTTCCAGGTGCGTTTCGCCTCCGGGCGCGAGATAGACGCGACCTGGCAGCAGCGGCGCCCCGTCAAACGCCTCTGACACGCTGGCCAGCGTGGCGCGGTCAAGTCGCGCCGCGAAGCTGGTCGTGAAGACGGCCGGCATGTGCTGCGTGATCACGGTCGGCGGACAGTTGCTCGGAAAGTGGGAGATGATCTTGAGCAGCGCCTCAACCCCGCCGGTGGAGGCTCCTATGGCGATGACGTCATTCGAACCACCAAACTCAGCCGGGGGAGTAGGCTGGGCGGGGGTCGAGGCCGGCCGGACACGGGCGCCCGCCGCTGCCTTCACCTTATCCGCCAGCTCCCCGAGGCCGATCCTGGCCTCGATGGTGTTTGATGGCTTTCCGATGCAGTCCACCGCACCCAGCTCAAGGGCGCGAAGGGTTGCATCCGCCCCCGCCTGGGTGAGGGTTGAGACCATAACGACCGGCATCGGCCGGAGTCTCATGATGCGCTCAAGGAACTCCAGGCCATTCATGTTCGGCATCTCGATGTCGAGCGTAATGACGTCGGGATTCAGATCCTTGATGGTTTGACGCGCTTCGTGTGGGTCGCCGGCGAAACCGACAACGTCGATCTCCGGATCCCGCCTGAGCAAGGCGCCGATCAGCCCGCGCATTGTGGGGGAGTCATCGACAACTACGACTCTGACCGGACTCATGGCTTGCCCGCCCCCGTGCGCCGGTAGACCGTCAGCCCATCTGAAACCAGGCCTGAAATCCTCGTGCTGACGCGCTCGGAGTGACCAATGTACAGGCGGCCGGCTGGCGCCAGCAGTGCAGAGAACCGCTCACAGATCCTCTCCTGTGTCGGATCATCAAAGTAGATCATCACATTACGGCAGAAGATGGCGTCGAAGGGGCCCCGCACCGGCCAGTCGCCGATCAGGTTGAGCTCCTTGAAGATGACCAGGGATCGAACCTCCTGGCCCATGATCCAGGCCTGGCGGTCCGTAGGATCCCGGCGCATCCAGCGATCCCGCTGCGCGGCCGGAATGGGGGAGACAAGATCGTCCGGATAGACTCCGCTCCGTGCCTGATCGAGGATTCGCGAGTCGATATCGGTCGCCAGGATCTTGATGTCTAACTGCGGGGCCTCAGGCAGGACCGACAAGAGGGTCAAGGCCATGGAATAGGGCTCCTGGCCACTCGAACACGCCGCCGACCAAAGGCGCATGCGACCGCCGGCCTTGAGGAATGGGATCGCTGGGCGCAGCACCTCATCGCGCAGATGGACGAAGTGATGGGGCTCCCGGTAGAACCGCGTCACATTGGTGGTCAGGGCGTTCAACATCGCGCCGCGCTCACCCTCTCCGTCGGGGGAAGAGATCAATTCGCAGTAATCCGCGAACGTCGGCAGTCCGAGCTTCCGCAGCCGTTTGGCGAGGCGGGAGTACACGAGACTGGCCTTGGTTTCCGCCAGCGCTATCCCGGACTGCTCATAGATGAGCGCCGCAATCGTCCGAAAATCGTCACTGGTGAAACTGTACTCGCCCTCGACGAGAGAGGCCGGGTCGGCCTGGCGTCCGAGTACAGTCACTGTCATGCCGCGAGGCTTTCGAGTTCAGGCAGCAAACGCTCGACCGCGATTTCACTGACCATCCTGTCATCGATCGTAATCAGGCCGCGGACGAAGGCCTTCGCCTGGTCGCATCCCACGTCCGGTGTGGGCTGGATCTGCTCCGGGTTGATCGAGAGGATGTCGGAGACGGCGTCCACAAGAAGACCGACCAGACGCTCCCCCACCTGGACGACAATGATCACCGACCGCTCTGACGGCTCGGTGGGAGGCAGGTCCAGCCTCTCGGCCAGATCCATGATCGGCAGCACGGCGCCTCGCAGATTGATGACACCGCGCATGTAGCTCGGGCTCTGGGGAAGGGGCGTGGCCGCGCTCCAGCCCCGGATCTCCCGCACCGACATGATATCGACACAGTACTCCTGGTCGCCGGCCCAAAAGGACGTCAGCTCGCGGCGTTCGTTAGCCACAGTGATTGCTGGCTGGTTCATTTTCACTCCGCAGCTTGGATTGAAGGTTCATGCATCCGAGGGGGTTCACGCTTGCTCATCGCGACAAGGGCGTCGACATCCAGGATCAGGGCCACGCGGCCATCACCCAGGATCGTCGCAGCAGCGATCCCTGGGACCTGTTGATAGTTGGACTCCAGCGACTTGATCACGACCTGCCGCTGGCCATGAATACTGTCGGCGACGAGCGCCGCGCGGCCTCCGACCTCGCTATCCACGAGCAGCACGACACCCTCGGCGGGATTGATCTCAGCGGTCTGGAACCCAAGCACCCGTCCGATGTCGACCAGGGGCACATAGGCGTCACGCACGGCCAGAACGCCGCCCTGGACACCGAGCTTCTTTACCTCTGAGGCGGCCGGACGAAGACTTTCGACAATTGCAGTCAGCGGCACCACAAGGGTCTGACCGGCCACATCGATCACCATGCCGTCCAGCACGGCCAGGGTCAGCGGAAGGCTGAGAGTGAAGGTTGATCCGAGTCCGGGCCGGGAGCTGATCGAAATCCGGCCGCCCAGGCCCTGCACAGACTTGCGCACGACATCCATGCCCACGCCGCGACCCGAGATGTCCGACACCTGGCTCGCCGTAGAGAAACCGGGAAGGAAGATCAGATTGTCGACTTCTTCATCCGTCAGTTGTGCGTCGGCGGCGATGAGACCCCGATCAATGGCGATCTGACGGACGCGGGGCCGATCGATGCCCCTGCCATCATCACCCACCTCGATGACGATCCGTCCGCCCCGGTGCAGGGCCGCCAGGCGAACGGTTCCCTCCGGGGGCTTGCCGGCCGCAGCGCGGTCCTCGGCGGACTCAAGCCCGTGGTCGATCGCATTGCGGAGCATATGGGTGATCGGCTCCGAGATCCGCTCGATGACGGTCTTGTCGACCTCGGTGTTCTCGCCGTCGGTAACCAGCCGGACCTGCTTTCCGGTCAGGCCCGCGATCTCGCGCACAAGGCGTGGCATCCGCTGGAACACCGACTTCACGGGCTGGGCCCGGATCGCCATGACGCTGTCCTGGATGTCCCGGGTCAACTGTTCCAGCTCGTCCAGACCCCGGCCTACATCCGAGGACGCTGCAAAGCCGTGACCGGCCACACGCTGGGCCAGCATGGCCTGGTTGATCACCAGCTCTCCGACGAGATCGATCAGCGTGTCGATGCGCTCCGGATCCACCCGAATGGTCGCCTGATTGGCCTTCTCCGCCGCGGGCGCAGGGGATGCCCGCACCGTGGCTGGCTGCGCCAACGGGACCACTGAGGTCGCCGGCTCCGCGTGCAACACAGGTTCAGTATCGGACGCCTCGATCCTTTGCGGCCTCGGGGGGGGTTCAGCTTCAGTGAACGCAGCCTGGGCGGCGGCGAGGATTGCAGCTATGTCAGGCCCGGGACCGGTCTCGACCAAGGCGGTCGGCGGCGCCTCTCGCGCGATCGTGGTCGAGCAGTGGTCCTCGACAAACTCGAAGACCTCTCGGATCTTCTCCTCGGTGACATCGGCCTTCAGGCGGACCTTCCAGGCGAAGTACGCTGTTTCGGGCTCAAGACTGTCAAAGACCGGCAGCGCATCGTCCAGCAGCTCGACTTCGACCTCACCCAGACGCTCGATCTCGCGGATCAGAAGTCCGGCCTCGTTGGCCCTGGCGTAGAGGGCGTCCATGGGCTGGAAAGTGATTGTCCAGACCTGTTCCTTCGGGACGTCCTCGAACTCCGGCAGGCTCAGAGTGACGGGCTTGAAGACAATGCCGTCTTCATTGGGCTGAACATCCGCTTGAAGCGAAGGCGGGGCGAGCCCCGGACCTCCTGAAGTCCAGGCCTCGAGCTCTTCAACCATGGCGGCTGTTGCGGCGGCGTCGCCCTCGCCCCCGAGCTTGGCGGCGGCCACATGATCCGCAAGAACGTCAGCGGCGCGAAGCAGCACCTTGACGAGATCGGACTCCAGCAGGGTTTTCCCGCCGCGGACATTGTCCAGAAGGGTTTCGAAGACGTGGGCGAACCGCACGAGGGCCTCAAGCCCGAAGGCGCCTGCGCCCCCCTTCACCGAGTGAACCGCACGAAAGATCGCGTTGACCAACTCGGGTTCGGTGTCGCCGGCATCGATACTCAGGAGCCCCGACTCCAGGTCTCCGAGCAGCTCGTCACATTCCTGGAAGAATGTGACCTTGATTTCCTCGAGCTCATCCATCGACTCAGGCCGCCACCTTCCGGATCACATCCAGGAGTTTCTCGGGATGGAAGGGCTTGACGATCCATCCAGTGGCCCCGGCCTCGCGAGCCCGGACCTTCTTCGCAGGGTCACTTTCCGTAGTGAGCACCAGGATCGGCGTCGCCCGGTAGGCGGCGTCCTCCCGCACCCGTTCGATGAAGCCAAAGCCGTCCAGCTTGGGCATGTTGATATCGGTGATGATGACGTCGGCGCCGCTCTCGTTGAGCACCTCGAGACCATGTTCACCATCAACCGCCTGCGTGACAGTGAACCCTTCCCCGGCAAGAGCCAGGCGCAGCATGTCCCGCATGGTGCGGGAGTCATCGACTGTAAGGACCTTGATCAAGAGACGTCTCCGTCAGTGTCGACCCGCAGGCCGAGATGGGCTTCAGCAGCGAACAGCGCAGCTGCGGCGGAGAAGGCCGCGGAGCGAGGTTCAATCGTCAGGTCATGGCCATCCTCGGACCAGGCGCGCCTGGCGGCGACCAGAACCTGCAGGCAGAGCCCCCCAAGTCGCTCCACGTTGGACGCGTCCAGTTGGACGGAGGCGCCCCGATGCTCAGTCAGCGCAGCCTTCAGGGGCTGGGCGGCCTTGAGGTCGAGCACAGCATCAAGACAAAGCGTGCTGGGCATGTCCTAGAACTCCTCCCAGCCGTCTTCCGCCGGCTTCAGGGCGTTCGCCCCGAAGGTCTCAGCGATACGGCGGGTTGCGGCGCGCGCAGGTGACGGACGCGGGGTCGAGTCCGACGTCGCCGGTTGCAGCGCCGGACGCGACGAGCCCTGGCCCGCACCCGTCCGGAACCGGGAGATCAGACGGTTCAGCTCGGCTGTCTCGGACTTCAGCGCATGGGTGGCGGCGGTGGATTGCTCCACCATCGCGGCGTTCTGCTGGACGACCTGGTCCATCTGGTTGACGGCCGTATTGACCTCGGCGAGGCCGGTGGCCTGTTCCTGGGCGGAGGCCGCGATCTCGGAGATCAGCGCGTCAATATCGGCCACCTGCGCCACGATCTTGTCCAGGGCCCGACCGGTTTCACCCACCAGCTCGACACCCTGGCCCACCTGCTGGCTTGAGGCCGAGATCAGGGACTTGATCTCCTTGGCGGCCTGGGCGGACCGCTGGGCGAGCGCGCGCACTTCCTGAGCCACCACGGCGAAGCCGCGGCCAGCGTCCCCTGCGCGGGCAGCTTCAACCCCGGCGTTGAGCGCCAGCAGGTTGGTCTGGAAAGCGATCTCGTCGATCACGCCGATGATCTGGCTGATCTCCTGGGACGAGGTCTTGATGTCTCCCATGGCCTGAACGGCCTGGGCCACAACTTCACCAGACCTGACGGCCTCGGACTTGGCGAGCGCCACAGTCTCGCTGGCTCTGCGCGCGCCAGCGGCCGTGGTCTTCACCGTTGCGGTGATCTCGTCCAGTGCTGCAGCCGTTTCCTCCAGGCTCGCGGCCTGCTGCTCGGTGCGACGCGAGAGGTCGTCGGATGCGTGGGCGATCTCGTCAGCTCCAGTGCGCATGGCGTCTGAACCCGTCCGCACCTGCCCGAGGGTTTCAGAGAGGGACCCCACCGCAGCGTTGAAATCCTTGCGAAGCTGCTCGTAGTCGGCGGGGAAGGTTTCCGAGATCTGCGCCTGCAGGTTGCCTTCCGAGAGGCTGCTCAGACCGCTGGCGAGCGACGTGACGACCGCCGCCTGCTCCTGCGCGCGCTGGGCGCGTTCGAGCTCGGAGGCTTCCCGCGCCATCTCTGCGGCGGTGATGTCGCTGGCGTACTTCACCACCCGGTAGGGTTTGCCATCCGCCCCGATCAGCGGGGTGTAGCGAGCCTGGATGATGACCTTTCGGCCCCCCTGGGCGAAGCGGGTGAAGACGTCGGAGATCGCCTCGCCGGCTCTCAGGCGCTGCCAGTGACCGGCGTACTCGGGCGTGCGGGCATAGTTGGGATCGACAAACAGCACATGCTTTCTTCCGACGATCTCACTGGCCGGGTAACCCATGGTGTTGAGGAAGTTCTCGTTGGCCTCGAGGATCGTACCGTCGAGATCAAACTCAATCCTGGCCTGGGACTGGTCCATCGCCAAGGCCATGGCCTTCAGGTTGAAGATCGACTTGGCGTCAGCCTCTTCGCGCTTGCGCAGACCACGCGCCACGGCGAATGCAAACCAGGCGGCGAGCGCCAGAATCCCGACAACGATGCCAAGGTGCAGGGCCAACTCGCGGTAGAATCCCTGGATCCGGTTGTCCAGGAGGCTACCCAGCTCGGCGGAGGTTCCAGACCAGATCGTCTTCATCTCCGTCACCAGGGCGGCATGGGCGGGAGTGACGTCGACAGGCGCCCCCGTCATGGCCAGCTCGCCCTGCTGGATCAAGGCCTGGCTCACCGGTTCGAGGCGAGCGAGCTGGCTCTGAAGATTCGCCTTGGTTTCACCCGGTTGGCTGGCCGCAATCGCCGCGCCGAGCGACGCCTTGGCGGCGTCGCTAGTCGCCTTGACCCGGTCCAACGCGACCGCAATGTTCGCCGGTCCCGCGCCCGTGCTGATCGCATTGTGGAGGCCCGCCGACGACTCCAGGAGGCCTGGAAGCCGGATGGTGATGGCGTCCATGGCGTAGAAGCTGTCCAGATCCGGATCGAGCGTCAGGTTCGAACCGTCCGCGACCGCGGTGATGAGCGCCCGCCCGGTGGAAAGCCTGGCGGCGTCTCCGGTGGCGGACTGGAACGCCGCCAGGGCCTGCTCTGCCTTGAAGGCCTGCGCATCGCTCATGAGGCCACTGTCGGTGAGGGGCGGTGAAGCGCTCCTTTGCCCACCGACCTGCGCGCTTTCCACGACTGCGGGCCAGACCTGCTCGATGAAGAGTCGACCGCTCTGTTCCTTCGAGGCGAAGTTGATCCGCTCGAAGCGCTCAAGGACGATGAGCGTCATTGCGATCACAACCGGGATAACAAAGATTCCGCCTACGAGTGTAATCCGCGCCATGATGGAGAGGCGGTTATTCAACATATTTAGCATTGATGGTTCCCCAAGAATGTCGATTCCATGCCGAATCTGCATGGCCTCAGACGAGGCTGAACAAATTGGCCATCTCTTCGCGCGCCGGTCGCAGGAAGACTAATGACCCATTCCTCGCAAGGTTCAATTAATGGCGCGTTTAAGGTTCGAGTTAAATTTTTCTTTCTTTCTCGACTTGCTGCGGACGTCGCAGGCGAGGCTGCGGCGGCTACGCACCCGGCGCTGATTTCCTCAACAGCCCGGTGGCCCTGCAGACGGCGACCGCGCCGAACGAGAAGGTCGAGGGTCGCGCCAGCGCTCGGGATTGAGGCTTAGGGCGAACATTCAGAGCGGGTGGGTCTCCCACACGGCGGCGTGCATGCCGACAAACCTCGCGCGGCCGGCGATGGGGGCGCCCCTCGGGGCCAAGGCCCTGATCACCCCTTCCGGCAGACGACATCAAGCCAGACGCTCGTCCGCCCCGAAATGGCGCCTGATAAGTGTTCTTCTTTTGTTCTTGCCAACTCCCTGGCTGAGTGGCAGGGTTCCTTCCCAACGCGGAGGCTTGCATGCGGCGATATCAGACCGATCCTTCCCAGCTCGAGGGCGACGACCTGGACCGATGGTTCCGGCGTTCACCGGCACAGGTCCGGGCGGATCGGGAGACGGCGCGGCAGGCCCGTTACGACGCCTTTTTCGGCGCCCGAGAGGGGGCGCCGTCTTCGGGGCCCTGGGAAGAAGATTCTCCGGGGTCCCAGAACCCGACGGCGGGACCCGGGTCGAACGTTATCCAGTTCGCCTATCAGCTGCCGGTCCAAGCGGCGCCTTCCGGCATGCGGGTCGCCATGCCGATCCCCGTCGGCCAGACGCCGCCAGATGCGCACGGTGGAGGCTTCTTCGATACGCACACGCCGATCCCAAACCCAATCCGGGGCCCCGCCTACATTACCGACCTTCCAAGCCCCCTCAATCTAGTGACCCCCAGGGCGGGGGGTTGGTTCGAGCTCGGGGACGGGCGACTCGTCCGGAGCGCCGACGAGGTCGAGCGACTCTTCGCCGAACAGCAACTGCGGATGACGGGCGAGGAAAAGCCCGAGCCCCCCGCGCAGGTCCGCTCGATGGACCAGTGGAAGGACGGCGCCATCCCCAGTGCGGAACAGGTGGCGGCGGGCCAGCGCGAAATCGACCCCACCTGCCACGTCAACGGCGGCTGGGAGCGGGATCCGACTTTCTCGAGATACAAGGCCTGGACGCAGGACTATGAGGACCAGATCACCCGGGCGCCGGGTCTCGACTATGTCGTGCGCAATCCAGAGGAGAAGGCGGTGAGGTTCGATGGATGCGCCGTCTGGGACCCCCGCAGGCAGCTGCTGGAGGCCAAGGGGCCCGGCTATGCGGGCCTGGATCGACGGGCCCGAAAGTCGAATTTCGCCCAGTTTCTGTGGAAGGGAATCCACAACCAGTCCCAACGGCAGAACCGCGCCGCCCGGGGCAGGACCGTTGAATGGCACATTGCCGAGCCGGAAGTCGTTCCTGCCTTCAGGACAGCCCTCGAGACCCCTTCCACCCTGAGGGTCATTCAAACCTCGCCCCGAACGGGCGCCCCGCCACCTCCGAGAAAGTGACCAAGATGATGTCTGATGATCAAAGGCCGTCGCCAGAGGACTCCGATGCCTATGCGGCTTGGGTCGAGGGCATGCGTGAGAAGGCCAAGCTGAGTTCCGCCGACGAGATCAAAGAGCGTCGGGAGGCCGACTTCCCCAAGGCTCTGCAGGGGCGATGGGTCGACGAAATGGACCCGAGCGATGAACTCCTCATCCGGGGAAGCGAATTCATCCGGTCCGGCGAGTCATGGCCCTATCTCGACAAGCTCTTGCTCGCCCACGACGCGGACCGGATCCACCTCGAAATCACCTTCCCCTGGAACGAAGAGGAAGGGTCTTCAACGAGCCTATTCCTCATGGACGATGGCGCGCTCGGGTACGCCACCTGGCACGAAGCCTGTACCTACCTCAGGCCGGACGACTAATGTAGATCGCGGCCTGTCGGCCGGCCAAGGCAGGACATTCCAACCGGCCCTAACGGCTTCCACCGCTCGATGAACCGCACCGAGGCCGAGACCCTGGCGCCCACCTGGGCCTTATCCGAGGCCGCGGTCGCCGCCAAACAGGAGCGCCCCCTAATCGCCCCGCCGCCGTCACGAATTCGCCTTCACGGCCCGGCTTCCTGTCCGCGTACCTTTGGTCTGGACGGCTGGATGAAAAGGCCGTCCCTTCGTTTCAGTGATTTTCAGCACCCATCTCCCAACCCGCCCTGGCAGCTACTGACCCTGGGTCGGGCCAGAAGCAGGAAGGATGTTCCGTGGGACTCTCCCTTTCATTCATCGCCAGCCAGGGGCCGGATCCCCTGGTGACCCTCGGCCTGTCCGCCGACGGCAAGACCCTCAGGGCCGAGCCCCTGCCACCGCCCGCCAAGTTCGTCGCCTTCGACCTGGGGGGCTGGCGCATCGTCATGAGCGATGACCACCGCTTCGCCAGCCGCGAGCGGGTCAGCGCCGCCGCCCAAGGCGGCGTCGCCATTGGCGTCTACATGGAAGAGCATGTCATGATCAGCGGCGCCTTCGGCGCCAAGGACGGGCAGCTGACTTGGAGCGTCCAGCACGACCCCGAGCATGGGCTGGAGCACCTTGATGTCTGGGGCGATCCGCCCGACGCCCTGGCCTCGATCCGCGAACGCCTGCTGGCGGAACTCCAGGACGACGACGAAGTGGACGCCCTCTTCGAAGCGCCCCTCGACCTAGCGGCCAGCGTCTGCAGTTTCCATCCTCACGAATACGAGGGCGAGGTCGACATGACCATTCTCTCCGTGGCCCGCAAGGACCTGGTGAAGATGCATGAGCCCGGACTGTCCACGGATCCCGGTCCGGCGGCACCCGCAGCGGAGGCGACGACCAGCTCGCGCCCCAGCTTTTTCGCGCGGCTGTTTGGGCGGCGGTAGGAGCCTCGCTTAGGTTGAGGGTCTGTAAAGTTCCTTTTTTGTTCTTCTCCTGAGATGGGCCGGGTTACAGTCCCGGTTCATTCTTGGGAGATGTTGATGGACAGGAAGAACGCCCCTCTCGCTGCTGTCGAAGGCGCTGAAGCACGGCGTCGCCGCCGCCAGGAGGACGAGGGTCTGGGCCGCATGGCGTGGGCGGAGTCCACGCGGTCGGGCGCGAACGTTCCGGCGGCCACCACGGAAGACCTCATCGCCATGGGAGCCCAGGTTCGAGCCGGCCTGGGCGAAGGCCTTTCAATGGCGGATGCGGTGATGCGATCCGCCGCCAATACCGCGACACTTGGCCTGGCCGACAACGCTGCGGCAGGGGTCAATGCGCTCCTGGGGCAGGGTGGCGAAGGCGATTTCCTGACGCGATACGACCGTCTCTACCAGGATGAACTCCGGAAGAGCGAGACCTACGGCCGGGAGCGCCCCATCACCACTGCAGCGGGAGAGCTGGGGATGACATTGGCCACGGCGACGGGGGCGGCGATAAAGGGCGCCCGTGTGGTCAGCGGCCTTCCGAGCAAGACCAAAGGGGTGATCGGCGAACGGATGTCCGACGGCAAGACCCTGCTTTCGGGAGACCTGCCCATCAAGCATCACAAGCGCATCGACCTGGAGGGAGGCGGCCATACCTTCGCCGACCACCAGACGGTCCGGGGCGGAATCGTCGAGGCCAAACTCGGCCCAAATGCGAGGCTCACCAATCCCCAGCGACGCGCCCAGGCCCAGTTCGGCCCTCGCTACCGTTACGACCACTGGAGCTTCAACGATGTGGGCCGGGTTGTCGGCGGGGCGGCGGCGGCGGCCCAGCAGGGGCTGGACGAAGCATCAGACCGGGTCCGGACCGCCCTGGAGGCCCGCAAGCGGCGCTAGAGCCTCATGCTTTCAGCCGGAACCTCCGAAGGGACGAAACAGGCTCTCCCTCCAATGGATGAGAGCATCTTTCGATCCGATGACCGGTTCCCACTCATCGGAACATGATCCAGGGGTCACCCGCCCAGCACCCAGGCCCTCAGGTCGGCATCCAGCGCCCCGGGGGCGTCGCGGGCCAGGTTGTGTCCCACCCCGGGGTAGGAGACCCGCCGCACCGGCGCGTTCACCAGGGCCGCCTCGATGGCGTCCTGGTAGGGCGGCGGCAGGACCGGATCCTCATCGCCGCCCAGGATCAGGACCGGCGTCGTGACGCCGGCCAGCGCCTCCACGAAGTGGAAGGCCTTGGTCTCCCGCCCGAAGAAGTCGAACAAGAGGGGATAGTTGGTCCGCGTGCGGGCGTCGGCATCCGGGTCGGTCTTGCGGGTCGTGCTGTAGAGGGGCATGCACCGGGCGCCGAACTCCGTCACCGTCTTTGGGCCGGGATGGGCGGCGAAGGCGGCGAAGGCGGCCGCGGCCTCGTCCCCGCCCTGGCGGCGGAACCCTTCCGCTGAGATCGCCGGATCAAAGAACGGCCCCGTGCCTGAGAAGACCAGCCGGGCGGCGTGGCCCGGATGCCGGATGGCGTAGGACTGCGCGACCATGCCGCCGAAGGAGTGGCCGATCACGACCGGCTGCTCGATCCCCAGGGCGTCGCAGAGGCCCCTCACGTCGTCTCCCCACTGGGCCAGGGTCCAGAGGGCGGGATCGCCGGGATCGCTCCGGCCACAGCCCCGATGATCATAGACCACCACCTGGGCGACATCGGCCAGGGACTCCACCATGTCCCGCATGTGGCCGTGGTCGGTGGGCCCTCCGTGCAGCGCCACCACAGTGGGGCGCTCGATCCACTTCGGCCCGTCCGCGACCAGCTTGGGACCCAGGACCTCGACGAACAGGCGCACGCCATTTACGGAAACGAACATCGCAGGCTCCCTCAGACGCCAGAGCTGGAGAGGCCGGCCAGCGCCTGCCGGATGGCGATCAGGGACTGGCCCAGCACCATGCCCCGCCAGATATCGGTGTCGATATAGAAGGCGTCGCGGATCTGTTGCTTGATGGGCCCGGCCTCCGGCGCCGTCGGATCCCCGTGGGCGTGCAACCAGTTGTCGGCCCGGACCGCATCCAGCACCCGGCCGGAGTCGACCGTGCCATACTCCAGCGCAATACCGGTCACACGGGCATGGGGAAGCCGTGCCGGCGCCGCCCCCAGCCAGTCGCCGGCGATGGCCGCCGAAACGGAGTCCCCTCCGGAATGGCTGGTGGCCGCCAGCCCATGCCAGGCCATGGCGCGCGCATGCTCCGGCGTCCCCGGAGGGGCGCTGATGATCTGCTCGGCATAGCCCTCGGGGCCCAGGCCCGTGTGGTAGTCGATGATCCCGATGTCGGAGGCAGGGGACAGCCGATCCTTCAGGATCGCCTCGAGGGTCCGCCGGGACCAGGTCGGCGAGAGCCCCCCGTAGAAGACGCCGTCGGGGTGGGTGTACTGCCCGCCGGACATGACCTGGACCATGGCGGGGAAGCCGTGCGTCCGGGCATAGTCCAGGATGACCTTGCGCGAGGCGGCCTGGCTCGCCTCGCTCCAGACCGCGGGCTTCACCGCCCCGGCCAGCTTCGCGTACTCGGGATTTTCCGGCAGGGGCCGGTCGAAATCCACGAAGTTCCGGTTGAGGTCGACGTTCTCATGGGTAACCCGGCGGCTCCAGGCGAATCCGTAGGGATTGATGGCGTGCACCAGCAGGACGGCCTGCCCAGGCCGCAGTCGGGCCGCCTCGCCCCGCCGCAGCCAGTCCACCTGCGCCCCCGACCCGCAGTAGCCCTCTATACCGTGAGTTCCCGAGACGAGGACCAGCACGGACGTCGCGTCTTCGGGGCCGATCCAGGCGCAGTCGGTCGCCAGGACCCCGCCGTCAGGCCCGCGCTCGGGGTGCTCATGAACCGCCAGCACGGCCCCGGCCGCCCGGGCGGCCCCCAGGAACTTCTCGCGCGCCTCGGCATAGCTGGCGCTGAACGGACCTGACCTCATGCGTGATGCTCCTCGGGGCCTCTCGACTTTCCGGCCAGGCGCTCCTCTGGATGACATAGCGCCGGCAGTGGATCCGGCGCAATCGGGGGCATGGGAGGACGGGCCGGCTTGCGCGGAATGGCGGGGACATCTCCGGGCCAGGTTGGAATTGGGATGAGGTCGGGCGACCGCCTCTGACGGCTCGGAACACCTTAGGCCGACCATAGCGGGGCCGGTCTTCAGGGCCCTTGGCTTCCTACATACCAAGCCGGGGAGACACCTGCAGGGGCTGGTCATGGAGACCGCCTACATCCCGATGATCTCGGCCCTGCCGGGTCCGACGGCGGAAACCGAGGTCGCCGCCGCCAGGTCGGGCCAGAGGCTCTACGCCACAGCGGGCATCACCACCGCGCAGGAAGGGGCGACCCATGCGCCGCAGCTGGCGCAATTGCAGCGCATCGCCAAGGCTGGCGGGCTGATCATCGACGTGGTCGCCTATCCTTTCATCACCGACCTGGACAAGATCACGGCGACCCGACGAAGGACCTGAAGGCGATTGGCCTGCCCCCATTGGGTGATCCGGTTTCAATGTTAGTTCATGGCGGGTTCTGACGCCATGTTTGGGTTGGGCGAGCGCGCGCCCTCAAGCGCTGGCGCGCTCGCCCACGGCAAGATGCGTCCA